>Ga0206948_1002_pt2 | contig 93717 bp, 77 predicted proteins | sample Alteio_BWOrgHeat_FD_153236 | JGI IMG/M metagenome (GOLD analysis project Ga0206948, IMG submission 153236) | Enriched cells from forest soil in Barre Woods Harvard Forest LTER site, Petersham, Massachusetts, United States -... | ecosystem: Environmental > Terrestrial > Soil > Temperate forest > O... | reverse complement strand
GGGAATTAATCGCATATTTTGCCTTTCCCGATAAATCAACCGCCCTGACTTTTGAACATTACCTAAAATCTGGTTCTGGCAAAGCCTTTACCAAAAAACACTTATTTAAAAATACACCCAAAGCCAATTGATTTATCCTGCAAAATAGCTAGAATATAAGAACGTTCGATTGAACAATCAATTCTGTGGAGAGATGGCAGACCAACCTTCGCCAAGGCTTCGGCGGGCGCGGGTGGTCGAATGCGGCGGTCTTGAAAACCAACCTACGCCAAGGCTACGGTTGGCACGGCCGTTTTCTCAAATGATCCAACTTACTTAAATAAAAAGAACTCAGCCCTAACATAGCGTAGGTTGCGCGCCATAGCCAAAGGCGACGGCGGGCCATTCCTTATAATTACCACAGAAAAACATGTTTTACGTTTATATAATTAAATCTATAAATTACCCATCACAAATCTACATCGGCTATACGATGAACATTGAAGCGCGATTCAAAGACCACAACAATGGCTCCTCTTGGCATACCGCTAAATATATGCCCTGGGAATTAATCGCATATTTTGCCTTTCCCGATAAATCAACCGCCCTGACTTTTGAACATTACCTAAAATCTGGTTCTGGCAAAGCCTTTACCAAAAAACACTTATTTTAAAATACACCCAAAGCCAATTGATTTATCCTGCAAAATAGCTAGAATATAAGAACGTTCGATTGAACAATCAATTCTGTGGAGAGATGGCAGAGTGGTCGAATGCGGCGGTCTTGAAAACCGTTATTCCGAGAGATCGGAATCGAGGGTTCGAATCCCTCTCTCTCCTTACTACGCCTCATACTTCGCCAAGCTACGTATGCAGGCGTGTAGAATAAAAGGAAGAAACAAAGATTTAAAATATTAGCGTAGTAACCCTTTCGACCAACCTACGCGTTGCTCCGGTTGGTGGTAAGAAAAAAGAAAACACACAAGACTTTTATATTAATTTAGCAAAGCAACAAAAAGCCCTGGGCGCAGGCAGGCTTAGTATGAAATCAAAAATCCTCAAAGAATTCCAACAAATCCCTGGCGTCGGCCCATCCATAGCCCAAGATCTTTATGATCTCGGCATCCGCTCCATCAGCGAGCTCAAAAACAAAAATCCTGAACAGCTCTATTTTCAGTTTTGTGCCCTACAAGGCTGTCATGTTGACCGCTGCTTACTTTATGTCTTTCGTTGCGCTGTCTATTATGCCTCAACCACAAAGCATGATCCCGAGCTTCTGAAATGGTGGAATTGGAAAGACAAAATCTAATCCATTGTTTTTTCCAACACCGTTTGGTACCATTCAAGCAAATAACGGAATAACTCATTTATAATGACTTGGAGAACCTATGAAACCTGATATCGGCATGACCGAAGATCAACGTTTAAAATCAGCAGCCATGTTAAATGTATTGCTTGCAGATGAATATGTACTTTATACACAAACTCTCAACTATCATTGGAACATTAAAAGCCCTCATTTTGCTGCAATGCATGAATTTTTCAAAGAGCAATATGAAGACATGTTAGACATTGTTGATAACGTTGCAGAACGAGTACGTGCCTTGGGACATCCAGCCCTAGGAACCATGCAAGAATTTCTTTCGGTCACACGCCTTGTAGAAATCCATGGCGCTGGTATAGAAGAACCAGACATGATCGAAAATCTTCTGCACAACCATGAAGCAATCATCCGCACACTGCGCGCTGATATAGAAATCTCTACACAACATAACGATGCAGGAACCAACAATTTCCTCTGCGAACTGATTATGAAGCATGAAAAAATGGCTTGGATGCTCCGATCATTTTTGTAGAATTTTACATAAAGCACATAACATTGAGGGACTATAGCGTGATACACACGCTATAGTCCCTCAATTATTAAAGTTTTTTTTAATACGCTATTGAATAGGCAATAATCCGGCAACAAAAAGCTTCCACCTCTGAAAAATCAACCCAACTCCCATCAAAATTTCCAACCGATGTCCGCAGCGGGGAAAAAATGACTCGCAGGTTGTCGACCAAAAAGATGTTCAGCAACAACAAAAGCAACACCGGCTTGTACAATCAAGCGCTCTGATGCTATCCAGATTGAAGGGCCTATAAAAAATGAATTGCCTCCCGAATTTAAATCGAGCCTACCCTTAATTTTTGGACGTTGAGTATATATCCCAAATAACTCCAACATTGGCGCAAAAATCCAGCCGGGCCGATTACCAACGCTTCTTGAAATTCCAAATTGATAGAGTGCGGCATTTCCAAATTTTGTTTTTTTGTGTTCAGTCGTAATTATCCCACCTTGAGAAGTAAAAACATACCAATCAGCACCCATATGACTTGCTGTGGCACCAATAAAAAAACCGGGCGCCCCAAAACCAGTTGAAGGAAAAATTAAAGCCTTACCCGTTGGCAAAATCGCACCTCCAACAAGAGTAATTTGATTAGTAGCGGTCATAGAATCTTTCTCATACAAAGAGTATTCCAATTGAGCAAGCAAATCGCCTAAACCTGATGAACTACGACCACATTGATCAAATTTGGCAGCTATTGATAGTTCAACAAACAAAGAAAGCTCATTGGTTATACCATAAAGCAGGCTTGGGTCAACCTCAGTAAAGCTATTTGCGTTGCCTATTAATGAACCGCTATATAAAAACAACTGCAAGTCCCCTTTATCAACAATATTCTGACCAAACGCGTACAACGGTGATGTTTCTTGCGAAGTTGGTAATGCAAGATGCCCTTTTTTGATTTGATTTGGTTCATGGTGATGTAAACAATTCGCAGCCGTATCTACAAAGAAAAACAATGTTACAATGGATATAAGTATAATAAAATTCGTCAATTTCATGCGCTTCTCTTACCTTAATTGGGAAAGTTAAATTTTTGATCAGGTAAAACATATTCTCAACTAAGAGCCTATTGCAAAACTACCTATGTGTAAATTGAGCATGTTTACCATTATTTTGCATAAACAATTGACACGTCATCCCCCCAGTCCATAGAGTGTGGAACGATTGGTCCTTTTGATAAAATAGAAAATTAATCTAAGATTTAAACAAACATTACTCATTAAGGAAATAAGTATGAAAAAAATATTAGCAGTTACGTTATCGTTTATTCTCTTTTCCGACATAACATTAAGTGCAAAATCTTCATGCCTAAAAATTGCTCTGGCAGAATGCACGCAAACATGCAAAACTTGTTCAAATGATTGCATAAACTGTTCACAATCTTGTATAGACTGCTCAACTGATTGCAAAGATTGCTCGCAAATTTGCAATACTTGTTCAAATAGTTGTCAGCAATGTTCAAATAACTGCGTTAATTGTACAAATGCATGCCAAGCCTGTAACCAAGCTTGTAAAGATTGCGTTGCCGCTTGTAATGAGTCTGTTGCCACCTGTAAGCAAATGATAGCTCAAATGCAACAAAGCTAACATTATCAATTCATAGAGATGACCAATCACCTATGGGCGGCTATAAACAGCTGCCCATATTTAATAGTGTCGAATTAATTCTTTCTAAAAGAGTCCAAAGGCATACTATTAATTATTTTAATATATACATATAATTTGGCAGTTTTACTTGATACCCTGCATGCCCACCACACAAATCACTCCACTGATCGCCAACAGAGCTGGCAATAGAATATCCATCTTTTTCCAGCTGTTTACGCCATTGTTTTTTATAATTTTGCGCAGTTAATTTTATTTCCTCTGGGCTACGCATAATAATAGCATCAAACTTGGTGAATCCTTGCTCTATTAAATTTCGGCGAGTTGCTTCGTATTCTTCGGATGTGCGGCCACTTATAAATACAACATGGAATCCTCTATCAACAATAAAATCATATAACCGCTTTGTTGCAGGAATTGCAGGCAGCTTTCCACGATTTTCAGCTGCGATCGCAATATTATGAACATAACCAAATTGAATAGACTTTTCCAGATTAAATGTAGAGAGCACCGTATCATCAATGTCAAAAATAACTGTTTTATCAAAAGGGCAAGCAACCTTTGCAAAATGTCTGATCGCTTTATCAACTATCTTATTGATTTTATTGTCATATTTACCACATAAATAATATGACTCAACCTTAGATTTGCTAACTGCTAGGTTCTTGAGACCATAGGAAATATTAACAAAACCAACCATACACAACACAATAGGATAATAAAATCGAATTTTAAACATACTATTCCCCTCCAAATAACCCAATTTACTCTGAATGGATACCTTTATAAAATCATAATATTTTTTTCAATTTACCAATGTCAAGCTTCTTCCGATTGAATCACTCTAAGTCGCGACCATCGGAACGCCTGCCACAAACAGCTGCCCATATTTAATAATGTCATTTTTTTTACCATGGTTGCACTCGCGCTCAGATTGCTTTACGCTAATTTTATATATAAAAATTGTATAAAGCGTAACTTAAGGATCCATGATCACAAACTTAGCCCTACAAACTAATAATCTTATTTTGCGTACATTGCACCAAGCTGATGCACCGGCAGTTTTTAAATATGCCAGCGATCCGGAAATAACCCAGTTTATGCCATGGGCTGCCCATACGTCCATTACCGACACCAAAAAATTTATTGCTGCTCAAGCCATACAAACAACCAAGATGATTTGGGCAATAGAACAGATTGGCACCAACACAATAATTGGCGAATGCGGCTTTGCCAACTTCACCAACTCATCAGCCGATTTACATTATACCCTTGCCAGGAATTACTGGGGTCAAGGGCTTGCCTATGAGGTTGTCACAACACTCATCGATTTTGGCTTTGAAACACTGAATCTTACCCGCATTGAATCTTGGATTATCGAACATAATACGCGTTCACAACGTCTGGCTAAAAAAGTAGGCATGAACCACGAAATAACGTTACCTGATTATTGGTGGACTCATGACCAACTCTATGACGTGCATATTTATGCAATAAATCGTCCTGAATGCCAGCTCTAAAAAAAGCTTCAACCACTAAACCCTATTTGCCCACATGGACAGATGGCTCTCAAGATTCCCCATTTATTAAAAAAACTTCATTTTTGGGCGTTAAAAAAGCCCGGACGAATCCGAGCTTTTTTAATTTTTTTAACAGGTCAATTACGCCTGTTGTGCTTCAGTTGAAGCAGCTTCACATGGAGCTGAACAGTCAGCGCATGGGTTAGCCGCGTCAGCTACTGCAACAGTTTGCTCAGCGCCGTCAACAGCAGCTACTGTTTCAGTAGTTTCTGTTGCAGCAACTTGAGCCATCTTGTCAGTTTGTTCTGTAGTGGTAGTGGTGGTTTCTTTTTTCCCCCAGTTTCCACAACCAACAAGAGCCAAACCGCTCAAAGCAACAAGAGACAAGCTCAACATAGAGTTTTTCAACATCTGTAATCCTTTTGATTAACACATACAATGATACAACAACAGCTTCTATTGATAACAAAAAAAAATAGAAAAGTAAAAGATTGCGTAAAAAAAACCCCAATTTAGGAAAAAAGACTATAGTAATCGCAATAAAATAATTATAACAATCACTAATACTACCAAACCAATCAGATAATTAATCGACATCGCTCATCCTTTTAATTAAAACTTAGACAACTACACTTCTAGAGATAGCAAAAAAAAATGAAATAGCAAACCACTAGACAATTATCTTTGATAAAAACGCCAAACAAAGCTACAACGATCCTTGCGTCCAAATTGCCACGCTGGCACACAATAAAGCAGCAACAGCTAAATGCCTGGTTCAAGTCGAGTTCTTTTTTCTTGATGAGTCTTTGTTCGCCCCTTTCGTGACATTCACCCAACAAAACACAACCATCTCTCCACACTTCACTAAAACTCATATTTACCCAAAAATTAAAATCTCATATTAAAAAAGGTCAAAACCTTATTCAAAATGGCCTTGACGAAAGAAGGCGCCCTAGCTAGGATGTCTTTTATATTATTATCCCTGTTTTTAAAAAATCGGAGTTTTAAATGAATAAAACAGTTACACCTCTTATACTGTTTAGCATCCTTCTTGTGCAGAGCCATACGGCAAAAACAAACGGCACACAGCAACCTCAAAATCCACTCAATATAACCTCAACAAAAGAACTTTATGAAGTCGTATGCCCTTACCATAACTTCGCACGCCTTGCTGACTTACTTGAAGACGAAAAGACAACCAAGACACCTTCCAACACGCAATCAGCTCTACGCCTGTTTTGTAGTACGTTAAAAGACAATGATGTTAATGCTGTCGAATTTAATGCGCTCCTAAAACAAGTTGCACCACAGTTAAAATATCATTTTGCCCCCCAACAAACACGAGAGATAACCACACAAGAATTACGCAAAGAAACCCTTATGTTTTTAAAGGCTGCGCTGAGTAAACTTACCTGGAAACAACAAGAGAGAAACAGTGCCTGGTTGACTGTAAAAAGTATCAGCGATCAACTCAATAGCTTTGCTGATGATAAAATCATTATCGACGAAGGCGCCCTTGAAGATCTTTTTGCAACGCTTATTTCCCGTTATGGTCACTGCATGAAGGTTAATATTGCTGACTTACCCGCCGCATGCCAAAAAGCTATGCTACGTGACATAGGACTGCGCGCATCGCCTTCTTTATTGACGCGAGCTCCTTGGCCTATATTTGAACCTTTCCACGCTGTTTTCACCTTGTTCCCCCTGCAACTTTTCCGCATACATCCTAAGCACATTCCCCAATTTTGATGGCATAGGCTAAATGGACCTGATCATTCAACATCATTAAGACATGCTAACAACGACTTTATGGGCTCCATAAGGTCGTTGTTCATTTAGGTGCAAATAACGTTGCACCCATTAGTTAAATCTATTCAGAATCCGCATGTCTTTTATATCGACTGCCTTCATCTTTATCTCACCTTAATATTTTAAAAAAACGCTAAAGCTCCACCTTTTGCGTCAATATGTTTGGAACACATTGCTTTTACCCGACCTAGCAAAGCAATCGCCCCAGAACATTAAGATGCCTGGGGCGATATTTATCGTATCATCGTAAGGAAAAATAAATCGGAATCTTTTATGTATTAAAACCAATAATAGGTAGATGCGATAAATCTAACCATATTAACTGCGTCCCGAGGACAGGTTGCCCTGCCGCAATCGTTAAGCGTTAACGAGCAAGGGTAAACCGCACGCAAATAACGCAACTCTGCAGCAAAGGTCACTGGTTGCTTATGCCACTTCAATCGAGGCCCAAAACCAAAGACAGAATCAACAGAACGTATGCCTACAGGGTCGCCAGTCAGATCATCATTAAGGTCCTGCAAACCATACACGCGATATTTACCTGCGATTAAAGGATCGGAAATAAATTCATGAGTCTCTAAACCGCTCACATCAGCCAATTTTACTTTTGAACCAATATTTTTGGTATAACCTATAAAAAGACCCGGCTCAACTTCTCTTTTTAAAGAAAAATCTGCAATGAAGGAAAGATTTCTGAGTGGCGTATAACATTTAGCGCCAGTTGTTGGATTTATAGCACTCACGCCGTAGCCACCGAGCATTCCTTGATCGGACAAGTTCTCGCCATAAATAAATTTAAATTTTGCGTCCAACTGCTCAAAGAAAAAATCTCCATAGACTAAAGCAGAAACACTATTAAATTTGCTACCGCCAGCTACAGGCACTACATTGTTGTCGGCCTGCGTAACCTTAGTCCCTGGTTGCAAACGTTTAAAATCAACGCCAAAACCAACAACATGCTCATTATGGAAAAGGCGAACCTGGCCATGTAAATTCGGCACACGGGAATTTCTTAAATAAATTGAAGAGGGTCCCACTGGACCATCGCTTTTGAAAAAATCAATTTGCGACATAGCTGCGGCGATACATTCTACATTGTCACCCGCTCTCCAGGTGAGTCTAAATTGTGGATTACGTGAAACTGCTTCAAACGGCAATGCGTAATAAACAACTGTTTCCATGGAAGCCGATTCCTGTGGCAACATAGGATGCCAGAATTGGCCCATCAAAAGGGAAACTGTGCGCCAATCAAGTTGAACAAATGCATGACGCAGCAAGAGACTATTAATCACACTACGATCTTGCAAAACAGATCCTATAATATCTGAGCCGGTAAAATCCCCTTCAACATAGGCCCGTGTCCGTGCACTCAAAACAGATGGCCCCGTGACCAACGTTCCTAATTGCGTTTGAATGGCCAAAAAATTGAATTTTGTTTGATCATAAATATCACAACCATTAATATCAGGAACTTTTGGGAATGGTAAAATTAATATGTACTGTTCGCGAAAGCTTAATGATGCACGTGTATCATAAAAATAGTCCGCTCTGACATACCCATTAAAACTAATGCTATAATCGCCAGCTTGCAGCGCCTTACCAAAACCAGCATCCCAATAACTCAAAGAAGCATAACCCAAGCTCGCCGCTGTCTTTCTTGTTGCAGGCTGATCATCCGAGGGTGCTACCACATGGGCAGACCAAGAATCTCCATACATCTGCTGACATAACACACTTAATGCAAAACATAAAAACCGTTTCTTCATCATACGCTTAATCCTTTTAACCATTAAAACCAATAATAGGTAGAGGCAATAAATCGGAACATATCGACCTTTTGTCTGCTCGGTCCACATGGTCTGGCATGACAATCAACTACGCGCACTCCATCTTTTAACCCTGCATACACCGCTTGGATATAACGAAGCTCTGCAGCAAAGGTAACTGGTTGTTTATGCCATTTAAGTCGTGGCGCAACACCAACTACATAATCCAGCGTGTTAAGATCTACACCATTAGGTAAATACGTACGATCATAAATTTCATATTTGCCGGCGGTTAATGCATTAAAGGGACCAAAGTCACCACAATTCACAAACTCGGAAACATCAGCTAACCTCTGTTTAGAACCAAGATTTTTGGTAAAACCTACAAAAATGCCCGGCTCAACTTTCTTCTTTAAGGAAAAATCAGCAATACAAGCAAAAGTTTGCATTGGCGTATAACTACGAATACCTCCCGGCACTTGCGCGTCGGGACAAAGATTTGTTGGGCTTGTATTCGGAATTACATTAAAACAGGTTGTACCATAGCCCCCGATCATACCCTGGTCGGCTAAGTTTTCACCATAAATAAACTTAAATTTTGCATCAAAATCGTCATGATAAAATTCAGCATAAGCTAAAGCAGAAGTGCCATTAAAGGTCTGTTCCGCCTTTACTCTATTATAAAGGGGCGGTTGCAAACGTACAAATTCTCTTGGTGCGTACTGCTTAAAATCAACGCCTACACCAAAAATATTTTCCCCACAAAATAGGCGCATTTGACCATGCAAGTTAGGAATAGGAGAATTTCTTAAATATCTTGTGTTCCATAATTCTGGCCCAACAGTCTTAAAATCAACTTGTGAAAGCGCCGCGGCAATAAATTCAACATGATCACCAGCTGCGACCGTAAGTCGAATTTGTGGGTTACGAGAATACGCTTCAAACGGTTGCGCTGAAACAAAAACCGTCTCTGTTGAGGCTGACTCTCTTGGCAACAAAGGATGCCAAAATTGCCCCATCAAAAGGGAAACGTTGTCCCAATCAAATTGAACAAAAGCATGACGTAACCATAAACTATTGACAAGGCTTCTGCCTTGTCTAACCGCACCACGTCTATTGATTATAATCCATGACCCAAAAAAATCCCCTTCAACATACGCTTGCACACGTGCATTTAAAACATCTGGCCCCCTGATAAGAGATGCCAACTGCGTTTGCATTGCAATAAAGTTAAATCTTTTTTTGTCGGTAAGATCGCATCCATTAGAATCATACACCGGTGGTATTGGTATCCAACAAAAGGCCTGTTCACGCGCACTCCACGTAATCCCCAACTCAGAAAAGCTACGTGAACTATAATATTCGTCAGCCTTAACAAAACCACCAAATTTAATACTATAAGCGTCTTTTTCCAATGCGCTACCAAAACCTGGGTCCCATGCATGCAAAGATGCATATCCTAGACTTATCGGAGCTTCACCATCTTGCGAATTTTCAGATGCTGGTAAAAGTTGCACCGAATCTAAGTCGCCATACATTTGCTGAGACAATCCGCTCAGCGCCAAACATAAAAACAATTTTTTCATCATACTTTCCTTGCTCTATCCACTCTATTTATACGCTGGGGAAATATTTTTCATAAGATGTCCAAAGTCTGTACCTGTGCAGCATTAAAACCAATAATAAGCAGATGCAATAAACCGAATCATATTAACACGCTGATCAGGACCACATGCTCTACCATGACTATTAACTATAAATGTCTCATAACCAGAAGGATCAAGCGGACTCGGCACAATGGTCATAGGCGCATAGACTGCGCGTAAATAACGAAGTTCTGCAGCAAAAGTAACTGGTGCTATATGCCATTTAACACGCGGTGAAACGCCAAATACAGAGTCGATACCATTCAAATTATCATCAAGTCCATAAACCTCATATTTTCCGAATAATAAAGGAACATTATTTAAAGGATCAAGACCGGTCGTACTCATATCAAACAATTGCTTATCCGACCCAATATTTTTGGTAAAGCCTATAAAAATACCCGGCTCAACTTTTCTTTTTAAACAAAAATCAGCAATATAAGAAAGATTTCTGATTGGCGTATAACATCGTGCACCTGTTTTCGGATCTGCAAAGCTCACACCATAACCACCAATCATGCCTTGGTCATGTAAATTTGATCCATAAATAAATTTAAACTTTGCATCAAACTCGTTACAAAAAAATTCGGCATAAGCCAAAGCAGAGACGCTATCAACCTTAGCCGAGGTTTTAACCGTTGCGCCTGAAAGTGTCATAATAGATTCGCGCGGTTGTAACCGTTTAAAATCAACACCCATTCCAAGAATATGTTCATTGCAAAAAAAACGCATTTGGCCATGCAAATTAGGCATCGCATTTCTTAAATATCTGGCAGAAAAAGTGATTGGACCGTTGTTTACAAAATCAACTTGAGAAAGCGCGGCTATAATACATTCCGCATGCTCACCCGCACCAATGGTGAGTCGAATTTGTGGATTACGAGCAACTGCTTCAAACGGCAGCGCATACCAAGAAACTGTTTCCATGGATGCTGATTCTCTTGGCAGCATTGGATGCCAAAATTGTCCCAATAAAAGCGACACGGGATTCCAGTCAAATTGAACAAAGGCATGACGCAACCATAAACTGTTTATAGCACTACTTTGCCCATCAAAAAATTCTTGGCCTTCGACGTCACCATTAACAGACCATGCACCGGCAAAATCAGCTTCTATATAAGCGCGTACACATGCATTGAAAATATCAGGACCGGTAATGAGCGTCCCCAACTGTGTTTGAATGGCCAAGAAATTAAATTGTCCGTCCTTGTTAATATCACAACATTTAGCATCAACATCGGTTGGTACATGATTGTTTTTTGGTAGTGGGAAAAAGAGGATTGCTCCGTCACGCCAATTATATGATTTGCGCGTGTCATAAAAATAATCAGCTTTAACAAAACCATTAAAGGTAATACCGTATGCTGAAGGTTCTAATGCCTTGCCAAAACCGGTATTCCAATAACTTATGGATGAATAGCCAAGACTGGCAGCGTATTTTCTTTCTATTGGATCATGAGAGACAGGGGATATTGTATTAGCAATATCTGAATCTCCGTACACTTGCTGAGACAATGCGCTCAGCACTAAACATAATAACAACTTCTTCATCATACTTTTCATCCTTTGTCATAGCATTTGAACAATTACTACAACACTTTTTTTAAAGATAAAAACCTGTGCCCACAACAAACAACTTGCCATCCTTTTGTACTGGCTCTACGTAAATCACTTTGGTTTGTCCATTTATTTTATAAGTAACGGTGCCAGGTCCTCTTTTAGCAGTATCGATGGCTGCCTTAACATACTCAATGCCGGCATCATCCTTGGCAGCTAATAAATTTCTCCAGATCCGATCATACTCGTCCGCATAGGCTAAACAGATACCTGATGAATCAAAGGCAAACAGCCCCAAATCCCCACGAATAAATCTGCCATCTTTTTTGACAAACTCACCAAAAGCTTTTTTCGGCTCGTTAGACTTTAAATAATCAGCCCCACTTTTGGTGACGAGCATCATGGTTTCTCGTTTGGAAATAGGATAAATACCAGAGCCAATAACATACTGGTCAATGCTAAGGTCAACTTTTTCTACATAGATAGATTGGAATGAATTTTTCAGTTTACAATCTACCCAACCACCACCATCTTGAGCTTTTTTAATCAAATCGCGAACATAATAAACGCCATCTTGATCTTGTGCATCATACATGTTTTGACCAACATTTTCTGAATTACCACCATCGGCAATGCAGACACCTTTTAAGGTATAAACAAAAAGATAGAGATCTCCATACTGGAATTCCGAATTCTTTTTCTTATCAAATTCTTCTACAGCCACCGTTTTTCCGCTGGACTTCATAAAGGTATAACCACGCCGTACTAAATTAACCACCTGTTTACGATCAGCGTCTGGATAATAACCGCAAGCAATAAAATAATAATTCCCGGCTTTGTCTTTCACTTTTTCTGCATAGGCCATTTTTGGAGCATTTTTTGAGACATAATCAATCCAAATACCTGAGCCTACCTCTTTATCTTTTAATCGTTTAATAATTTCCTGGTTAACCAATTTCCCATTTGCATCTTTATAATTCCATTCATTGCTTCCAATAAGACCAGGCATGTTTCCATGAGCTAACTGAAGACCATTAAAATCAACGGCATAGAGATACAGGTCTCCGAGAACAAATCTACCCAGAGGATAACTATAAGAGCTTAAAGCTTCCTCGGTAGAACGGCCTTGCGCAACTGTTTCATTAAAAAGAGCAACTGCTCCCTTAACGAGGCTAACCACCGCATCAATTTTTGAATGTGGATAGTAACCTGAACCAATAATATAGGTTGCCCCATCTTTCTGTACTTCTTTAACGTATGAAACCTTGGTCGCATTACGCCATTGATAGGTAATCCACCCACCACCTTCGTGTGCCTTTTTAATCATTTCTTGAACAATAGCAATGCCATATGTATCACGCAAGTCATGCAAATCTTGCCAAATAAGATCACCTTCTTGCCCACTAGACAAGCAAACCCCTTGTGCATCAAACACAAAAAGATAGGCGTCACCCTTCAAGAATTTTTTGTCATGACTAAATGCGCTAAATGCTTGATCGATTTTATTTTTAGAAAGATACGCAATGCCATCATCTACTAACTTGATGATTGTTTTGCGTTTTTTCTCGGAATCAAACTCAATTATTTTGCTACCAGAATCAACATCTTCACCCGTATCGGCTCCATGTACTGCAACGTCGGCACGTTGCTCAGGCGTTCCTCGATCAATAATTTCTTCTTGCTGAGGTCCTTCCTCTAAATCTTCATCCTTGATAACCTGCGGAGCTTCTCTTGTAGGGGCTGGTTGCTCTGGTGTAGGGGATTTTGCAGCCATTTGTGATTGTGGTGTTGTTGGTGTAACAACTACCGGTTGCGCAGACCCTCCTGTCTCAATCACTGGTACCGTTGGCTCAAACTTAACAGGAGCAGATTTGGCTGCTGCCGAATCTGTAACCTCTACCGTCTTGGCTCCTGCATCTATATTCGTGTCTGGATCTTCCGCAAAAAAATCGGTTAAGGTTTTCTTTTCTGCTCGATGCAGTCGCTTTTTACTCGCAACAATATCGCGTGGGCACAAACCAATGCATACAGCAATGGCTACTAACAATGAAATAAATTTTTTCACTACATACTCCTTTTAAAAAACAACTATTTTTAACGATCCCGCTTCTCTCCCAAAAAATTAAGCAGGAATAAAAACAAATTAATAAAATCTAGATACAGAGTCAGAGCTCCTAAAACCGCTACCTTGCTTGATGTTTCTTCATCACCAAGAAGCTGCTCACCAAGTTTTTTTATTTTTTGTGTATCAACGGCGGTAAGAACGGTAAAAAGAATAACGCCAATGGCAGAAATTATGTAATCCATCATCGCATTTTGTAAAAACATGTTAATCACCATACCAAGGATCAAACCGAATACCGCCATCGTTAAAATATTGGAAAGTCCGGTCAAATCAGTTTTGGTGAAATAACCATAAAGGCACATAACCCCAAAAGTACCCGCGGTAACGCCAAACGTTGTATAAATAGAACCGATTTTATAGACCATAAAAATGGTGGAAAGCGTAAGCCCTAATGAAGCGGCATAGAGCATAAAAAGTGCGATCGCGGTTGCATAACTCATCCGCATCAAAAAGAAACTGAGAATCATAACCAGGGCAATCTGAGCAACGAACAAACCGATGAGAGACCAAGAACTACTAAATATGTACTGGTAAATAGCAGGGCGTGTTGAAACATAATAAGCAACTGCCGCAGTCGCTGATAGCGCCAGCGCCATCCAGCCATAGACAAGATAAATAAAACTTTTTACCCGCTCTTGAATCACAAACTCATTTTGATACATACCTATTTTCCTTAAAAAATTTTTATTTCTCGCTTTATCTACGGCAAAACCTGCTGCTCACTATAGCCAAAACAACAAATTATTCAATAGTGCATACTAGTTCTTGCATACTCGTACCTAGTTATAGTACATATAATAAGAGTTAACAAGCCCAACCTAAAAAGGAGATTTTGATGAATAAAACGCTAACACCAATCTTAGGCCTCATCATATTGATAACGCTCGTCAATTGGAGTTCCGAGACATCCGACGGCGGAAAACGAGACCTTAAGGTTAATTTTTATGGAACTCTCAAAACACGGTCCGGTGAGCAGTTCGAGGTAGACAATATTTCAATTGAATGGCTCTACAAAGAAATACCCCTATATGAAACACCAGACAACCAAGAAAAACTAAAACCTGATCATGTGCTCAGCAAAAATCCACTCAAAGGGATTATTACTCGAATCGATCTTTCTGAGGTATATGCAATCCGTGTTCCCGCTCCCGATATCACGTGGACTTATCAAAAAGAAAAAGGATACCGTAACACTGAATACGTAGAAATTGCAGTCGTCTTTGAAGATCAAAAAACAACCCATAACTACCTTATTAATATTAATCGCAAACTACGTTGCCGCGAAACCAATTCCGTTGGTCCCATAGAAAAGGAAGTTCCATTTCAGGCGGTCAATGAACTGATTATCAAGGGACATCGCGCACGTGATCGTGAAGAGGAAAAAGCATGCAAAAAAGAAATAAAAACGCTCGCCCAGGCTTCCAGCCGTCGCGAGGCTATGGCGGACAGGTCGCATAAAGCTACGCCGAGACACGCTAAGAACAAACAAAAACACAAATCTGAGACTCAAGCAACACATGCGTAACGCGCCCGGATAGATTTTTTTAATCTCCTGTAGTACCCTCTAACTTCATCTTAAAAAACGTTAAACCATTTTACTAAACAAGGGCTCAAACATGCCAGTAGCTATAACTCAAGACAATTTTGAAAAAGAGATCGGTCAAGCAACCTTACCCGTAGTCCTTGATGTATACGCTACATGGTGCGGGCCTTGCCAACAGATGACCCCAATTTTTGATGAATTGGAACAAGAAATCGGCACAAAATATAAATTTGCCAAACTCAATGTTGATGAAGCGCGCGAACTTTCTATCCAATATGGTGTAACGTCAGTACCAACTTTTATCTTTATCCGTGATAATAAAGTTAAAGGCAAAGAGACCGGCTACATGTCCAAAGAGGACTTGCTAGAAAAAATCGATGAATATCTAGGATAAACCTTATACATAAATTGGGGATGTATCCCTAATTCATTAAAATAATTTGGGGATGCGTATTGCATCCCCTTTTTTTTGAAAATCTAAAATCAATTAACTATTTAAGCTTACTGTCCTTAATCTCAACACCCATCGCATGTAACTTGTCACGAATAGCATCCGATTTTGCCCAGTCTTTGTCTGCACGTGCCTGTTCGCGGTCACGCAGCAATTGCTCAATCTCTGGCGTCATCTCAACTTCGCGTTCAGGCAGTTGCTTAAGATCAAGACCAAGCACATTCACCAAAAAGGCTCGTACGCGGCATAGTTCTTCATGATCTTCTTGCAATGCATTGAGTTTTTCAAACAATACACCAAACATGCCAGGTGTGTTAAGATCATCGATCAAATAATCGAGCATTCTTTGGACCACGACTGATTCCGTGATAATTACTGGTTCTAAAATCTCATCACAATTGACCGCTTCGAACACCCGGCACAACCGTCGATAACTTTTTTCACTTGCGCGAATATCATCAAAAGAAAATTCCATTGGAGCATGGTAATGGTGACTCAAAATATAAAAACGAATCACCATCGGGTCAAAATGTTTAAATACATCACGTAGGGTAAAAAAATTGCCAAGTGATTTTGACATTTTTTCTTCATTAATCCGCACCAAGCCATTGTGCACCCAATAACGTGCAAATGGCGCACCATATAAAGCTTCTGATTGTGCAATTTCATTTTCATGGTGCGGGAATACTAAATCAAGACCTCCGGCATGAATATCAATGTGCTTACCCAAATAATGGGCCGCTAATGCCGAACATTCAATATGCCAGCCTGGTCTGCCCCAGCCCCATGGACTTTGCCAAAACTCACCTTCTGGTTCAGATTTCCATAATGCAAAATCAAGCGGGTCCCGCTTTTTTTCATTTATTTCCACACGAGCACCAGCGCGTAAATCTTGCACCTTATGTTTGGAAAGTATCCCATAAGCGGGAAATGAATCGATGCTAAAATAGACATCGCCACCTGATTCGTAGGCCTTACCCGCGTCAATGAGCCCTTGAATGAATGTAATAATGAGCGGTACGTTATCGGTCACACGTGGTTCAAATTCTGGCAGCAAACAGCCTAACGCTTTCATGTCTTCATGATAAGCATCAATATAGCGCTTGGTAATATCCGCATAACGGTGCCGATTGCCAAATTCAACCTGCGCCTTTTTTAAAATTTTATCGTCAATGTCAGTAAAATTACGGCAGTAGGTTATGGAAAAACCTAAAAATTTAAACAAACGATACAGCACATCAAATGAAACATACACACGGCCATGGCCAATGTGAGCTAAATCATAGGGGGTTATGCCACACACGTACATCAATACATTGTTTGGTTTTAACGGTATAAAATCTTCTTTTTTTCCCGTTACGGTATTGTTAAGTTTGATCACAATTTTTCCTATTAAGTTATTTTAAAAGTACGACTTCGATTTATCCATTGTATCAAGTATTACTTGCTATGAAAATTCTAACCCTAGATCTGCTCGCAATATCTATGATACATACGCTAGTCAATTTTTTTAAAATGAGTATTCTAAAGCAGGATTTATAGTAATCACATGATAAAAATTCTGTGAAGTATTCCGATTTTGAATCTCAACACTTCGATGCTCATAGGGCATTTGCGATGTGAGCACTATAAACATTAAATTTGATCATATTTTCCAAGTAATGCATAGCACCAAAAGCCGCAGGAGCATCTCGATGATTTTTTTGTGTAATACCTCACGCAAACAAATTACTTTGATAGCAGCGTTCCAATTGTTTTTTTGTCCCGCCACTCTGAGCGCACAGCAAGTGACTCCCGCTGTGGAACAAGAAACCATTGACCTTGTTGATCAACCCGATTCCGGCGCCCAAACCAGCGCTTTAAATACCATAACACAAAGCGCCATAACCAAACAAGCGCGTATTATTAATGACATCATTGTCAAAGGCAATAAATACGTACCAACGGAAGCTGTTCTTGATCGCATTCCTTATAAAAAAGGCGAAATCTTTGATGCGGGCAAAACCCACAAAATGATCCGTCATTTGTATGACGACCTCAAACGTTTTCGCAATATTTCCATTTACGGCGAAAATGTCGGCACTGATCGTATCAATCTGCACATTGTGGTAGAAGAAAAAAAGATGATCAAAGACATCGTCTTTAAAGGCAACAAAAAATTAACGGCAAAAGAATTCAAGGAAAAAATCCCTTTTGCTGAAATCAAGGCACTCGACGAAGAAGAACTACAAAAATACGCGCAGTTAATTAAAAAACTTTACATCGGTAAGGGCTATCACTTAACAACAGTTGCACCCGAACTAACCATCGACGAAGATGGCAAAGCAATAGCTACCTTTAACATTACCGAATATCGCAAATCTTTAGTTAAACGGCTTTCATTTTCCGGCAATAATAATATTAGTGCCAAAAGTTTGCGGAGCGTTCTTTACTCACGCGAAGATTGGCTCTTAAGCTTTATGGACCAATCTGGCACCTTTCAAGAAGATCGCGTTGACGCTGACAAACATATGATTGAACAGTTTTATCAAAACCGAGGCTATTTAAATGCCAAAGTTGTCGACACCAAAATTGAAACCGATCCAAAAACACAAAACATTGCCATCACCTATATTATTCAAGAAGGTAACCTTTATACCATCAAGGAAGTAAAAGCCCCCGGCAATGACATTATACCGGAAGAAAATCTTTTACGTGTGCTGCCAATAAAACCAGGTGACATCTATTCACGCCAAAATTTAGTTGATGCTATCAAAGGCCTTGAATTTATTTGGGGTGACCTCGGTTACGTTTACGCACATATTGAGCCAGCAGTAGAATCGCACGATGAAGATTGCACCGTCGATATCACCTTTTTTTCGGAAATTGGAACCCCCGTTTATTTGAATCAGTTAACCATACGCGGCAATAAAAAAACACGCGACAAAGTTATTCGCCGTAGAATATCATTAGAAGAAGGTGGCCTCATCACCAACCGTTACATGGAAATGTCTAAAAATAGAGTGGAATCTCTCGGCTATTTTGATCAACGCGATGGGGTTAACTGGAAAATGACTCGCATATCGCAAGATTTAGCTGATCTTGACTTGATCATCAAAGAAGCAAAAACGGGAAGCGCTCAAGTTAAAGCCGGCTTTGGTGGATCAGTACAAAACCTCTATTCTTCTCAGGCAAGTTTTTCTGTAGAAGTTGGTATTTCTGATACAAACGTTCGCGGTACCGGCATCAGCACGAATTTAAATGCAACGTATAGCAAAGATACCAAAACAATTCTTTTCAACCTTAGCAATCCATGGCTTTTTGATAAACCAATTTATGGTGGCCTTGACGCGTACCACAAACGTATCGGTTATGATGAACTCAAACTCACCATCCCGGTTAATGAACAACACACCGGCGGTTCGTTGACAACCGGATTTGCAACAGGTGCCCGCCATAATATATTTGCCGATTCTTTTATTCGCTTCACATTCGGCATCAATAACATAAATTATGCCACCAGCGCAGGATTTACTCACCCTCGTGCCAACAAGACATTAAACCAAGAAGCGCAAGATGCTTACAATAAAATCCTTTCAAAATCTTTTGAAGCAGGAACCTTTCCATCCTGGATGACGCAACTTGGAAAAGACACAAAAAACCATCCTATGCACCCAACAACAGGACATACCTGGATGCTTCGCTCTATTTGGGGCCTACCAAGCTTTAACAATACAATCGCGTTCCATAAATTCGACCTTGACATGCATTGGTATACACCGCTCATTGGTAATTTTGATCTTATTTTCCATGCGCGTGCTTACCTCGGGTTTGTAAATCAACTCAAAAATAAGTCGGTACCCTATCGCGAACTATTCCACATAGGAGGTCTATCGAGCGTCCGCGGATTCCAGTTTGGTCAAATTGGTCCACGCTTTGTCATCGAAGGAGACAACGGCCCAATTAGTGACTCCATCGGTGGACTTAATACTTTCTTTGTTAATGCTGAACTTATCTTTCCAATCACCAGTGACTTCAACTTGAAGGGTGTCGCCTTTTATGATGGTGGTGCCGGTTGGAACAACCCCTACGTTTGCCATGTACCAGCAAGGTTCGTCCGCAACAACACCTTCGACTACCGTCATGCTGTTGGATTTGGTATCCGTATGCTCAGCCCTATGCCAATTAGAATTGATTGGGGCTTTAAGCTCGACACACGCAAAAATGAACTCAGCAATGAAGTGCATTTTGGTATGGCCTACGATTTTTAATATCCCCACAACAGCCAGTGATCTCTGGTATTTGCAAGACGATAGAAGCGTAATGATCGGCAAATAGAGACGCAGGATGTACTGAATCTTGCTATAGCATTCAAAAATAGCACATACTACAAGAAACGTAGTATGTGCTATTTTAATAAGTGAGAATGCTATGAAAAAACCATTATTGATTACGCTTTTTATCTCAACACATGTGGCACTTGTTGTCATGCAAATTTATAAATCAAGTCAGTTCACCAATCTTTCTTATCTTGAGCAACATTACCAAGTAACCAAAAAACAGTTAGAACAAAAAAAACAGTTATTAACGCAACAACTGTATGCAAGCAAAAGCCGCTCCCAGGTTAAAACATTTGCCCAGCAGAAACTAGACATGAAGCCGATAGATCTTGTTCAGGTGCAAAAAATATCAGCTGAAGGGCACGTCGGGACAAATGGGGCGGGGACCGCCTCATGAAAGCTTCGTACAAAAATCGTATCATCGTAGTGTTTTTATTTTTTTGCACACTGTATGGCGCAATACTCGTTAATCTTTATTCAATTCAAATCAAGCAGCATGACTTTTTTACCAATCTTGGCAAAAAACAATACAATATTACCATCACCTCATTTCAACCTCGGGCACCAATTTTTGACCGGTCAGGGAAACACTTTTTGGCCATGAACCAAGACACGCTTGCCGCATTTATTCTGCCAAAAAAACTCACCTCACCAGAAACGCTCAAGCCTTTTTTGCTCAAACATTTTCCACGCGCCTTAGAAGAACTCAATAAACATCCGAACCGCAATTTTATGTACATTGCCCGCAAACTTGAACCGCATCAAATTGCCCTCATACAAAAGCAAGACCTTGCTGACATCCAATTGCTTTCGGAACCCAATCGTTTTTATCCCGTGCAAACTGCAGGCCATATTGTGGGCATGACTAATGTCGACAATAAAGGAATTTCTGGCCTTGAATTTTTATTTAATAAACAACTGGCTGGCACACCGACTACGCATCGCTTGGAACGCGATGCTCGCTCTGGCCACTTCCATTTCCAAAAAGAAACTGCTGTGCAAGGAGAAGAAGGCAAACCGCTGCATTTGACCATCGATGGAGATCTTCAATTTTTAGTCGCGGAAGAACTGCAAGCAACCATGGAAGAATTTAAAGCAAAAGAAGGATCAGTCATTATTATGGATCCTACCAACGGTGAAATTCTTGCCATGGCCACCCTGCCCACCTTTGACCCGAATAGTACCAAAAAAAAGAGCGATGATTACAGCAAAAACAGAATAATCACCGAAACTTTTGAATTTGGATCGGTGATTAAAGTGTTTGCCGCGCTTGCAGCATTAGAAGAAGGTGTTGTAAAAGCTGACGAATTGATTGACTGCGAAAATACCTTAAGCACCTTTATTGATGGCCGCAGGGTAAATACCGCGCGCCACACAGGAGCTGGTTTTATCACTTTTTCCGAAGTCATTGAAAAATCTAACAATATCGGTATTGCCAAGGTAGTTAAACGGCTCGACAAAAAACTCTATGACCATTATAAACGAATCGGCTTTGGTAAAAAAACGCACATCGAATTCCCTGGTGAGCAAGCAGGGTTTATCAACCCTCCCCATGCCTGGTCGAAACAATCGATCCTTTCACTTTCCTATGGTTATGAAATTACCGCCACTTTGTTGCAACTCGCAAACGCATTTGCCATGATTGCCAATAATGGTAATCCCGTACAACCAACGCTCATTTTAAATGCGCCTAAAAAACCAAGTCTGGCAAAACCTTTATATAGCGCCTACAGCATTGACGCTATTAAACAGATCATGGAAACCACGGTACTACGCGGAACGGCAAAAAAAGCTCAGATTAAGGATTACCGCATTATGTGTAAAACCGGTACCGCACTCCTTGTGCACAATGGTACCTACTCGGAAGAACACTGCATCTTTAGCTGCGCCGGCATTGTAGAAAGACCCGGTTATAAACGAGTGATTGTCACCTTTATAAAAGAAATACCCATAAAAAATATGCATGCCTCTACCGTTGCTACACCACTGTTTGAAAAAGTGACAGAAAAAATGTTAATCCATGAAAAAATTCTTTAATTAACGTAAATTGTGACCTTTAGTTGAAATAAGAGCGTCTCCATAGTATCTAATCTTAAAAGCTATCAAAACCAAAAGATTAGGCATTTTCGACATTTTCACTTGTTATTGAAAAACTACAAAAACATGCAAATGTCTGATCATAGACAAGATCATTGATTCCTCATAGAATGTTGTCAGCGATTTAAATTAACAATGAAAATCCGTCTACACTATTAGCTACGCCACCCTTCGCCAAGGGCTTAAAAGGAACTTTATTATGCAACTTACAACAACACATTTGTTTCTCATACTATTAATTTCCGCAACAATTGGGCACACACTCAATGCAGCAGAAAAAGAAGTGTTAGGCGAGCGGCAACCACTTAATCCACAAAACATACAGGTAGGCATACCGGTAAATCAACCTGAACCACAAAGGATGATTGCAGCTTCCGTAGAGCGACCAGAGGGTGTCCCCCAGCAAAAACGTTTGACACAAATTTTAAATCACAATAGAGCTTGCTCTTTACTGCGATACATAAAGAAAGCAGATGTAAATCACGAAAACACTGAAATTACTGCAAATATATACGATTGTTGCAGAGCAGCAGAAATAACTGCCACATGGGATCTTACAAAGAATAAGCGCATTCAAACAATGGGCGATGCAAAAACAACGTGGAAATTAAATAGAAAGTGGTGGTGCTTGCATGCCTGTAATGATCAATCAAGGACGCGTTTTGTATATAAACCCGAAATACAAATAGAGCGTCGTGACAATGTCTTAGGCATCTATAAAATTCCTGCTGAAGGAGATACAAGCTCGGTAGAAAATGAAAAAAATCTAAAAGAAACAACATACGCAATAAATGTTAATGCTGCTCGATTATCTTGTCTCCAATGCTGTATTGGCACACCTGTCTGCATAGCTTGCTTCCCATTACTACAAGTAGGTTTACCTTTATTTGGCTGTTGTGAAGAATGCTATTACGATTGTAAAACAGGTAAATGCAAAGAATTTTGCTGTGAAGAATGCTGTAATGATCTTAAAACAGGTAAATGCAAAGAAGTTTGCTGTTGTGAAAATAGACCTACATTTGAGTAATCTATAAAACACTAAAGTAGAGGACTTTTACAGGTCATAGCTTGCGTTAATTAACAAGGATGAAATACTATGTTACACACAAAAAGCTCACCACTGATCCCCGCAGACGTTGCTAAAAATTCTGAACAAACCTATTTGGATAATTACAACGCAATCACCAAAGAGACCGGTCGCCTCTTTTTATTTTCATGCGATCAAAAAATAGAACATCTTAATAAAGATTTTTATGGTCCTGGAATCGATCCAGATGCAATGCACCCTGAACATCTTTTTAAAATAGCCAATGCAGGCAGAATTGGTGCTATGGCTGCTCATCTTGGCCTTATCGCTCGCTATGGCAGAAAGTATTCCGACATTAACTACATCGTAAAATTGAATGCAAAAACCGATCTGATTCCCGCCGCACAACAGGACCCAATAAGTCAGCAATTATGGCAGGTAGAAGATGCCTTACAACTAAAAAAAGATTCTGGGCTACCAATACGAGGCATTGGTTACACCATCTACCTGGGCAGCGAACAAGAACCAACGATGCTCAACCAAGCCGCACAGGCGGTATATACAGCACATCAACATGGAATGCTGGCCATATTATGGATATACGTGCGCGGCAAAAGCATAAAAGATGCAAGCGATGCGCACCTCATTGCTGGCGCTACTGGTCTTGCCGCATCACTTGGCGCTGACTTTGTAAAAATTAAACCACCACTTACAACGCACGATTTACAAATCGCATGCGCCGCTGCTGGCACAACAAAGGTCATCTGCGCGGGTGGCAGCGTTGTTCCGCCGGAACAATTTTTGCGCACACTCCATGAACAACTACAAGGTGGTGGTAGTTCTGGTTGCGCCACCGGTAGAAATATATTTCAAAAATCTTTACCTGATGCTATTGCCTTTACACAAGCAATTGCTGCACTTATCTACGATGATGCAGACGTAGATGAAGCATTACGGATATATAAACGCACATAGCGTTCCCTTGTATTTCTGACAAAGCTATCCTAATATAGGAGTCAAGTAATGAATGCAAACTAAAGGAATGGTTAATGAAAAGATATGCTCTTATCGCATTTGCACTTGTCCTTCAAGGCCTTGGCAGCCTGCCCGCCGTAGCTTTACGCGTAGGCTGGGCAGTAGGAATCATAGCAACAACGCAATTATTCGCTTGCGAATGCTCCAGCGATGACTTCGGCAATAATAACATCTCAGTCAATAATGGCAATGCCATCTGCGGCGATTATAATGCAGACTTCTATGCCCGCTGCCCCTGTTTCCCTTCAACAAAACAGGCAGTACCAACCAGAGATTGCTGCTGTGGATCTGACCATTATAAACGAAGCCGGACCTTTATGTTCACCCGGCCAATTAACCAACATTTGTGCATCGACCAAGCAATGTGGAGCTCCTTTATTCACCGCGAAAAAAAGGGCTGCGCGACGAGCTTTAACATTACTGCTGCTTACCAACAATCAATTGGCGACCGCGAAACTGCTCAATATTTTCTGCCCTTTTGTCACAATTATGTCTTAGTTTCTGGAGATGCGAATAAAAAAAATCTGCTCATCCGCGATGTACGTGCCGAGTGGCTGGGACTGCCAAGTGACTTTAATCAACTTATGTCCCTCAATCCAAAACAAAGGCAAGTCGGCTGTACTTTCACTTACAACCAAGACATTGGCACCATGTTTGAATCAGATTTACTGCGCGGTACCTGGATTGAAATTAAAGCACCCGTTGTTGCGGTGGACAACTATCTTAACTTCCATGAATTCAATAAATCATCATGCCTACCACAATGCGCCGGACCACTTACACGCGCATTTACTCGGCCAGGTTTACATTACAGCAAACTCTGCAACCACACCTCCACAGTACAGCTTGCTGAAGTAAATATTAAATTTGGAAGAACCTATCTTTCTGACAATGAATCTATGATCGCCTACTATTCAATGGCAAGTTTGCCGAGCGCTAAAAAACAAGATCCTCGTTACCTTTTTGATGCGGTTGCCGGTTTTAACCAGCATGTCGGTTTTGGCGGTGGCGCACTTACCCAAGTCCTTTTAAATAGGGACAATAGTTGTGTTTCTCAATGTTTTTTCCTCAACTTAGAATGCCTCTTTTTAATCAGACATGATGAGCTGCGCACCTATGATTTAACAGGCAAACCTTGGAGCCGCTACCTTCAACTGGTCAATGTTGACGGACCGCTCGGTGTTACGGTCCCTGCTGCCAACGTTTTAACGCGCGACACACAAGTGCATCCTTATTGCATGGTAGATTTTTCTACCGGATTTAGATTCAAAACACCAAACTCCGAATTTGAAGTTGGTTACAATGTCTGGGGTCATGCGCGGGAAGAGCTTGTGCTCAAATGCCCATTTGAACCTTGCTGGGGTATCGCTGGTGACTTTACCGGTGTAACGCCAGACGATCTTGCCCCCGGTGCCAATACCGTCACTGCAAGTGAAAGTAACATTAGCAAACAAACGCCCAACAACAGAGATCTGAATGGTAAATTTATGTTTGTACCTATCAAAAAAAGTGACCTTGATTTGAACACCGGTGCCGCGCAAGCATCACTTAACCAAAAAATGCATATGGCATTTGGCTATGTCGGTGGTGGCAAAAAGATTGATGGGCTGGTAGGAGTTGGCGGCTATTTTGACTGGACTCAAAAGAACACCGCGCTCAAAGCAGCGGGTGCCTGGGCAAAAGTTGGCGCTAGTTTTTAATGTGTTTCTCCGCTTGCTCCGCAGCAATCTTTTCTAAATAGTTTACGCGCTCTGCTGTAGTTGGATGAGCTCCCCATAAAACATGTCCTATAGCTAATCGCCGTAAGCTCTGCACAAAAAAAATAAATTAATTCGGGCACCCTGTCCTTCAATTTCGCTACGCTACATTCAGGATGAGCGGAAAAGTGGGCGCCTGCCCGCCGTAGCCCTTCGGTACGCTGTCGCTACTCAGGAGTAAACCCGGGGCGAAGACTGGGTACTTGAAGGGTATTCCGATTTTATTATTTATAATGTGGCCCTTCAAGTACGCTTCGCTACCTTCAGGGTGCCCGGATTTAAATTATGCACGATTTAATGCGGTTCGCTATATCTGACAGTAAGAACCTGTATTCATTATGACCTTAATAAGAAGGCGAATTTAATTATACAGGTTCTGAGTTGCATTCATGTGCTTCAGCTGTTCTATCTCAAGGCGCTGCTTTTCAATAATTTCATCCTTCTGACTCATTACCTTATTTTGTTGATTAAGAGCCTCTTCTTTTTCATCAAAATGATAACGCAACTCTTTAAAGTGCCCTACCAAGTAATCAACTACATTTTTTCGACTGTTGTCACGTACGTTAAAATCGATATTAAAATTGCCTGCGCTCAGATTCCTGAGTGTGTCAAAGTGACCTTCTTGAGCAGCAAGTATCGCTGCTGTTTTGTTAAGCCTACTACTTGCATTCACATCAGCCCTGCAGGCTATTAAGCGGTTCTGTAGAGCAACATTATTCTTTTCTGCGGCCAGCATTAACGCGGTCTTGCCCCCTGCGTCACGAATATCTACCGGAATTCCCTGCATTACCAAAAAGTCCGCTCCTGCTTGATCTCCTGCCCTTACGGCATTAAAAAGTGCCTCATGGGGTTTCAACTGCTGCTGTATAAATGCAGTTGGCGCTACATATTGAACAACTTGTTGTAACGGTTGTGGCATCTGCACATATTGAATTGGCGGTTGTGCCATAGTATGAATCTGTGCTTGAGCTGCTAGTTCCTCTTGCTGTTTTTTATGCGCCTGTTCAGCGTCTTTTTTTAGCTTCAGTTCATGCGCGATCTGTTCTAAGCGTGCGCTTTCTCGGCGTGCAAGCTCTTGCGCTTCTTTCTCTTGACGTTCAGTTTCTAAACGTTCAAGTTCTGCCTTGGCTGCGCGTTCTTCCTCTATTTTTTGCGCCTGTGCTGCCAATGCTTTTTTTTCCAACTCAGTTAAAAAAGTTATGCGTGCCGCATAGGTATCTTTCCATTGCTTGAGTGCAGCACTTTTTTGACGTACTTCATACCAATTTTTGGCTATCACTTCTTGTTCTTTTTCCCGTTGCTCTGTAGCCTCTTTTGCACGTAATGCACGTTCAGCTTCTTCCTGTTCTTTTTTTGCTGCTGCAAGTTTAAGCATCTTGGTAGCTTGCACCTGCTCTTGAGCCTCACGTTTTATACGTTCTTTCTCAGCCTCTTCTTGCTTAAGCTTTTCTGCTTTTTTTGCGGCCAAAAGCTTGAGTTGTTTTTGTTTCTTATTTTTTGAAGGAGAACTATTTAATACATTTATTTTTTGCTCATCAGAATCTTGTAAAAACTTTTCAAAATCCTCAGCTTCTTTTTTGCGTTTTTCTTCATCTTTTTTAACCTGAGCATCTACAGCCGCCTTAATTTGAGCACCAAACGGATTAGTTGCATCCTCAGCAAGTTGCTGAGCTCTGCTGGTCATGGTAATACCAGAAACATCCACAAGCTCATAGTTGGCACCATGAGCAAGCAATCGCGTAACCATATGGACATTGCCACGCTTGCATTTAGCTGCCTTCATTGATGAAACATTATCAAAACCTGTTGGTTGCTTAAGCATATCTTCAGCTGCAAGCCTCAATGATGTAAAGTGCACATTATTTTTTTGATCAATTATCTCCGAAAATTTGTTTTTGGTAAGTTCCCCCGCCTCAACTTTTTTAAGCAGATGATCATCAATAAAATAATCAAACAACTCTCGATTGTCTGAAAGTACAATTAAAGCCAATAACGAATGGCCCTGCTTGTCTTGTTTGGTAAGATCATACTTACAATTTTGCAGGCAATATTTTGTCATCTCAACCCGTCCACACAACCCTGCAAGCATCATAGGGGTACGCCCTAATTCATTCGTACATTCATCATGATTGTCTGGGTTCAGTAAATTCTTGAATGTTTCTTCATCATTATCAATGATCGCTAAAAATAATCGCTTTTGCGTATCAACAGAATGAGCTAAAGCTATTATTTTTTTCCGACCCTCTGGTGACAAAACATTACGACTATACGATGCGATTAAATTAAGCGTTAGCCACTCAGCATCTTCAGGCGTTATACAAGCATCTATATTTGCTTGAAATTGTGCTCGTTCTGGCAAAGAAAGAACCTTAAGCGCATTTGTTTTTAACATTGAACGAGCTGTATCTGAAAGTTTTTTAATGCCATCCATATATGCTTCATCAATCACATCTTTTTCGCGCTGTTTTTTTACTTTATCTGGATTTGCCGCAATAAAGGCATTCAAATCTGCAAGCATTTGACCACCAAGAGCTTCGGCTCTGCGTTGGACTCCTAGACCATCATTGCCAGCACACGTATAATCTGCGCCTAACCCCAGAAGTGCATTAAACATGAACGCGTTACCAGTCCTTTTTTTTAAAAGCGAAAATTGTCGATCAACATAAACATATTCAAGTGCGATCCTGAGTGATGTATCACCAAACCCATTTTGTCTATCGATTTCCTCCTCCAGCTCTTTTTCATTGAGCTTTTGTCCCAAATAACCAATATAATAATTAAATACATCTTCATCACCTGAAGAAACGATAACCATAAGTAATGAATTACGCTGGATGTCATTTTTAGTAAAATCAGCACCACAATCTTCCAAGCAATGCTGTACCATTTTTAAAGATCCTTGCATTGCAGCAAGCATAACGGGTGTTCGCTGATATATATCAATTATTTGATCATGCGTCCATAAACTTTTTGCCAGTATTTTGTTAATTATGGGCTCTTCATTTTTAATCGCCATCCCTATCTGCTCATAGATAGCATCAAACTCATTTTGCAAATCATGCTCTAACTTTCTAATAAAATCTGATCCTTCGCCTGAATTTTTAGCCCCTTCTTTTACTTTTTTTCTGTCATCAATAAACCTGTTGAGAATATCCGACATCTTACCCCCAACAGCAGTCACTCTTTGTATGACCGTAACGCCATTCTTGTCAGGATCCATAGTACGAGCACCTAATCGAAGCAATGCATCAAACATATACTCATCACTTCCAGTCCTTTTTTTAACGTCAGCACTCAAATCCTTCTGTGCAAATTCAAACAGAGCTCTTAACGGCGTTACGCCAGTTTTGTCCGGAGCATTTAATAATTCGACAAATTCCTTTGCGGAAATTTTTTTGGCTAAAAATAAGCCTTTAAGATAATCAATAAAATAGTTGAATATTTTTTCATTACCAATAGCCAGTATGAACATAAGCAAGGAACAACCTTTATAGTCTTTTTTATGAAGATCAGGGCTACATTCTTCTAGGCAATGTTTTAGTGATGCTAAAGACCCTTCCCATGCTGCTATCATAACCGGTGTTTGCCCTAAACAATTAATTATCTCATCATGCTTCCAGTTTCCTTGGGCAAGCAATTCTTTAATTATCGGTTTTTCCTCCTCAATCGCCGTATGTATCTGATCAAGAGCTCTCCTATACTCCTGACTGCGTTCGCCGTAGCGCTGCTTAAGATTTACCGCAAAATCCTCTTGCTTTTCAAGTAACTGCGCGTTTGTTTGCCCTGCTCGAGCCTTTTTACGTTCAGCTAAATCTTTTTCAACAGCCCTGCGTATTTCTTCTCGCTTTATAAGACGGATCCAATCATCCGCGGATAAAGGTTGCTGCGACTGAATATTTTTAGTTGATGCTGCCTGTGTTTGTGCCGCATACATTCCACTGCCAATGCAGATTAGAATGGCAAGGATAAAGAACTGCTGAGTTGTCTTGTTCATGAAATCATCCAATTTTTTATATTCTATTTTATTCCGTTGCATTTTTATTCCTCAGTTGTTCTATTTCAAGACGCTGCTTTTCAATAATCTCATCTTTGTAACGTATAACCTCATCCTTTTGACTCATCACCTTATTTTGTTGATCAAGAGCTTCTTCTTTTTTAGCAAAATGATAATGCAAATCTTTAAAACGCCCTACCAAGTAATCAACTACATTTTTTCGACTATTGTCACGTACATTAAAATCAGCATGAAAATTGCCTGCGCTCAGATTTCTCAGTGTCTCAAGGTTGCATTCTTGAGCAGCGAGTATCGCTGCTGTTTTGTTAAGTCTACTACTTGCATTCACATCAGCTCTATGAGCTATTAAACAGTTCTGTAGAGCAACATTATTCTTTTCTGCAGCCAGCATTAACGCGCTCTTGCCCCCTGCGTCACGAATATCTACCGGGATTCCCTGCGTTACCAAAAAGTCCACTCCTGCTTGATCTCCTGCCCTCACAGCATTAAAAAGTGCCTCATGTGGCATCTGCTGCTGTATAAACGCAGTTGGCACTACGTATTGAACAACTTGTTGTAACGGTTGTGGCATCTGCACATATTGAATTGGCGGTTGCGCCATAGTATGAATCTGTGCTTGAGCTGCTAGTTCCTCTTGCTGTTTTTTGTGCGCCTGTTCAGCGTCTTTTTTTAACTTCAGTTCATGCGCGATCTGTTCTAATCGTGCACTTTCTTGACATGCAAGCTCTTGCGCTTCTTTCTCTAGACGTTCAGTTTCTAAACGTTCAAGTTCTGCCTTGGCTGCGCGTTCTTCCTCTATTTTTTGCGCCTGTGCTGCCAATGCTTTTTTTTCCTGCTGCGCTTGTTTGGTCACAAAATTCCATTGCTCAAATGCAGTGCGCTTGCGTTTGCCAACAATAAAATTGTCAGCTTTTTTTTCCAACTCAGTTAAAAAAGTTATGCGTGCCGCATAGGCATCTTTCCATTGCTTGAGTGCAGCACTTTTTTGACGTACTTCATACCAACTTTTGGCTATGACACTATTTTCTTCTTCTCTCTCTTTTTCTTGCTGAGCTACTCGTTCTTGTTCTGCTTTTTTTTGTTTCTGTTCTTTTTCTTCTTGTTCCTGTTTCTTTTTTTTCGCTGCAAGTTTAAGGAGTCGAGCAACTTGTGCTTGCTCGACTGCCCGCTGCTGCTCCTCACGCTTTAAACGTTCTTTCTCAGCCTGCTCTTCTTGCTTAAGCTTTTCTGCTTTTTTTGCGGCCAGCAGCTTATGTTGATTCTTTTTTTTATCCTCATCTTGGATAATTTTTTCAAGATCTTTTGCTGCTTTTTCTTGTTTTTTCTTGTCTTTTACTTTCTGTTCATTAAGCGCCTGCAGCAATTTGGCACCAAGTGGATTATTGGCATTTTGAGCAAGACTTTCAGTATTTTTTTCTACGGTAACGCCATTGTCATCAGCAAGAGTCATATAATTAGCACCGCGTTTGAGTAGCTCCTTAAACATATGAATGCTTCCTCCAATATGCATATCAGACACCGCCGAAGGAGAAGAAAAATCATATTTTTTTGGAAGTTTTGTTACAAGTTCAGAGGCTATTCTCAATGGCGTTAAACCGCCAAAACCTTTTTCATCAATTACTTGTGCAAAATCTTTAGGGTCCGATAGTGCACCCGTATCAAGATAGGCCATAAAACAATTGAAGATCTTTTCATTGCCAGACATCACAATCAAAGCAAGCAATGAATTACCCATATCGTCTTTTTTTGCAAGATCCATGATACAATTTTTAAAACAATGCTGCGCAATTTCCAAATGTCCTTTTCGAACTGCGCTCATAACTGGTGTATATCCGCAATCACCCATAAAATCATCGTGATTCCAAGTGCGGAGCAAATCTTGGACTGTTGATAGATCATTCTTTTCAATAGCTTCAAATATCTGGCGCTGTGCATCAGTAAAATTTACTGCAGACGCGCTAGAACCTGTATGAGCAACTTGTTTGGTTTTTTTAACTATTATTTTATGCGTCTCATAAGCCAGCAATATCTGAGCAGTTATTTGCGCAGCTTCTTCCGAATTTTTACAATTATCCATAGCAGTCTGAAAAGCAAAACTTACTGGTATCGGTAAAACTTGCAGAGCTTTAGTAACTTTGTCCATAGAGTTCATGGTGACTTGTTTAGCAAGCTCTGCAGTAAGGTCATCCTTATTATCATGCACATCTTTTTTTGCCACATCATTTACTAGAAGCGCTGGATCAAAACCCAAGGCTTTCATTTCTGCTGGTTTTAAGCACACATCATCTACCGCACTATTAAGAAATTCAAACCCCGACAAAGAAATGTTCTCGCTACCTTTAAGAAACATACATATCTGCGCTTCAAGTATCCCAAATGCATGCAGTATATTTTCAGGGTGTTTAACTATTGCTTCAAGTTTTTTTTGCGAAGCTGCATTACTTAATGCCCCAATGCGCTTATTTTCCTTATTTTTCATATACCACTCAAGTACTTGCTTGCTATGCGCGATTCGATCCAATCCTGCTTTTAATTTTTTCCGCCCTTCTTGTGATTTTTGTTGTTCATTTTTTAGATACTCCTCTATCCGAACTGCGACTTGACAGGCAGCCTCATGGGTTTTGCAAGCAGCTATTTCAGCATCAAATTGCTTACGCATCTCTGGTGGAAGAGAATCCATGCATTTGTCCGTTATTGCAGGAACCTTAACCGGGGATGCCTGCGGCAACGCATTAATCTGTTCTTTAATCTCTTGCCTTGTTTGCGCTGCATACAATGAACCAAAAAGACCGAGTATGATTATGGTAATGGTCTGTCTAAAAATCTTATTCATAAAAAACACCCACCTACTTAAAAACAATAATGTCCAAAAAAAAGGCAGGCCTGGTTTTTTATTCCAAGCATGCCTCATTATATCCCTACCAAACGTCCTACAAAAAAAGGAGACCAGACATGATCTGATCTCTTTTTTTATATTCTAACTTTTTAATTAAGCCACATGCGCAACACGTGACTTTTCTGCCGCAATTTCCTCTAAATATTTTTCACGGTCTTTTAATGTTGGATGAGTACTCCAAAAATTCATGAATGCATTACCGAAGCTGTTAAACACATTGGTATGACGCCTATTCATTTTATAAAGTTTTTCCAACCCTCTTGTGAGCGCTGTAGGATCATCAACCACAGTAGCTGCTGTCCTGTCAGCTTCTTCTTCTTGCAGCCTTGTAACTTTAAGTAGAGGAAAGACCCCTATTACCCATGGTGTAATATCAGCGGCAAGCTGTAAGCGTATCACGGCATCATAACTAGTAGCATAATGCGTACACTTCCTGATACCTGCAAGGGTTGCTGCTGTTGCTGCCCAAAACCCAAAGAACCAATTAACTCTTTTACAAACATGCCCATGCTTTACGTGAGCAAGCTCATGTGCAACCACAGCCTTGAGCTCACTGTACTGCAACTGGCAAACAGGATCTACTAAAAGGTCCGCGCCTATCGTAATTCTGTCTTTATCCGTGTCAAATAAATGCTCTGCCCAAGCATTCGCTCTCCAAACAATACCCGTAAAATAAGCCGTTTTTTTGGTGTCTAAAGTACCTTTATAAATCTGTATGGTTGGCATATCCATATCCATTTTTTCCGTCAGTTCTTTAACCATGTCATAGATCAAGGGAAAAGCTTCACGCGACGGCACGGTGATGTCAGTTTTATTATTCCATTCGTCTTGTGTACATACGCCACGAATAGTTTTACAGCGCGCCAAATATTGGTCACGTAATTGTTGTGTTAGCGCAGTATCAGAAGCTTCATTGACCGATTTTGACGATGGCGCAACAGCCATGACAGCCACAGTACGTGTAAGCGCCACAAGTAACAACGCTATTGTAAAAAAATTTTTCATCATTGCTTCCTTTATAGAGTAGCCATTAATTGGCAGAAAATTTTAAATAGATAAAAACTAGTAAGAAGTATATAGGGAATCCACCTTGATGTACAAAAAAAAAGCCAGGCAAAAGCCTGACCCTTCCTTATCCTAACGCTCTATTCATACTACCGATGCCGCGCATAGTCGTGCCACAGCGGCTTGCTCACAACACTTTTTACGATCTGCCAATGCTGGATGCGTTCTGAAAAAGAACGGCAATTTTTTGCGTAAATTACTGAACCAATCATTGTGGCAGCTGCGCATCTTTTCAATTTTTTCAAGAGCTCGACCAATTGCCATTGGATCACTGATTACTTTCATTGCAGTCGTATCAGCCTCTTGCTCCTGCCGCCTAAGAAGCACATTGTTCAATGGCAAAAAAGGCGCATACAACGCCCATGTTAATGGCGGCCATAGCGCCACACTCATAGCACGATATTTCGTGAAGAGGCCAAATAACCACGATTTATTTGCATGACCAAGATAATTATACAAATCGTGCGAGTAGACATAGAGCGTTGCGATTGCTGCCAATGACGCCGCTGCATGCGAAGCATTAACCCACTGAGTCATCGTAGGCATATGAGCATGTTTTATGTGCGCAAGCTCGTGTGCAATAACCGCCTCAAGCTCGCTATAAGTCAATGCATACTCAGGATCTGTTATAAGAGCTTCCCCAATTATAATAGCTCCCCTACTGCTGATTGATGGCTGCTGTGCAGATGCATTAGTTCTCGTCGATCCATTTGGAGCAACCCGATCATTGGAGTCTCCTGCTATGCCCTTATAGATATACACATAAGGCATGTCCATATCCAATTTTTTAACCAATTCATAAATCATGTCATCATACATTAAAAAACCATCACAAGGGGATATTCCTATGTTTTCAGTGCGATCTAGATATTGATATTGATTGCGCACCCTAACATACTCATCGCGCAGTTGTTGTGTTAATTCAGCATCAGACTTGCTATTCACCGGTACCAATAGCGCTGGTACAACATCCATGGCAGCTATGCTGCATGCAGAAAAGGCTGCAACCATGAACACTCTTTTAAAGAAATTGTGCATATTTAATCGCTACTTTTTATGGTTTATGTAATTACGCTGTTTTTTCATGCCGTGTCTTAACCGCTCTATTTCAAGGCTTTGCTGTTCAAATGCCTGCCGTAATTGCCGATTGTGCTCTTGCTCTTGCCAAAGGTTACCTTGCAGCTGGTTGATAAGGCCTTCCCGCTGCTTGCTTTGCTCTTGCTCTTGATACACAACTGCCTGAAGTTGATTGATAATGCCAACATTGCGTTCATGGTGTGCCTGCAATTGATTAATCGCATAACGACTAACCAGACTACCTGTACTCTTTGCAACAAGTGCTGCCAATATTGGATAGTGGTTCGCCATCGCAGCGCGCTCTACAGGCTTGTCTGCGCGAGGACTATTGTGAGCTTTAACATCAGCACCCGCACTCATCACCAGGAAATTTACCATCCCCAAATTATTGCAGGTTGTTGCAACCATCAACGGCGTGACTCCATCTTTGTCGCAAATATTTACGCTACATTCGTGGTGTTTTACCATCGATTCAAGCGTCGCAAAATCACTTGCTATAACCGCTTTAAAAAGTTTAACTTCTTCTGGTTTTAATCCAACGGAACTAAATAAATCCTCTTCAGCGTCTTGAGCAATTGGATCATAACCAAAAGAAACAGCTGGCACAAAAGGAATCTGCGCTGAGCTTGGCATCCCACATCCCATCATCGGTACTCCATACACCTGCGCTGGTTGCATTGGCATTGGTTGAGCAACTAACTGCCAGCCATCACAAAGCTCTGCCTTTTCTTCATCAGCTACGCTAGCTACCGCAGGTATAGAAGTTGGTGTTACTTCTATTGGGCATGCTTGAACAAGCGCTGGCAATTCTTGTTGTACCGGTACTACCACTGGCACTTCTTGCGGTACAACCTGTTCTTGTTGTATCACCTGCACCTGCTGTTCTTGTTGCTCTATTACTTTTTTTTCCTGTGCCGGTAACAACTTCCACTGCTCAAACGCTAACCGCATCTGTTGCTTAACACCAATGTCGCCAACTCGTGCAAGTTTTTGTGCGCGTAGCACTGCACGCTCTGCCAACAATGCTTCCTGCTGCTTTTTAGAGGCAGCTTCTTTTTCTTCCTGTTCTTTTTTTTCAGCTGCAAGTTTAAGCAGTTTTGCTGCCTGAGCTTTTTCCTCTTGCTCTTTTTGAGCCTGCTTGTTTTCGGCTTGCAGTTTTTCTATTCGCTTTTTTTGCTCTTGCTCGCACCTTTTGTTTTCTTGCGCAAGTCGTTCCTTTTCGACTTGCTCTTCAAGTCTCTTTTTTTCTGCAAGCGCCTGTTTTTGCTCAAATAATTTCGCTTGTTTTTTTTGTTGCTCGACCACTTTTTGAGCATGCGCTTTAGGCGATACGAGTGTTAATTCGCCCTTGCCTTGCATAAGTTCTTTAAACAGTCGATCCGCCTTTTTTTTCTCAACCGCCTCTTGCTGTTTTTTTTGCGCATCGAGTTTTTTCTTTTTTTGCTCATATTCTACAAAAACATCCTTGACCTCATCATCCTCAGCAAGGTCAAATGCCGTTGCGCCATCCAACGTAATAGCAGGATTGGCACCGTCTTCAAGCAATTTTTCCACGATTCGCTTAGATTTCCCTTTGCCAGTTGCAAGTATCAAGGGAGTCACACCGATACTCGATTTTTGATCGATCATTTTTGAAAATTGCGCATTTGTTGTTTGCGCACGCACGCAATCACTAACATAGTGAAACAACATTGGATTATTGGAAACCACTGCAGCATGAAGAACCGAGCTATTGTGTTTGTCTAATTTGGTCAAATCAGCTTTACACACATCTATGCAATGCTTTACCATCTTTCCATGACCTTGCCCCGCTGCAACCATAACAGGTGTTTGTTTTTCCTCATTGCGTATCTTATTGTATCGCATTGGATCACTACATAAACTTTCAAATCTTGCTTGATCATTTGCATAAATAGCATCAAATATGGCGCCATGATGGGTTACATTATTTTTTTTGCCCAGAATAGGTTCTTTGAGCTCAGCTTTTTCTTGTGTGACGGCAAGTGAAGTAGTCCCGCGGGCAGCTATTTCCGCATCCATAGCATTTTTAATTTCTTTTTTTATACCCTTTTCCGTTTCTTCATCCTTGGCATAAAAAAAAAGCCCCTCGCGATGCTCCACTTTTTTAGACGCATCTACTTCTGCCTGAAGATTATTCTTATATTCTTCAAGCTGAGATGCCGAAAGAGTAGTAACAAGTTGATCACGTATCGCCAATATTTTTTCCGAAGTCGGCGTAGTGCCACTCGCAGCAGGAGCATTAACCTGCCCACCCGTAAGTAATGCTAGCACACCTTTTGCACGCTCAACTAATATTGATCCATTCCCATAAGAGACGCCAATATTCATAGCCCCAATCGGAGCCGTTAGAAAAACTAAAAAAATAATTAATATTTTATGCATATTTCATAACCAAAATTACAAAAGAAAGTCGTTTACCCAAAAATAGCTTTTACCGCTTGATTAAGCGCAATGCCCTATTTTGATTGCGCAGCCACGCTATTTCATCACTCTGTTTTTGTGTATATTTGCGCTGCCGCTCAAAAAAAATCCTCAATAACCTATTGCTCTCTTGTTCTTGTCTAATTATCGCATGTTGTTGATTGATAATGCCCACCTGACATTCACCAGCTTCCTGTTGCTGCTTTATTACCGCCTGTTGCTGATTAATAACGCCAACTTTGCGCTCGTCATGAAACCGCAAGTATTTAAGCACGGGGCCAGTAATAACATTTTCACTGCGCGTGCGCAGCGTTTCAAGCATTGCAATATTTCCCCATTCCCTTGCTACATGTTCTGCCGGCTTGTCCGTACTTGAACTATTTTGAGCTTTGACATCCGCACCAGCATTCACTAGAACATTTGCCATACCTAAATTATTACATGCAACTGCAACCATTAACGGCGTGTTGCCTTCCACATCACAAGTATTAGCAGTAGACGGATTATGTTTTAGCACCTGCTCAGCCGTTGAAAAATCAGCCTGCACAACCGCTTTAAAAAGCGCTTCCTCTTCTTGCTTTAACCCCACAGAACTAAAAAGAGCGCGCGGTGCTTGCTGTGCCTGCTGTGCTGCTGGCACTGTGTGTTGTTGAACCGGTATTATGTGTACTGCTTGTGCATGCTGAAATTGCGCTTGCTGTAACTGTACTTGTTGTAACTGCGCTTGTAATGCCGCCAGTTGTGTTTGCATTGTTATTAACTGTGTTTGTTGTTGAGCTACTTGTTCTAATGCTTGCGCCTGCTTTGCTTGCTGCTCCTGCTCATGCATCAAACGTTCTTTTTCTAAGCGCTCCACTTCAGCACGTTCTACTTCTATTTGTTCTGATGCGCAACTTTCAACCACGGTAAGCAAAGGGCTTTCTACTTTTTCATTATGAGCGTTTTCCTCAATCTTACCAACGCTCAACGATTTTGCATGTTCAACCTCTTTTTGCTCCACTTCTGGTTGTTGTGCCTCCATCTGAACTAACTGCGCTCGCAAGTTTTTGCGTGCAACATACGCATCTTTCCACTGCGCAAGCACAGCTTTTTTTTGATGCGTTTCACAAAAAGATTGCGCTAATTTTTCTCGTTCATGTTCTTGGGCTGCAATTTCTTGCTGGCGTTGTTTTTTATACTCTGCTGCTTTTTTACGCTCTTGCGTAATCCGTTCAAGCTCAAGCACTCTTCTTTCTGCCATTGCCGCTTTACGCGCTGCCTTTTCAGCTCTTTGTTTCTCTTCTTTTTCTTGTTGTTCTTTTTTTGCATGCTGCCGTTGCTCAAACTCTTTTTCAGCTTTTTGTTTTTTCTGCTCACTCATTTTTGGACTTTTGCTTTTTGAGCCAGATTGTTTGCCTCTCATCAGCTCCTGAAAAGCCAAATCTGCCTCTTTTTTTTGTTTTTCCTCTTCTTGTTTTTTTTGCTCGTCAAAGTTCTCTTTCTTGTTTACCTGTTTATCTTTTATAAGATCATTTAAAGCTACCGTCATATCTTGTATACCTGCGTGCAGGCTCTGCAGGCTGGTATGCAGTTCTTCAGAGCTCTCTTTACCATCATGGTGCCCAGCTACTCTGGCATTTATAACTGCTTTTATATCGTCTGCAGCGGCCCCTATAGCCTGCGTACCAGGAAATTTTTTATTGGAACTGTCATCTTTTTCTTTGTGTTCAGCTACTTTTGCGAGCGAAGCTAAAATATGGTCACGGGTGGATTCAGCGGTGCTCATAGCGCACACTATTTCTTTTTCTTCTTTTTTTACCAAAGTACCATCAATCTGCTCAAGCGCGATTACCTGTTCCTCAAGAATACCTATGTTTGCCATCATTGTTTCCATTACTGACTCTGCCAAGGGCGCACTCCCATCAACCATATTGGAAATACATTTCACAAAATATGCGCTCACTAAATTAGCCTCTTCACACATAGTTTGCGCCTTTTTATGAAGACTCGGCGTAATCTTTTTGGTCATTTCGACCTTAAGTTTGGCAAATTCTGCGATCATCTCTTCCGCCTTTGCCAGCGCATTGATCTGCGCAGTTGGAGTAAACAGATGCGCATGCGAATCAGTAGTACTACTGCTTTTCATGGCTTCAAGTGGAAGGAATACAAAAATTAAAAAAGAAAATTGGAGATAGAATAATCCGCGCGCACTGTTGTTCATAGTTAAAAAATCCAAAAAATTCTGCTTTATCAAAATGTTTACCAAAAAAATGGAGTACGGCTCACTGAGCAAGCCATACTCCATTTACTGTATTACTCATTAAATTTAGGTATTAGTACATACCCGGCATACCGCCGCCCATACCGCCCATTCCCTGCGCAGCAGGCTTTGCAGCATGCTTGTCTTCAGGTACATCGCAGATGGTTGCTTCTGTGGTCAACAAAAGACCAGCAATAGAAGCTGCGTACTGGATTGCTGAACGGGTTACTTTAGCAGGATCAATGATCCCTTCTGCAACCATATCAACATATACACCATTTTTTGCATCAAAGCCCATAGTGCCAACTTCAGACTTAACTCTGTTCACCACTACTGAAGATTCAGCACCAGCGTTTGCAGCGATAATCCGCAGTGGTTCTTCAAGCGCACGACGGATAATGTGGACACCAAGTTGCTCATCACCTTCGAGCTTAAGAGCATCAAGACACTGCTGTGCTCTGATGAGAGCAACGCCACCACCAGCAACAATGCCTTCTTCAACCGCTGCACGAGTAGCACTCAATGCGTCTTCAATGCGGTCTTTCTTTTCTTTCATTTCAGTTTCTGTAGCTGCGCCAACTTTGATAACTGCAACACCGCCCGCTAATTTAGCCAAGCGTTCTTGCATCTTTTCTTTGTCGTAATCAGAGCTGCTGTTTTCGATTTGCATTCTGATTTGCAGCACACGGCCTTTGATAGCTTCTGGAGCTCCTTGACCTTCGATGATTGTGCAATTGTCTTTGGTTAATACAACACGTGCTGCAGTACCCAAATTGTCCAAGCTGATGTTTTCCAACTTGATACCAACATCTTCAGAAATTAAAGTACCACCGGTCAAAACTGCGATGTCTTCCATCATTGCCTTGCGTCGGTCACCAAATCCTGGAGCCTTCACCGCAACAACATTCAACGTTCCACGCAATTTATTCACTACCAACGTAGCAAGCGCTTCGCCTTCTACATCTTCTGCGATTATCAACAAAGCACGACCAGACTTTGCAACTTGCTCAAGTACCGGCAACATGCTCTTCATGCTGCTAATCTTTTTTTCAAAGATCAAAATAACTGGATGCTCAAGCTGTGCTTCCATCTTTTCAGCATTATTTACAAAGTATGGGGACAAGTAGCCACGGTCAAATTGCATACCTTCAACAACGTCGAGCTCATCCTTCATGCCTTTTGCTTCTTCAACGGTGATAACGCCGTCTTGACCGACACGTTCCATTGCTTCCGCAATTTGCTTGCCAATGACTGAATCAGAATTTGCAGAGATAGTAGCAATTTGCTCGATCTCTTTTTTATTGCTTACTGATTTAGATTGCTTTTTAATGTCTTCAACAATAAGCTCTACTGCTTTGTCGATGCCACGCTTTAATTCCATCGGGTTTGCGCCGGCAGTAACATATTTGTTACCTTCACGGAAAATAGCTTGCGCAAGAACGGTTGCAGTCGTGGTACCATCACCAGCGATGTCAGCAGTTTTGCTCGCAACTTCACGCACCATGTGCGCGCCCATGTTTTCTAATTTGTCTTCGAGTTCGATCTCTTTTGCAACAGAAACACCATCTTTGGTGATAACTGGAGAACCAAATGAACGTTCGAATATAACGTTACGCCCTTTGGGCCCGAGAGTTACTTTAACCGCGTCGGCTAGTGTATCAACACCTTTGCGAATCTTTTCGCGGGCGTCGCTGCCGAACATTATTCTTTTTGCTGACATAATAATTCCCAATCCTTAATTAATTTTTAGTTTTCGATAATACCAAGAATATCTTCTTCACGAATAATCAAATGATCGTCGCCAGTTTCCGTGCCGGAATATTTACCGAAGTAAACAACGTCACCAACTTTAACGTGCATAGCAACGACATGGCCGGTGCTGTCAATACGACCGCCACCAACTGCCACAACGGCGCCAGTTTGTGCTTTTTCTTTTGCAGCATCGGGTATAAAGATACCGCCCGCTGTTTTTTCTTCGTTTTCAAGCCGTTTAACCAGGACTCGGTCCCCTAGTGGCCGTAATTTTTGAAACATGTGATTGCCTCCTGCTTAGGTAATATTATTATAATAAACTACTAAAAACACCCAACCAACTTCTTAGCCTCAACCTAGAAATTAATCTCTATACATCCAGCCGATCATCTGCCAAAATAGACTCAAATTTTGTCAATGACCATCGAATGCCTCATTCAAATTATGACATAGATAGAGGACTTTTCCTACCCAAAAGCTCTATAAAATATTCCGACTTTTTATGCCGTTAAAATAAAATCCTCAACAACTACCTAGCAGCATGCGTCGGGTTTTTTCCCACAACATCCACCGGCAGCCGCCGCCTCATCTTCTGCCGCGGCTTTTTTGATCAAATCTTTAACTTTTTCTGGGGTTGGCTGGTACAGATCAAGGATATTCCCACCCGGATCTCTGAAAGAAACCATAATGCCATGAACCGCTTCATATGGCTCACCGATAAAAGTAACTTGTCCAGCCAGCTCTTTATGCAGGGCATACAGGTCATCCACCTCCAAAACTATCCCGGTCCGCACATCACCAGCATCAGCAGGTCTGCTTGTTGGGCAGAAGCCAATTTTGACCCCATCGAGCTCAAATTCAGCCCATTTTTCTGTCATATAAAACTTGAGCTTAAAGCCCAAATTCTTATAAAAAGAGACAGCTGACGCCAAGTCAGGCTGCATGAGGATAACCATAGTAATTCTTTGTATTGATGACATCAAAATCCTTTATCGCCTGCCTACCCAGCTGCCCGCTCATCCTGAGTGTAACAACGCGTAATCGAAGGGCCGGCGAGGCATATGGTAATTAATTTTATTGATTGAATAGCATCAGCCGTCGCTTACAGCTATGGCCGACACAGTTGGCAGAACAATGTAATGGTAGTAGTATACCACAAAGGAAGCATTTAAAAACCCGTCTTCGCCAAGGCTTCGCCGGGCTGCGTCCAAAGGACTTGAATGGATAATCGTAATGACCCTTTGCTCAATAAGGAGCGTTTTTTATGCTGCGCATATTCCCGTCACTCATTTCTTCTGATTTGCTCAACCTAGAGCGCACAATCAAGCAATTAGACCCTCACTGCCCCGGCTACCACATCGACATCATGGATGACCATTTTGTGCCTAATTTGACCTGGGGGCACCAGTTTGCCAACGCTATAGATAAAGCGACACCCAAAACCGTTTGGGTACATCTTATGATCCAAAACACGCAAAGCATGATCAGCAGGCTCGATCTGAAACCCAGCAGCATGGTTACTATTCACACTGAAAATAATGGCGATATCGCGAGAAGCGTATCGCTCATAAAAGACAATAACTGGCTGCCCGGAATCGCAATAAGCCCAAAAACGGGCGCTGCCGATATTTTTAAGTTTTTGAATCATGACATCGACCACGTTCTAATCATGTCCGTAGAGCCGGGCTTTTCTGGCCAGGAGTTTATCCCTGCAACAGCCGACAAAATCGAACCGCTCATTGAATTTCGCAAGAAGTTTGGCCTCACGTTTACCATTGGCATCGACGGCGGGATTCATGCCGGCAACATTGCCGAGCTTGCCAAACGGGGCGTGGAAAGTTTTGGAGTCGCTTCTGGAATTTTTGCGCACAAAAATCCGGTGGAAGCCTTACAGAATTTATCCAATCTTGGATAAATCATATCACTAGATCTGGATAAAAGGATTAATTTCCGGGTTTTGCAATTCAGCAATAGTAGAACAACAAGCTGCAGCCGGGTCGCCCGACGCCGTAAGCATACCCTGCCAATATTCATTGCCCGGGTAAGAATTACCATCCCATGCATAGCAGGCCATTAATAATTTACCCGCATCACTGCCTCGCAATGTGTCGGCCGGATTCCTTTTGGAAAAATGAATCGTAATCGCATTCTTATTAGTTCTAAAAATTTCTCCATTTTTAGCCGCACCACACGCAGTAACTTGCGGCGGAAACCAACTAAAATCAAGGTCAGCAATCTGAGATAAATTATTGTCTTTTATAACCTGCGCATACACTTCAAGCATCAGCTTTGCTTGTTCTGGAATTATTTGCCACACGCCAAGGCCAAGCCCAACTGCATGCACATAGATTTTTTTATGTTGCTCAAGGCCACGCTTATGGGCATCGAGCAAAAATGGTTCAATCACTAAACGCATGCGCTCTTTGTACACAGCGCTGTCAAAATATGCTGTACCCTTACCATATTGGAACGGAATATATCTGCCCGACTTGTCACCCTGTGCTTCAAAAAAAGTTGGAAAAGAAAGTCCATACATCCTTGACCACAACGCAAGCAAACTTTTTTCTGTGTTACAAAGCCCATAACCATCTTTTGCAGTATTTTGTTCCGATGTGATAATCATATGCTGCCATTCCATAAAACCTGGCTTTTCAAAGCGCGCACCAACCAACCCGGCATAAATGCCATGAGGTTCATAGGTTCCTGGCGCTCCTTTTTTACCGCAGTTATTACGATTGCCGTTATTAATAAAATAAGTAGGCACAGAAACACCAATGAGTGCCGCCATCTGCATTTCATCGTAGGAAAGATAATCTTTTAAAATGAGTGGGAATTTTTCATGCGGAGTTCCAATAAATTCAAATCCGCCAGCTCCATCGCTTTTACCATCTCTGAGTAAATACTGATCATTGGTCTGCATGAACATTAATGGCCGCTTGATCAAAAGACGATCAATGAAGGCTGCCCGCTCTATGTCCGCATACAACGCTTTTTCAATCGTACTTCCATATTCTTTTTTATAGGCCAAAAAAGAATCGATCAAAGTAAGAGTTTTTTCATGATATAAAACGTACGTGGTTTGCGCCTGCTTAACGATGCGAGCCTGCCTGATTGGATCATCCGCCGCGATGACTGCAATCTTATTTACTGTCGTTGGAAACGGCACTCTTTTGGAAAATGCTTCAGACTTTATTACCAGTTCATTAAAAACTTCTACCGCTTTTAGGTTATCCAGCTCAACCTTTTTTGGTGATACCGCCAAAGCAACACCTGCTGGCCAATACTGATGCGCTGCCCACGCTTGACTTGCAATCGAGAGCAAAAGCGCACCTGCGAGTGTTTTATTAACTACGCTTTTCATATGAATAAATTCCTTGATAATTATTAATCATGCCAAATCAAATTACCCATCAATCACAGATTAGCCTTTTCAACAAACACAAAAATACGCTTCATAGTACATATGAATATACCCTGCTCTTCAAGAACTGCTCATATAAAAAGGGACCCGTTTTTTACGCGAGTCCCCTGTCTTTAATTACTACCAGCTCGTCTTATACTATCTCTCACCATTTCTATATTTATTTCTGGCCAGTCTTCTGGCCCGCCCGGAGCTGCGATCCCTAACTGATCATGCTCTTCCCCTTGATTTTGTGAGTCTGCTCGACCATCAGCACTCACTTCTGCCTGCCTTAACAGTAGATTATGATGAAATGGTTTCACCATATCGGCTTGTTTTTTTTGAGGCTTCCCGCCACCAAAATAACTTAACAGCTCACTACGAGCTTTATTAAATTTTTTACGGTCTTTTTCCAAGTGACTATCAGCTTCATCCTGATTTTTTTGTACTTTATCAAAATCTTCACGCTCTCTATTCCATTCTATAGCCACCCTATCACCATCTTTTCCAAATAAGACCTCGCAATCATCGGCGTCCTTACCTCTTCCATGCACTGCATTCAAATCTGCAAGCGCTCTATCACAATCATTTTTTTGAAGTAAGGCCTCACAATAATCACCATAGGCCTGATAATAATCCTTTGCCCTTTGTTCAACATCATCTTTTACTAAGCGATCAAGCTTGTCAAATGACAATGGCATACTACTTTTGCCTAATCGAACAATGTTACCTAAATCCGCATGCAAAAATCTATTCCTAAGCGCACCATTGCCAATAATTTCAAGAAGGTCTTTCAGTTTTTCTCGATCTTCTTGTATGTGGTCTTGTATCTTATACGAAGCCCCATACCAAGTGTCACCTTGCATCTTCTTGGCACCCCAGCGAGCAACTGGTTTTATCATGTTACTAACACGTTGCCAACCATCTTTTACACCGGTAATCACACGTTGAACTGCTAAATAACCAAGCGTACCAATACCCATAGTTAAAAATGCCTTATGCGCCATAGTATTATTTTGGTTCGAGAGTATGCGGCAAACAAATGCCCTGTCTAAAGCGATCCCAATCGCGCCTGCTAAAATGGCTTTACGACCAAATCGGGCCAATAGTGCATCACCCATTAAAGCTTTAGTAACTTTACCTGTGCTAGAAGCAACCTTAGAAGCTGCAGTAACCACTCCTCGCGCACCACCCACGGTACAAGACCAGAGCGTTCTGCCTGTCCTTTGTGGGGCTGGAGCCACTACTGCAGGCACATTTACGGCTGGAACAGCTACCTCATCAGGTTGAACTACTTCAGGTATACCAATAAGGTCTTGGTCAGCCTGCATAGGCTCACGTGCCTTCATAGCTACAGAAACTATCAAAAGTAGGCATAATGCCCATTTAAACGTCTTATTCATAAGGATATCCCCCACCCATACGTAATTATATAACAACCATATCTATAATTCAGGATAGTCGATATTACCCAGCTGTCAAAAGCCTCCCCTTGGCCATCCTAATAAAAAGGAGCCCAATCAGCAGGCCCCTTTTTATCATTAATCTATTATCTAACTAAATTAGGCCCGATTACGCCTTCTTTGTGCTGCTCTTTGTGCCGCTCTTTTTTGATCAGCAGCCCTTTGAGCCGCCTGCTTTTTTGCCGCTGCCTCTTGAGCTGCCTTCTTTTTAGCTGCTTTTTCAGCAGCCTTTTTCTGCGCTTTTGTTTGTTTCTTTGGTGCAGCCTTTTTATTTTTGAGTGCCGCTTTTTGCGCAGCTCTTTTTTGTGCAGCTTTTTTGTTTTCTAAAGCCTTCTTTTGCGCAAGCGCCTTTTTCTGTGCATCAGCCTTCTTCTTTTTCTCTGCAGCTTTTTTCTGAGCTTCAGCCTTTTTTTGCGCTGGTGTCTGTTTTTTTGGTGCAGCTTTTTTAGGAGCTACATGCTTGTGTTTCTTTGTGTGACAATGCGACCCCATACAGCGCCAACAGAATCCATACTGACACGTAGGGCACTTCATGTAATCGCAACCACCAGTTTTTTCAATTCTTGTATTACATTTCGGGCAGGCCTTTGTATGTTTCTGTATCCATGCTTCATTTTCTTGTTCTTGTTTGCTCTGCGCCTTAGTTGCTGCTTGTGCTGCTGCCCGCTGACAAGGAACCTTCGTAGGATGCTTCACCAAGCATGATGAACAATATTCCTGAACACAACGGGGGCATTTATGAGTACGTGGTTTAGCCCCTTCATTAATAAACACATACGGACAATTTGGCGTTGGACATTGCTTTGCATTTGGCTGCTGAGCAAGCCATTCCTTATTCATAATGTCCGCAATAGCATCAATCTTTGCGCGATCATTATTCGTTATTCTTGCAACATCATTAAGGCTAATCGACTTTTTGCAACTTGGTTCTGGGCAACGCAATTGAGCGGTAGTTTTTTCCTTGATTGCATTATTAACAAGATGCATCAAACAATCTGTGCAAAAAGTATGTCCACACTCCAACTGTATTTGCTGTGAATCATCAAAACAAATACCACATGGTGCAGCCACCTGCTGTCGCGCCGAACTACCAACACCTACTCCATCAGCAAATGTCTGGTTCGCCATGGCAACAATCAGTACTAACGCAAGCCCTTTAACTCTATTCTTCATCGCAAACCCTCCTTAAAACACAGTTCTTAATTCAACTACCAATCAACACTACTAAGCTAGCGCAAACGCTTTGCTCACGTCTACAGTTTTAATTTCTGATCGGTAATGCATCAATTCTTTCTACAAGAAGACTCAAGCGACCAACGCTTGGATTATTCTCACGGAGCGCTGCTTGACGCATTGCAACGATGAAGTTTCTCCAATCGGTCCTAGCTCCATCCCGCCTATGATTTACATAAGCAACCATGTCTTCTATAGAGTCTCTGAATACGCGGACACTCCAGTTATCATGCATAAACCAACCCCAGCCCGGGCGAATAACGCCGCGCGCCATTGCATCCAAATATTCATGGGGTCCAGCACCATGATGCTCAAATGGCCCATTTGCTCTAGTGCGTCCATCCATAAACAACTGATTAAAATTAAAATCATTATTAAAACCACCACGTGCAATGGTCGCAATAAGACCGCGTTCGTATACCCCATCTCTGCCCACTGCGCTCACACCATTAATACCATAACGGCCAAGCAATCCTATCGCATAAACGCGAGCAGTATTAATTATCTGCTGGCTCAAGTTGCCAAGAGGATAGCGCCCTAACCACTGCGCAAATGCAACATGATCTAAATTCACGATATATTCATCAATATGACCAAATTGCCTTGCAAAGGCGCGGTTCATGGAATCAGGAAAGCGATTATGTTGTTGAATATAATTGACCAGATACCGTTCAAATGCGCCGCCATCATTACCTGAAGTGGCAAGACGGTCTGCAAACTCAAGGTCTGTGCGCGTTTCTTGTTCTAATATTATTTGTTCTGCTGCAAGTGTGGCAAGATATGCTTCACGTGCACGCACTTCTGCCGGACCTTCTAGGATACGTTGTTCTGCTTGTCTAACAGCAGCTAATGCATCTGCTAGCTCACGATTTTCCCTTTCGCGTACCGCGGCTTCTATCGCTTCCACTTCACGGCGAAGTTCTTCTTCTGGCGTCATGACTCTTGCTCGAAGTTGCGCTCCATTACAAATGCAGCGACCATTACGATAATCCTGCAAACAACACCATAAAAACTCATGGCGACATTGCGTACAGGTCATATGATTGCAACCCCCATTTTTTTCCACTGCGGTGTGGCAACGTGGGCACTGTTTGGTATTATTGCGCAACCATTCATTATATAAATTTTGATCTTGGAGTTGTGCTTGTGCCCGAGCGCATGAAATGTTCGCACCATGTCGCAATGCACAACCAGTACAATATGCCTGGTTACATTGACGACATTGTTCTGCTCTTGGTCTGCTCGGATTAGCAATAAACACATGACCACAATTTGGTGTTGGACAATTTTTTGCGCCCGGTTGTTTTGCCAAACGGATGCGTTCAAGCGCAGTAATTCTGGTACGATCATTACCTAAAAGTACCGTAACATCACGTATATCAATGTCCCTTGCGCACCGTACATTTGGGCAAACCACTCGCGTGCCATTTTTTTCTTGTTCATCAATTGCCACATTAATCATCGGCCTTATACAATCCGCGCAATGGGTATGCCCACAACGCAATCGAATGCCGCCCGTTGGAACATCCATACAGATAGCGCATGGTCGTGCTGCTCCCTGTCTAAGCGCAGCTTCTTCTTCCTCGCGTGCTCTGTCTTCTAGTGCTTGTGCCCTGGCTGCTCGTGCTTGCGCCTCTGCTGCAGCCTGCCGCGTTTGCTCGGCAACCCGTGCTTGTTCTGCTGCTTGCGCTCTTTGCCGGACTTGGCGCCGTTCAGTGTGGACGCGCTACGCTTCAGCGTGTGCTTGACGTGCTTGCGCCACTAATCTTTCACTTTCTGTAATGCGGGCTCTTGCCGTTTGCAATCCTGCTTGCGCTTGCGTGCGTGCTTGTTGTGCTTGCTGTTGAATTTGAACACGCGCCGCTCTGATTCGCGGAGCTTCTTCATGAGCTTGCGCTCTCCCTTGTGCACGTGCTGCTTGTAGACGATCAGTCTCAGCTTGTAATCGGGCTCTCGCTTGCGCCTCACTGCGTAATCTTTCAGCTTCAGCCTGCGCTCTTTGCTGAGCTTCAGCCCTTAATCGTGCTTCTTGTGCACGCTTTTTTTGAAGTCGCGCTTCATCAGCCAAAGAATCGGCTATTGCTTTGCGCATATTTGCCTCATTTTTAGCCTGCATCGCTCTTTTTATTTGAGCTGCCTTTTTTCTTCTGGCCAAGGCTGCTTGTTGAGCCCTGCGAGCTTGCTGAGCTTTTTTTGCCTGTTGTGCCTTTTTAGCTTGTTGCGCTTTCTTGGCCTGCTGAACTTTTTTGTTTTGCGCAGCATTTGGCTTTGACTTTGATTTCGATTTCATCGGCGCAGCACCTATTTGCCCGACCATTGAAACCAAAAGCATCCCAATTAAAATCTTTTTTACCGGATTATTATATAAATTCTTCATGATAAATGCCTCCACATAAAATTGATTCCCAATAAACACTTAAAATAGTCCGCGAATATTTTTGGGTAATTCGCGGACCCATATTTATTCACTGCTTTTAATTTCTTCTTTGTTGTTGTGGACGGTTAAGCGCTTCCACAAGAAGACTCAAATGACCAACTCTTGGATTATTCTCGCGCAGCGCTGCTTGATGCATTGCGATACGGAAGTTTCTCTGATCGGTCCTATCTCCCTCACGCAGCATCCCATTTATATCTTCAACAAAGTAATTCAGCACGCGCATACCCCAGCCGTCATGCGTAAACCAACCCCAATCCGGACGAATAACGCCACGCGCCATTGCGTCTAAATATTCATTGGGACCAGCATCACGATGCTCAAATGGTCCATTTGCTCTGCGGCGTCCCGCATCCACAAATGTTTGTGCAAAATTCACCGCATTACTATTGATATCACCACGAATTATACTCGCAGTAAGATCGCGTTCATAGACCACATCCCTGCCCACCGCACTCACACCGTTAATACCATAACGCCCAAGCAATCCTGCCGCGTAAGCGCGAGCCATATTAATTTGAGCAATATTATAGAGATCTTGTGGTTGATGACAAAATCGTAACCGCAACTGGTCCAAACGCGGCCCGTGAATTCGGCGAGCGTAACGAACCATCGGTTCTCCCATAGGGTAACGCGCTAACCAATCTGCAAATGCATTATCATCGTTCACATCTATTGCAACCTGGCCGCCGAGTACAAATCGCGCATAAGCACGGTTCATCGTGTCAGGAAAATGATTATGTTCCCGAATATACGTTGTCAAATACTGTTCAAACGCACCGTCATCTTTACCTGCATTAGCAAGACGATTGGCAAAATCTACATCGATGCGCGCTTCTTCTTCACGTATCGCTTGCTCCGCTTGCAGCGTAACCAAATATGCTTCACGTGCACGTTGTTCAGCGCCAGCTTGCGCGATCCGCTGCTCTACTTGTTGAACAGCAGCTGCAGCATTTCCCCTTGCGGTAGCTTCCCCACGCAACACTGCCGCATCTATTTCTGCTACCTGTCGACGAATTGCCTCTTCTGGATCTACAACTCTTGCACGAGGCTGCGCTCCATTGCATATGCAGTGACCATTGCGATAGTCCTGCAAACAACACCATAAAAACTCATGACGGCATTGACTACAGGTCATATGATTACAACCACGATTTTTTTGCACTGCCACATGGCATTGTGGACATGCTTTAGCATTTTTAACTTTCCATTCATTAAACAATTTATCATCTTCCTGCAGCGCTTGTGCCTTCTGACACGTTATGCCTGTACCATGCGATAAAGCACAACCGATACAATAGGCACGGTTACAATCGGTGCATTGCTCTATTCTTGGTCTACTCGGATCAGCAATGAACACATGCCCACAATTTGGGGTTGGGCAATTTTTTGCACCAGGCTGCTTTGCTAAACGAATGCGTTCAAGGGCAGTAATTTTTACACGGTCATTATTGGTAATTCTTGCAACATCATTGATATGAATATCGCTTCTACATGTTGGCTCTGGACACTTCGATTGAACAGTATCTTTTTCCTGTTCCCGAATTGCAGTATCAAGTATATGCGTCAAACAACCTGCACAATAAGTATGCCCACATTGCAACTGCACCGCATTTGAATTGTCAGAACAAATACCACATGACCACTCCGCTGCACGTTTCAATTCAGCTTCTTTTTCTTCTTCTGGTGTTTGCGCACGTACTCTTGCTTGCATCGCTTGTTGTTGTGCCAATATCACCGCTCGCGCTCGCGCTCGTGCTTGTTGCGCTTGTTCTTCCGCCAACCGTCCTTGCTCAGCAATGCGTGCTTGTTCTGCTGCTTGCGCTCTTTGCTGGGCCTGTTGCCGCGCATCTTGAACGCGCTGCACTTCTGTTTGTGCTTGACGTGCTGGCGCTAATAATCTTTCAGTTTCTGTAACATTACGTCTGGCTGTTTCAATGCCAGTTTGCGCTTGTGTGCACGCTTGTTGCGCTTGGCGTTGAATTTGACGACTACCTTCAATTATTCGTTGTGCTTCAGCCGCAACTTCCGCTTGGACACGCTCCCGTTCAATTCTTGCAATTCTCGCTTGCCAAGCTGCTTCTGCTCGACGTACAGCTTCCGCTTGCGCACGTTCTTTTTCGACTCGTGCAGCTTCTTTTTGTGCTTGCACACGCTCTCTTTCAATTCTCGCTGTCTCCGTTTGCCGTGCTGCTTGGTCCCGAGCTCTCGCTTGCGCCTCACGTTGTAATCTTTCAGTTTCAGCCTGTGCCCTTTGCTGAGCTTCAGCTTTTAAGCGTGCTTCTTGCGCACGTTTTTCTTTAAGCCGAACTTCATCAGCCAAAGAATCAGCCATAGCCTTGCGCATATTGGCTTCCTCTTCAGACGCCTGAATAGCCTTGCGCAAATTAGCCTCATTTTGAGCCTGCACCTTAGAGGCTTGCATAGCCTTTTTCATCTGGTCAGCTTCTTTTTTGGCTAAAACTGCCTGTTTTGGCTTATGCTTAATCTGCGCAGCAAAGATTTGCCCGACCATTGAAACTAACAACATTCCAATTAAAATTCTTCTTAATGCATCCTTCATGATAAATTCCTCCCCATAAAATTGATTCCCAATAAACGCTTAAAATAGTCCGCGAATATTTTTGGTATTCGCGGACTTATCTTCACTGCTTTTAATTTCTTCTTTGTTGTTGTGGTCGATTAAGCGCTTCCACAAGAAGACTCAACAGATCAACTCTTGGATCATTCTGACGAAGCATTGCTTGACGCATTGCAACGATGAAGTTTCTCCAATCGATTCTAGCTCCATCCGGCTTGTTATTTATTTGAACAACGATCTCTTCTACAGAGTTCCTCAATATGAGATTACCCAATAAGAGACGGCCCCAACTGTCATTTATAAACCAATCCAAGCCGGGACGAATAACGCCGCGCGCCATTGCGTCCAAATATTCATTAGGACCAACACGATCATGCTCAAATGGTCCATTAGCTCTGCTGCGTCCATCCATAAATAATTGTTCACCATTAAAACCATTGTTGAGGGCATTGTTTATACGAGCAGTAAGCTCACGCTCATATACCTCATCCCTGATCACTGCACTCACACCATGAACACCATAACGTCCAATTAACCCTGCCAAATAAGCACGAGCAACCATAATTAGATGCGGGCTCAGATTGCCCGTAGGATAACGGGATAACCACGACTCAAAGGCTGCAATAGCAATAGCATAATTATCCGCTCCAACATTCAAAATAGTCTTTGCATAAGCCCGGTTCATAGAATCAGGAAAGCGATTATGTTGTTGAATATAATTCACCAGGTACTGTTCAAATGCACCGCCATCTTTACCTGCGTTAGCAAGGCGATTGGCAAAATCTGCATCGACGCCTGCTTCTTGTTCATACACGCGTTGCTCTACTTGCAGAGTAACCAAATATGCTTCACGTGCACGCAGTTCTGTAGCAGCCGTTCTAACACGCAGTTCTGCTTGGCGAATACGGTTAACCTGCGCCTGTTGTGCGCGGCGTACAGCAGCTGCTTCTTGGCGACGTGTAGCCGCTTCTATTTCTTCTATTTGACGAAGGATTTCTCCATCTTCACCTTCTAATGCTTGCCGTTCTAAGAGAGCTGCTCGTTCCCTTTCCCGTTCCGCTTGTTCTCGTTCGCGCCGTGCTTGAATTTGTGCTTGCTCATCTCGATAAGCATTTGGATGGCGAGGACAATAGTATGATCCATGACGAGTAGGGTCCTGCTCACCATGAGCTGGTGGATCATATGGCCCTAAACAGGCCCAACAAAAATGGTACGGTTGATCTTTGCCAGCCGCATCTTTACCACCGCAAGGTGCTGGGCACTGCATATGCAAACAACCTTCATCTTTTTCAATATCTTTATGACACCGCGGACATGGTTTGGTGTTTTGACGTTTCCATTCATCCGCTTGCTGTTCTTCGCGTGTTTTTGCTTGCTGCGCTTGTGCCTCTGCTTCCTGACACGTTACGCCAGCCGCATGGTGCGCCACACAACTGACACAATATTCATGATCACATTCTGGACACATATCTATTCTTGGATTAGCCGGATCGCTGACAAACAGATGTTCACAGTCGCGCGTTGGGCATTGTTTTACATTCGGTTGCTCACGGAAAATAATGCGCGCAAGCAGATCAAGTTTAGTTCGATTATTTTCAGTAAGTCTTGCAACGTCGTCAAAACTTATGTGCGCGCCACATCCGGAACAACGCAATGCATCAGTTTTTTGTTCCTTAATGACGTTGTCAATTTGCTCCGTCAAACAATCAGTACAATGACTATGGCCACATTTTAACTTAAACGGTTTATTAACTTCATTAAAACAATTACCACATGGCGCTGATGCCGCAATTTTTAGTTCAGCTTCTTTTTCTTCCGCTGGGTCAACTGCATGCGCACGTTCGCGCGCTTCCACTGCCACTACCCATTGTGCTTGCGCTTGCTGCCGAGCTTGTGCTTTTCTTGCTATGCGTGCTTCAAATTGCGCATACGCTTGCGGGCCTGCATTGCGCGCTTGTTGTGCTTGCTGATCAAAACGCGCCTGCGTTTTTCGACGTTCAGCGGCAACTCGCGCTTGCTCAGCCTGCCGCGTTTCTACTTGTACCTGTTGTACTTCTTGCGCTAATAATCTTTCAGCTTCCTGCACATTACGTCTAGCTGTTTCAATGCCGGTTTGCGCTTGTGTACATCTTTCTTGCACTTGAAGTTGAAATTGACGACTACCTTCAATTATTCGTTGTGATTCTTCCGCTGCAGCGCGCTGCTGACGTGCATTGTTTCTTTCTCGTAAAGTTGCTCGTGCTTGACGAACTGCTTCATCTTTCCGCTCTCCCTCTAATCTCGCAGCTTCTGCTGCTTGTCGAGCAGCTGCTTGAGCTCTTTGCTGATCTTGTGCAGCACGTAGCGCCGCTTCACGAGCAGTTGCAGCATCAATTGCTTCTACTGCAAGACGAACTTCTTCTTCCTCTTGCGCTTGCGCTCGTACACGCTCCCGTTCAATTCTTGCAGCGTCTAGCTGCGCTTGAAGGCGAATGTTTTCTTGTTGTCGAGCAATTTCAGCTCGAACTCTCGCCTCTTCTTCCGCATGCACACGTTCTCTTTCTATTCTTGCAACTCTCGCTTGCGCAGCTTGCGCAAGTTCTCCTTCTATTCTTGCAGCTTCCGCCTGGATACGTTCTCTTGCCATTCTTGCAACTCTTGCTTGCCAGACAGCTTCTGCTCGAGCTTCTGCTCGGCGTGCTGCTTCTGCCTGCACACGTTCTCTTTCAACTCTTGCAGCTTCCGCTTGCGCACGTTCTCTTTCTATTCTTGCAGTTTCCGCTTGCGCACGCTCTTTTTCAACTCTCGCAGCTTCCGCTTGCCGGGCTGCTTGCGCACGAGCTTTCGCTTGCGCCTCACGTCGTAATTTTTCAGCTTTAGCCTGTGCCCTTTGCTCAGCTTCAGCTTTTAAGCGTGCTTCTTGAGCATGTTTTTCTTTAAGCCGAACTTCATCAGCCAAAGAATCGGCCATAGCCTTGCGCATATTGGCTTCCTCTTCAGACGCCTGAAGAGCCTTGCTCAAATTAGCCTCATTTTGAGCCTGAACCTTAGATGCTTGAATAGCCTTTTTCATCTGGTCAGCTTCTTTTTTGGCTAAACCTGCCTTTTTTGGCTTATTTCCCATTTCTGCGGCAAAGATTTGCCCAGCCATTGAGGCTAAAAGCAGGCCTAGAACGGTTCTTTTGAGTATGGTCTTCATAAGAATATCCCCCATTAAGAGATTGTTAATGATATACCTCTATCTACGAACTATTATAAATTATATTTTCAGTCTGTCAAATGGGCAATTATATATAAATCCCAAATACGCTTATGTGGGTTTATACTAAGCTAGGCTCAAAAAAGCCCTAAAAAGGCAAATTTGGGGCCTTTTTGACATATATTTGCCAGTTGCCTGGGGACTCATTATTGGCCATATTTGGCTTTAAAGGTCGGTCCCTCGTTACAATTCCTCGTAAGACTCGGAATCACTCGGGATGCCCGGATAAAAAAATACCACAATCCACCCAATCCGGGCATCCCGAGTGGTTTTTGAAATCCTGAGTAGCGATAGCGTATCGAAGGGCTGAAAAAATTGTAACGAGGGACCAGCCGAATAAAAAACTGGATTGTCCTTGACAAGCCTTGCTATAGACGCCTAAAAAGCCCATTGGTTCACAATGGGCCTTGGTTTTCTTTAACTATGATGCTTTTATGCCTGAATCTTAGGACTCGGCTGATTGTGCACGCTTTTTTGTCCATTAAGCATAGTGGCCCTGAGGCGAGACTCAAAACCCCAACTGTTGTCCACCATATTTATAGGGTCATAAGGCTTCTTGTACCGACCGCCACGTAGCCATCTTCTAAAATTTTCACCACCACGATCTTTTTCTTCATGATGCATCTTTAAATTGGCATCGAGCATGCACATTGTTGCCAAACCAAGGAACGCTCCCTTTGCAACAAATGGTAATTCCTTACCTAAGCAGAGCGTTGCAGCCGTACCAACACCCCACAGCAAACCAGCTTTTAAAGATTTTATTCCTGGTCTATAAGTGTCTCGTGTACCCTCCATATATGCGAGGTAATTCATCATCGTTGCCATTACCCCAGCACAGGCACCCGCCACCCCAAAAATAAGGCGTGGATTGTCTTGCCCCCAAAATTTTGCTCCAGCCACTTGTTGTACTACCATTCGCGCTTGTACCGCTTTTACATAGGCTCCGAATGCTGCTTGTTCTGGTCCAAAATCTACTGGTGCCATAGGTGTTATTTTTGGCACAGCTTGCCAACACCGCGCAGCTAACGCAGAAACTTTATTCGCCACATAGCGTGCAGTTGTAACTCCTGCAGCAGAACCAACAGCCTGCGCAGCAAACATCTGGCCAGAAGCGGCCATTAAAAGCGCGATGGCTAAATTTTTTATAACGTTATTCTTCATGTGAAGGTCCCCCAAATATGATTATCTCAATAAATTTTTTATCTACACACCGTTAAAAGATGCGCCCTACGCTGTTGCGCACACGGATCACCAATGCGGTTGCTGCTGCTGTCGCCACGGCAATTTTACCTTTGTGTTGTGGCGCTATAGAGCTAGCAATCAATCCTGTTACCGCACCCGTTGCAACAATACCCTTATTATTTTTAACGGTAGATTTTATTTTTGGATAGGCATAAGCAGTTCCTGCAGCCGTACCCACAAACCATGCAGTCTTTACCACGGGTTTTACCACTGCCACCGTAGCCTGAACAGATTTAACCGCTCCCGCCTTAATGGCGGTCAGGGTTTCCAAACCAACTTTGGTAACACCTTTTTTTACCGCTGCCATAGTTATGCCGTCTTTTCTAATACCGCGCACCAAATTTTTTGCCTGGGCCATCAAAAACTGTCCCGGTCTGGATTTGTAGGAAAGAAAAGCTACCGCAGCTAAACCAATGGCAACAACACGTGGATTATGGCGAATCAATGCTCTGGGGCTGCAAACATGGTTACGATGATTATGCGCCCCTAAACACATCCAACAAAATCCATAATGGCAGTTGATACAAAACATATGAGGACAACCACCATTTTTGGTAATACTTACCCCACATTGTGGACAAGGTATAGTGCCATATGCTGCTTTTACCCCGTTATTTAATTGAGTATCCTGCGCTTCTGCTTCTTGGCATGCGGTACGCATCAATAATCTGCCCTTCCAGGAAACATTCCTTGGATGACGCAAACCACACCCAGAACAATAAGCTGGGTGACCTGCCGGGCATTGAACCTCTGTTGGATTAAGCCGGTCGATGGTAAAAACATGCTGACAATTTGGCGTTGGGCACGGCCTTGAAGTAGCCTGCCGAGCCAAACGAATACGGGCAAGAGCAGCGCGTTTAGTGTTGCCTAAGCCAGTAATCCTATCAATATTAGCAAGACTAATTTCCCGTTTACACTGCTGATTTGGACAACATGCTCGCGTAATATTGCGCTCCTGTTCACGTATTGCCGTATCAACAAGAGTATTTAAACACGTGGAACAATAGGCGTGCCCGCACTGCAAAGGAATACACCGCTTGTTATAACTATTACTATTATTATCATAATAATTATTATAATCCTCAAAACACATGCCGCACCGGTTATTCATAGTAGCTACAACCTTTGCCTGCGGTACATTATTACGGCGTTGCGCCATTTCGGCTCTAAAACGTGCACGTCGTGTTGCATCATCTTCTGGTTGTTGTGGCACAACAGTCGGTTGTGCTACAACAATTTCACCTTGCTGTGCAGCAACAACAACTGATTGAACATTATTTTCTGGTTGCGGTAGCGCACGAGTAGGTACATCTTGCTGCGGCGCACCAGTTGGTTGAACTGCAACAACGGGCTCAGCCTGACGAGAATCTGAAACTAAAATAGGCGAAGCCTGAGGAAGCTCTTGAGCGGAAACAGGCGCATTCTCTGCCTCTTGTTCAGCCATTATTTGTGCAAAAGGAACAGCATCAACAGGAGCAATAGGTGCCCCTACTTGTTGCCCGCGTGCATCATTTTTTTGTGCCGCCACTTGAGCCCAGGTTCTTGGTGCTGCCACCGGAACCTGAGAAGGAGCGCCGTTCGATTCAGCCGCCATCATGGGCGCTGAAAGCGTAACACATACAAGTGTCATTATAATTTTTTTAAACATATTTTCCATGATAAAACCCCCAAAGTTTATTCCTTTAATGCATTAGTTTCCAATGCTTCAATTCATTTTTAAATAAATCGTACATCCCTGCACAACCAACCCCTGCCACAAAACCACGGGCAAAAGAGGGTACCTTTTTAGCCGCATATTCAACGCCATAGGCACCAGCAGTAAGGGCCATCCCTGCCAAAAGAGCATCGTTTTGAATGACGAACGCACCACGTCGCCTAAAACTTCTTTCACGCCGATATATATCATCAATCGAATCGGTGTTTTTAATCTTTACGCGATACCAGTTATATGGTGGACGGCGCATGTAATGCAAACAGCTCCACCCTAAACCCAACAAAATCTTAAATTTATTATTACTCACATGACTATAAAGAGCCCGAGCAAGTCCAGGATTACTACTTTGCGCAGCCGCTGCGGGAGCAGAAATAATCAAACAGATTGCGAGTAACCCTATGCTTATTATTTTCTTCATATGAGTATCCTTCTACCTATATATTTTTTACTTTTTTGTAGGTATACACACCTGCAACAAACGTAGCTGGATGCCAAGCAGCTTTTGCAGCTGCTACACCAACTTTACCTACGCTCTTTGCAGCGCCTTTAACAAAACGAGCTGCCGTTCCAACTGAACTTACCACAGCGTTGCGAGCCGCTGTTGCAGTTTTAACCGCAACATATTGAGTAGCTTTAACCGCCTTCATCGGTGCCGCAGCAACTGCCTGAACAGCGCTTATGACTTTGCGCTTAAAGGGATGTGATACATATTCTTTAAAGACTCTGTCAAAAGCCATATACCCATCTTTTATTTTACTTCCTGCAGCATTCAACTTGCCTGTTTTAGCCAAATAGAATACTACTGCTACGCCAACTGCAACGGTATATTTATTTCGGTTCAACCATCCGCCATTACCACCGTTACCACCATTTCCCCCATTGCCGCCATTACCACCTGGGCCTCCAGGACCGCCGGGACCACCATTCTGAACAAGAGGATTGTGTAGATTATGTCCTGCAGGATTAAAATTATTATTGTTATTGTTATTCCCATTGCCGCCATTATAGAGATTGTACGCTGGACCCGGTACTACCTGCGGTGCTTGCGCTGCTTGACGTCTTGCTTGTTGCAACGCTCTTTCTGCTGCTTCCCGCACTTGAGTAAGTCCCGCTAATTCTCTGTCTGTTGCTCGAGCTCTTTCTTGCTCGCGGCGATCAGCAGCTCCATTTTCTCCGCCTGCACGTCTACGGTTTTCCACCGCTTGCGCACGCTCTCTTCTTTCTCCTTCTTGCCGTGTACGCACTGCCACTTCCGCATCTCGCGCTGCACGAAAGGCTGCTTCCACACCTGCCAATGCTCGTGTTTCTCTGTCTGCACGCGCCGCTCTTTCAGCTCGTGCCTCCTGTTCAGCCCGATCTCTTTCATAAGCACCTGGATTTTCAGGACACCTATATGATTCATGGCGAGGAGGGTCATATGGTCCCATACAAGCCCAACAAAAATGATAGGCAAGACCTCTACCGTTCGCATCTCTGCCTCCACATGGAGCCGGGCAAGTCATATGTAAACAACCAGCATTTTTTTCAATACGTGTACGACATCGCGGACACGGTTTAGTATTTTGTGCTATCCACTGCGCATGCGCTCGTTCTTCTGGCGTATTACCTTCTACTTGTTGTTGGCATGGTTGCCCCGTGCCATGCGGCGTAAGGCAGCCAGAACAATAATCACATTCACAGCGGGGACAATGCACCGTACCAGGACGCTGTGCATTATCATTAATAAATGCCCATTTACAATCGGGCGTTGGACAACGCTTTGCATCCGGTTGCTGCGCAATCCACTCATCAGTGGTAATATCCTCAATTGCATCAATTTTAACACGGTCATTGTTAACAATTCTTACTACGTCATCAAGACAAATACCCAACTGACAATCTGGACATTTTAATACCTCAGTTTTTTTATCAAGAATTACTCGGTCAACGTTGGCCACTAAGCAGGGATTACAGTAACTATGCCCACATTGCAACTGCAAAAATTCTTCCCTGGGTTTGTCTTCAACACAAATAATACAGCGTTGCGTGTTTGATTGTTGTGGAATGTTAGGTTGAGTTGCCGTTGCAGTCTGCCGCGCTGCGTTTCTTGCTGCCATTTCAGCTCTAAAACGAGCACGAATCGCTGCAGCGTTAGCCGGCTCTTTTCCCTCTTCCCCTGCCACTAATGGCGCGCAAAAGGCAACCAAGAGCCCGACCATAACTATTTTAAATATATTTTGCATGACAACTCCTACCATAAACCATCCACGATTAATTTTTTACTACAGCTTTTGCCCAGCCATTGCGTACAAATGCCGCAGCAGACTGAAACCCTGACTGCACATGCTTGCCACATTTACTTGCAACGCTATATACCGTTGACCCACTTGGCATCACCGTATACAGTTTGCGACAAATAATCTGCAACTTGCCTGTCTTAAGACCTAAGCAGGTCCCGCCGACAATACCAGCTGCGCACACCGCTCCAATAATATTATTTTTATTACTGCGCACCGTTCGCACCAGTTCATTTTTTTTATTCACCATTGCTTTGGTAATACGATCAACCAGCGTTGGGTTCAAGGCTCTATGTGCCAGTTCCTGTGCTACAACTAAAGAAGCTTGCGCTCTTATTATCGCTTCATGCGTTGCGGTCAAATCTTGCTCTTCTATAATTTCTGACTCAGCAACTGATATATCCCAATTTTTTTTTGTCGCATCCCAATTGTGCGCCTCTACATTGGCCTGCTTTACACTCACCCAAGCATCTTTTAAATGAGCCCGCATATGTGCTACTGGGCCAAAATTTTCTACTCTTTGTGCATACGTAAGAAGACCAGAACTAGAACTTTTGCTTGTAGAGCTCTGACTTACAAAATTTTGCTGTGCAGGGCACTTGCCTGCAGCACATTGGCTTGCGCTGTGTTGATGCGCAAGAGTTTTGCTCGTTATTTTTGCGCTTGGCTCTTGAGCCTTAGCTTTGTCAGGATTCGCAACTGATAACGTTGTAACCGTCAGCTCAGAATTACTAGACTCCTTAGCCTTTGCCTTGTCCGGGTTCATAGCTAATGATTGGTTCATCACCGAGACTAAAAGTATCCCAGCAATTACTTTTGTAATTATAGTTTTCATGTGCATAACCCCCTAAAAAACTTTCTCCATTTTTGATCACAAACCCCATCTGTTACAATGGGGTTTATGGCCAAACGAATTTACATCGTTAGTTATTTACTTTACGCAATGCAGGAACTTTAGCCCAACATGCTGAAACAAATCCTGATACTTTACCAGGGACTGCTTTAACAAAATTCTGCGCCGGTGTTCCAAACGCATTGTAAACAGCGCCTGCGCAACCTGCTGCTGCAGTAGCGGTACCAATAAGTGCCATTCTTAACTTTGTTGCGGTAAGCTTACCGTACAAAGATTTTGCTGCATTGGTCACGCCAAACTTGCCCGTCTTGAGGCAATAGGCAGCACCAAGTACTGCTGAAACGCCACAACCAACAGCAACTTTATTGTTGCGGATCTTGTTCATAGCCCAGTTACCATCTTCATACACCGCGCCAGCTAATTGGGCCATAAAGCCTTTTTGAACTGTAGCTGAAGAACTAGACGAGCTTGAAGAAGAACTCGATGAACTGCTTGAAGAACTCGAAGAATTCATAGCATGAGCTGGTAATAATAAAGGACTAGAATCAATAACTATTTCTTCTTTTCCTTGTTCACGAGGTTGCTCTGCTTGAACTGATTGTTGTTCTTCAACCAATGCTGGAACAACGTTCACTACAGTTTGCGCTGGTTGTTCTGCTACAACAGCAGTTTCCATTGCCTCAGGAGCTTCTTCTTTTACCACAACCGTGCTCAATATATTGCGAGCTATCGCTAATCGAGCATTTTTCGCCGCTTGATCTTCTTGTGCATCATAAGCTCTTTGCTCTTGTTCTTGTGCCAATTGCTTTGCTTGAGCCTTTTTCGCTGCTTCTTTTTCCTTACGTTCTTCGCGCGCTTGGCTGAATCGCTCACTATCCGCACGCGTTTCTTGAGCCGCATTTTGCGCTTCTTGCTTCTCTTGAGCCTTGCGCTTGATCATGCGGTCCTTGTTGTTCTGAGGCATTGCCACCATTGAACCTGGAATTGCAACTAAAAGCGAAATCATCAGCGCCTTTGTAATCATAGTATTCTTCATGAAATAACTCCTACACTAAAAAAACCGTCCATATTACCGAATCAACTACTTACATTCATTGATTACTATTTGCTTGCATTACACTTCACACTTTTTTGTTATTTACTTACTGCTGTTACTCATACATGCTTTTGCATACTGAAACATCCAAAGAGGAGATGTTACTACCGTAACTGCTATGTCTTTACTTTTTTTGCCAAAAAAACTTGCTGCATTCATAACCGTTGCCGCACTTGGCATAACGGATGACGCGGCACGATACAACGCTTTGAACGCGCCATATTTATAACCATAGTAGGTACCAACCAATGCTACCGCTGCGATAGCAACCGTTCTTTTATTATCACGAACAGCTTGAGAATATCTGTGGTTATACGCTGCTTGCACGTAGTGATTCTTGCTCACTGCTAAAGCTTTACTGTGAACTGCTTTGGCAATGCGTCCCATTAAACCATCCTCAGCCACATAATCGTTATCCGAATCATCATTGTCTATATACTCAATATCTGAGCTTTCATCGTCTGAAAAATCTTGCCCATCTGCCTCGATTAAATTATGATCACGACGTTGCGCAAGGTTTTCATCTGAGCTTTTTTTATCGCCTGATGAATTTTCACCACCGGGAAGTAAACATGCATATTGAGGCAAACTTGAGTACGAAGGACCTTCTCCTGGCATGCGCGCATCTTTGTCACCTGCTGGTTTCATCTTGACTGAACCATGACCAGAAGAACTGCGACGTGCTCCTTTAGCTACGCCCGCTACAGATTTAGCTGAACCGCGTGAAGAACTTGATGAGCTACTCGAAAAACTAGAAGACGAGCTTGAAGAACTCGATGAACTCATAGAGCTCGAAGAAGAAAAGCTCACGCCTTTTGCTCCTTGAGCGTTTCCAGCTTTGCTTGTTTTTAAGCATGATTTTAATTCTTGTTTTGCTTTTGCTTGCTGAGCCTGCGCCTTTGCAGCCTCTGCTTGCTGAGCTATTTCAGCATCTTGTTTTGCTTTTTTGGCAAGAGCTTCCAAATGATCCGCGCACGCTTGCCGAGCTATTTCAGCATCTTGTTTTGCTTTGGTTGCCACAGCTTCCACAAGACCTGCTCGCTGTGCTCGAAGAGCATCAAGACTAGGCACAGCTGGCGTAGGCGTAGAACTTGGAGCCTTGTCCGCAGCCACGAGGCGGCCTGCCATCGAGACTAAAAGGATGGCAACAAGTGCCTTATTTGATATAACTTTCATACGAGTATCCCCCTAAAAAATAGGTAACTATAACATTTCCATCTACATTCCAGCATAGACCTTATTGCTCACCTGTCAAATGGGTGCATTTATATAATTTCAAAGTAGTTTTATGTGTATTAATTTGCGCCCTAGAGGAATGCCCCAAATAAGCGATCTAAAGACCTTTTTGCCCATTTTTCGGGGTTCGGGATTCGGGGTGAAAAGGTGGCTGGTATAGCCAGGTTTATATCGAAGGAGGGTGGCGGGGCAGGTTAAAGGGTATCCAGCCTTCGCATAAAGCTACGGCGGACACAGTGGCGGGATGCATCGGAGTTAAAGAGATCTAAGGAATTGGCCCTTCAAGTCCGCTACGCTTCCTTCAGGGTGCCCGGATTGAAGTTGATTATGTATGATGGGCGGAGCAGCTCTTGTTATCCCAAAAATTTATTTTTTTTCCGGGCATCCCGAGTGTTTTTTTGAATATAATGAAAAAAAATGTATCGAGGGACCACTAATGAATACTTCATTAGCCATATTTGATACAAAGTTCCTTTCGGAACTTTATTAGAAAGGACCCCGATAAAGGGGCCCCTTTTAATGATTATCTAATTATTTGTTAGATGCGGATTTGTTAACCTTTACGGAATTTAGCCAAAACAGAATTGGCCGCTTCACGCATCTTTTCCGGAGCTACCAAACAGCCAACACCGACCGCACCTGCGGTCAGGGCAGCTGCCGATCTGAATTTGTTCGAACTAGCAACGGTAGCAATTTTGCCAACCAAAACTGAAGCTTTGTCCGCGCTTATGGTTCCATTTTTAATGCCATAGCCAACCGAGAAAAGTAACGCCACTACCGAACTAATGGCAGTTTTAGGATTGTCACGTGCGATTCTGACATATTTACTTTTCCACACCGATTGAACGTATCTATTGCCACACACACCATTTCTAATCCAAGCCATATAACCCTGTTCTGGTTCTACAGGACCATTGCCATTATGCACATTACCATTATTATTATTGTTATTATTATTTACATTGGCATTGCCATTAGGCACATTGTTATTCGCCGGTAATGGCAAACCTGTGCCAGTACCACGTCCAGGGCCAGGCCCTACATTGCCACCAACTTCAGCAAAAAGTTGAGTTCTCGTTCTTTCAGTGGCATGTTCAGCATTGCGACGATCTATTTCTCTTTGAGAGTATAGCGCAAGCTCTTGCAAATCTCTCTCTTGACGCCTTCTTTCAGTGGCATGTTCAGCATTGCGACGATCTATTTCTCTTTGAGAGTGTAGCGCAAGCTCTTGCAAATCTCTCTCTTGGCGCCTTCTTTCAGCATCAGCATTTATCTCTCTTTGCTTTTCCGATATTCTTTGCTGTCGCCATACTTCTTCCCGTTCTTGCGCGTCCTGTTCCAATCGCGCACGCGCTTGCCGATCTCTTTCCAATCCATCTTGGCGCCTTCTTTCAGCGACACGCGATGCTTCTTGCGCTAGTGCAGCTGATTGATTTTGTTGTTGCTGTTGAATCTCTCTTGCGCGCTCAGCATCACGCGTATTCTTGCTCGATGAAGAAGATGACGATGAGGATGATGACGATGAAGACCAACTGTTTTTGTCTTCAATACCAAACATATCCTTAACGGCACCTGTCCAAGAATCGTTGGCCTTCATTTTTTCCTTGACTGCGCGCGCCCCTTCTAAATTTTCTTGAGCTGCGTTATATACTTGGTCGCAAGGTTTTTCTAAAGCACCCGCAATAACTTTCTTTCTTCCTTCTTCAATCTTACCTCTGATTTCATGAGCAGGCGCTGCAAACGATGATGATTCATGTACATCAAGAGCATCTTCTATTTTAAGCGCTGTTTTTACCGCTAAACGCCCCACTTTATTTTTAAACTTTTCCTGCGGGGTCAACATACCTGCTGCATCCTTGGCAGAATCAACAGCTGAACTCGCTGAAACTTTTAAACCTGTTGCGGTACGCTCTGCGTGTCTTTTTAATTTGTCCCAATCCATAGCCAATGCCTGGCCTGTGATCAATGATACTAGCATTACTGCTACTGTCTGTTTGAATGTACTATTCATGTGAGTATCCCCTATAATTATTATAAATCCGTTCTTATTCCACGATGTTAAGCGTTAAAGTATACCAATTTAATAAAGTAATTGTACCAGCCGTCGCTAAAGCGGGCTGCTTCTCTAACGAGACTTGAAATAATTTTTTTCATTGCTATCTTCTTGCGTGCTCGGTGAGCATAGCGAGGCGAGCACCACAAGAAAAGGGACCTGAATAAACAGGTCCCTTTCCATAATTACATCAATTGACTAATTAATTGCTTAATTAGTTACTGAGCTGGAGTAACTGAAGGAGTTACTACTGCCGGAGTTCTTTTTAAGAAGCTCGGCATGCTCGGCATGCTAGGCATGCTAGGAACATATGACCATACTTTAGCAAGACCGTCTTTAACAAAAGTCTTAGCAGCAGTATTGTTATATACTACAGCAGCGATACCAGCTACAGCTGTAGCGGTAACAGCAGCTGCTTTTCTAGCGTTAGTAGCAGTAACTGACTTGTAAGCTGACTTAGCATAACCACCAAGAACATTCAATTGAGCTTGGTTAAGGTAGCCAGACTTGATACCGAAAGCGGTAGCAGTAGTCAAAGCCAAACCAGCTGCAATTTTCTTCTTGTGAGTGCAGATTCCAGACACAAGTCTGTTGTCAACAAGGCGGCTCGTGCTAACATAGTCAGCAAGGCGAGCAAAACGACCTTTAGGTGCAACAGCTTCAGTTGCTACTACGGCTACGTTTGTAGCTGGAGCAGAAACTACTGGAGTCTCAGTCGCTGGAGTAGAAACTACTGGAGTTTCCATAGCCATAACTGATTGTGACGCTACCGACAACACGAGCGCTATTGCTAACGCTTTCTTGAATATACTCTTCATACGAGTATCCTCCTATAAAAAATGATTAATAATAAACACCATCTACAAACCATCATAAACTATATTATCCATCTGTCAAAGGGGGTATATTATATAATTTCAAAGCGTTCTTATCAGAATTAACATTTGCCACCAATTACACCCGCTAGAGGCTTTTTTGTAGCCTTTTAAACCAACCTAACAGCCGGCCGCGAACGAGTCTGGTGGGCTATAAGCCCCAATGACTCAAAAAATATTAAATCAGTTTTTTTGGCTAAAAAACCCAAAAACGACTTAATTTTATTAAAACGTACATTTCAAAGAAAAAATCTGGGCACGTATACAAAAGAAATGCCTTACTATTGAGTTTTATACCACCACGCCTTAGCACGCTGCATCGCCAAGCGAGGAGCGGCCAAAAGTTCATTTTTCTTATTTTCTCCAAACAGACCAAGGCCTACAAGACCTGCGCTGGCTGCCAATCCACTCAAAACGGCCACGCCACCCACCGTTTTTGTTAACGCTACATTTCTCGCTTTTTTTGCAAGGATAACAAGACCTGCTATGCCTGCGGTAGCGGCTGCGCCACTAAAAATTTCTGTTGCTCGAGGTGCAATGACACTATGAGCGGTATTATAGGCAAGGCTTGCATTGGCAAGCGTAAGATTCTCATACCCATAAGCAAGACCTTTGAATGCCACCGCTGAAGCCAATAGGCCAGCAATGGATATAAAAGGGTGACTAAATACATAGCTAAATACTTTGCCACAGGCCACCTGATTGCCAGACGCATAATTAAACGCTTTTTTACAAACTTCTTGAGCAATAACTACTTTAACGACATGGCTCAGGGGAGACTGTCCTTCAATATCATTTTCCATTTCTTCGTCAGAAGCTTCGTCGTCTGCATCTTCGCTGTCCGAATCTTCACGCGCCACAGCAGGCAAGCCATTAAGACCTGACGATCTATTTTTAGATACGAGCGCTTGGACTTCTGCTTGCACAGGAGTAAGCCCGGCAATCTCTTCGTTTTCTTGAGTAAGTTTTTTTACTTCTTTCAATGCTTGCCGTGCAACTTTTTTTGCCTTAGCTGCTGCATTCGCTGCTTTTGCTGCTTTTTGATTTGCCTGCTTGGCTGCCTTTTGTGATCTTTTTGCAAAAGCTTGTGCATCTATTATGGCTGATTCTGCTTCATTTTCTTCATCATTTTCTATAAGCTGCGCAGTTTCCACGCCTGGCTGCGCAACGTTTTCTGGTACAGCTATTCCATTGTGCGCTTTTTCTGCCTGAGCTCTTTGATTTATCAATCGGATTTTTTCAGTAAAAGAAAGGACTTTGGTAGGCTGAACAGACTCAGCAGCCTGTATCATAGATACTTGGTTCGCCAAGGCACATAAAAACGTTATGACCAGGGCTTTGTTAAAGGTAATCTTCATAATTTTATCCTCTTAAAAACATACTTTTTTGATACTTCCATCTACATTTCAGCATAAAGCATATTATCTACCTGTCAAATGGGTATGTTTATATATAAATAAACTACTCCTGGATGTATTTAATTTAGGGCCACATCTAGTACAAAGTTCCTAGGGAACTTTGTTAGAGGGCACATTACTAAACAGGACGGGAGACTTTACAATCGACCCGTCCTATTTTTTAAATTACTTTATAATGCTTAAGTCGTTATCGACTAAAGCCTTTTACTTTACAACAGCTATTGTTGTTAATACTGCAGGAGCAGCTACTACTGGAGCCGTTGTTACCACAGCAGGGACTACAGTAACTGTTGGCGTAGCAGATGAGCTACTCAAAAAGCCACCTAACCAACCGCCTACTGCGCTTACTGCCTTAACAGCTGTTTCTTTTGCGCTCGCTACATCAACGGTCGACAATGCTGCCGCACCAGCTGCGAGTAACCCTTTTTGCTTAACATCAAAGTAGCTACCAAGCGCATAAGTACCAGCACCAACTACAGCCGCTGTACCTTTATTGTCATAAACTTGCTTAGCTGCTTTTTTAGCAACAGGAACTACTTTTGTAGCTACATAGGTAGTCACTGCGATTCCCAAACCACCTAAGGCAAGTCTCATTGATTCTGCTTGTTGCACGTTCAATATTCCTTGCTTAACTGATTTACCTAAAGCCTTCGTTATTTCTGGTACTCTGACCTTGCCACTCTGAACAAGACTAGCTATAGCAGTCGCAGCCATTGCCAAGTTACCAGACCTATAAGCCTTGATAACTGCAATCACCGCACCAACACCAGTGGCGGTACCGATGATTTTAGCCGTCATGCTATATCCAGCATCTTGCTCATCAGCAAGCTGTTTAGCCGCTGCTACTTCTTGACGCAACGCAGCAAGAGCGATATCAATTTCAGGTTTAGTGTTGCCTGTTTTAAGCATAAATTCTTCAACTTCTTCTACATATTCCTGAAGTCCACCTTTAAATTCTGCGTCTGTTGCATTCATATGACGCATAGCCGCTACAAATTCTGCAGGAGTAGCGGGTTGTACAGCTACATTAATTGCTACAGCGTCAGCTGGAACAATAGGTTGACCTACAACATCATCTTCTGAATCGTCTGCGTCATTAACTTCTGCTAAGCGTTCCGCTTCAAGTCTTTGTAGTTCTGATGCCAGTCTCTGTTGCTGTAATTGCATTTCTTGCACAACTTGAGCATTTTGCGCTTGAATCACTTCTCGTTCACGCAAGACTTGCTCACGTTGAGCCTGCTTTATCTGTGAATTGCGCATTGCTTCTAATTGAGCCTGATGTTCTCGTTCTTGTTGAGCCTGTAAAGCCACTGCTTGTCGTGCTTGTTCTTGTTGTGCTTGCAAAGCTCTGGTTTGCTCAGCTACTTGTCGCAAACGAACTTCTTCGTTTCCTCTTTTTGCTTCATCTTGAGCATTTTGCGCTTGAATCGCTGCTTGTTCACGCAGAATTTGCTCACGTTGAGCCTGATCTACCTGTGAATTGCGCATTGCTTGTTGCAATTGAGCCTGTTCTTGAGCTTGCAAAGCTGCAGCTCTTTCAGCCTCAGATTGAGATTCTGCTAATACTTTCTCTAGTTCTTGTTGTGCTTGCAAAGCCGCTACTTGTCGTGCTTGCAATGCTACTTGTTGAGCTTGTTGTTGTCTAGCTTGCTCAGCTATTTGTCGCAAACGAGCTTCTTCTTTTTTTCTCTTTGCTTCGTCTGCTCTGTGTTGAGCTGCACTTGCTTCAAGCACTTTTTGCAATTGAGCAGCTTCTTTGTTTGCTAACTCTTGTTGTTTCTTTTTCGCTTCATCAGCTTTAGCCTTGTCAGCTTTACTTGCTGCGATCGCTTGTTGCAATTGAGCAGCTTCTTTGTTTGCTAACTCTTGTTGTTTCTTTTTCGCTTCATCAGCTTTAGCCTTGTTTGAGTTTTTCTTAGGCTGAACCGACTTAGCGTTGTTCTGAGCTTGAGCTTGTGCTCTTCGAGCCTCAGACGTTCTTCTAGCTCTAACTTGCTCAGCTGTTTTGCCGTTGCCTTGAGCTGCCCACGACTGACCAGAGATCAATAATACGAACGCTATTGCTAACGTCTTTTTGAATGTACTCTTCATAGTGAGTATCCTCCTATAAAATGATTAATATATAACACCATCTACCATCCATCATAAACCATATTGCTCACCTGTCAAACGGGTGGATTTCTGTAGCCTCAAAACATACACATGCGCATTAATCGCTGCGTGTAAGAACTTATTATTCTTTTAATTAAGCCCTATTTTGAGCCTATCCAGGCTCAAAATGACAGGAAACTAAGCTTATTCAACTCCTACTACCCATCATAAACAGTATTTCCTATCTGTCAAATGCCTATAGTTATATCGAGGCTAACTACGCCTAAATGTATCAATTAGAACTTAAAACTCAGATTGAGCCTGCTTATAAGAGGGGTACCCCAAAAGAAGGGCCCCGGTTTTACACGGAGCCCTTCTTTACGGTCATAATCAGTCAATTTTAATCAAATTTATGCGGAAAGGTGAATGGCCATCGCAGTAAGGTTGTCCCCAGATTGCTTTGCTTTAGCACGAGCAAGAAGTTGGTCAGTGGCCCTTTTCAGCGTGGTTACATTAATAACCTGTTGTCCAAGGGCAAGGGATACCTCTTGGGCTACTTCTTCATTAGAAAGCACATCCCATATACCATCGCTGGCTAAAACAAGTAAATCACCGGCTTGGACGTCCCATTCATAGATATCAGGCGTGGCTATAAGCCCAAGCCCTTCTGGACTCATTTTTATGCCCCAATCGCCCAAAGTCCTGGAAATTGCTATGCCTCCAACACGAGGAACCCCATAATGGAATACAAAGCCTCCGGCCTTGCGGATACGGGCCCCTTCTTCCTCTGATCCCGGTTTATGGTCAACAGTGGACTGAACTGCCACCTTATTACGGATTAAAATCGCTCGAGAATCACCGGTATTTGCAACCTTTACGTGTGCTCCCTCAAGACATGCTACAACAGCCGTGGTACCATCATTAAGGATACTTTTAGCATGTAACTCAAGATTAATTGCTTCAACAGTGGCCAATAAATTGCCCTTATTAGCATCAAAATGAGCACCAAACTGTTGCTCTACATGGTCAACCGCCTCGTGACCGCCATGCCCATCAAAAACACCAAAAAGCGATCTAGTCGAATCTATGATATGCCTGTCTTCCATGTGATCTCTATGATTCTGCTCACGGCTTACGGCAACCAATGGAGTAAAACAGGTGGCAATAGATGCATGAAGCTGCGTTGATACCTTTTCCTTGAGCTCAGTCACTTTAATTAATAAAGCCGATTGGGCTACTTGCCCAGCTTCTTTTGCTGTCAGAGGCTGAATAACTGCCGCTATTACCAGTGATAGCGTTAACGCTTTATACATCATGAATGCCTTTCTAGAAATGATTAATACCGCAAAGCTATGCACAATTCAGGATAAAGCATAGGCCTTATTCGTCAAATGGAGCTCGCAAAAATGCCCTTGCCAGGCACAAAAAAAGGGACCTGCTTAAAACAGATCCCTTCCATTAGTTGCCATCAACTGCTTACTGTGCTGCAGGATTAGCAGGCACAGCTTCAACAGGCTGTTTCTGAGATTGCTTAACTAAATAAGATGCTCCTAAAACCGCCAGTGAACCACACGCAGCGTACCCTAATTTATCAACTTCAATATTTTCAGCTAAATAAGCAGAACCCGTAAGCAAGCCACCATAAAAAGCAGCTTTTACCGCATCTTCATTACTGACATATGCCAAAGTAACACCTGCAGCAAGCTTACCAAGATGCTTCAAGGGACTCATTACTATCTGCCCAGCTATATGAGCCATAGTACCTAATAACGCACTATTAACAGCAGAGCTGGCAATATAGCGTTGAGTTGCAGGATTTTCATAATCTATCGGACCTTGTTCCATAAGATCGTATGCATTGGAACTTGCAGCTACTAAACTTGTAGCAAGTCCAAGCTTATTTTCACATGTTGTGGCAACAACTGCCAATGATGCCGCTAAGGCTAAGCCAAGCTTATGATTATTGCATGAGTCTGCCGCACGGTTTGCGAGTGATTTTACACGAGTTGCCCCATTAAAAGCTCCTTCTACCACGATATCTCCCGCGTTCCTAAGGACGCCTCCTGCATTTCTGAACGTTTCTACGGTCATCGTATTCAAGCGCGCTGCCCCATTAGAAGCGCCTTCTACCACTTTATTTCCCGTATTCCTGAGGACATCCCCTGCATTTTTGAACGTTTCTACCGTCATCGCATTCAAGCGCGCTGCACCATCAGCAGTTTTCACTGCCACCTGATCTGCTGCATTCCTGATAGCCCCTTTTACATTCTTCAACGTCTCTGCTGCCATTATGGAACCAGAAACCGTCATAAAGAGTGCCAAGACCACGGTCTTATTGAATATATTTTTCATAGCAATATCCCCCTAAAAAATGTGATTAATACTATACATTACCTATAATCCATCATAAACAATATTATCAAACTGTCAAATGGGGTCATCCCGTGTGCCATAAAACCTGCGCATGGACCCGTGCTCTTTTCTTGCATTCGAGCCTGCCCACGCTCAATTTTGACGCAAAAAGTCCCCCAATAACCATAAAGGCATTGGAGGACTTTGAACTCATTAACGTGCTGCCACGCCTGAAAGATTAAAGGCAGGTAAGATTACGCTCATCCTACCTTTTTAAATTAGCTTAGCCTTATGCCTGGATTTGGCTTTCTTGAGTCTTGGCTGAGGCCTCTTGAGCCAATTTTTTAGCTTCTTGAGCCTTCTTTTTGGCCTCTTGAGCTAACTTTTTTGCTGCCTTCATTTGAGCTATTTTTTGCTGATCCTGGCTTACCAGTGCTGCATCCTGAGTCACTTGCGCAGGATCTTGGCTTACTGGCACCACGTCTTGAACTACTTGTGGTTGATTACCTTGCATAGTGTAAGCAACGGCACCCACTATACCAGCAGCTGCAAGAGTCAATTGATTAGCCATAGCTTGATTGTATACCCAACCTATTGTTGTTTGCACCGCACTGCCCGTAACTTGACCTGTTACAATAAAATAGCTGATAACATTGGAAGCGGTTGCCATAGAAATCTTGCCTGAAGCAACTCCGTATGCAACAGTAGCTACTACCGCTGCACCAACAGCAGTCTTGCCTCTATGGTATAAAGTCGTTTGATAAGCATAATTAATATAATCCAACGGCGACGGGTTAGTAGCCAGTACAGGTGCTGGGCCTGAGACTGCATCTTGGGCCACCTCTGTCGCCAGCTCACCCACATCTTGCGCAAGTATCGATACATCTTGAGTCTGATCGGTCGTCACTACCAGTACTTGGTCACGATTACAGCTAGTCTCCTGCGACCTGGCTTCCGCTTTTATTGCTGCAAGCTTTTCCAGTTTAGTTTGTTGATCATTATTTTTGACCGGTGTAGGAGTCGTAATCTTTGGTTTGCCCTGATTCATAGGACAACCGCCAGAACAACAATTAGCCAATGATTGACCACTCATTGAAGCTAAAAGCATCCCCGAAACCCCAAAAGTCTTGATAAATAAAGTCTTCATTGTCCTTCTCTCCTTATAAAAAATGATTAATAAATTCCTTTATTTTTCTTACTCTAGTTACTTTTAAACGATATGCAAGAAGAAAGTTATCAGCCTCAAATAGCCGATAATTACGCACAAAAAAATCGGACGGGCAAAGGCCCGTCCGATTACATTTCTATCTGATTCAGTTCAAACTTATGCTTGTTTTACTGATTCTGTTACTGGTTTTTCAACCGTTGGTTTTTCTGTTAATTGTTGCGCCACTGATTGGACTACTGGTTGCTTACTTGCAAAACGTTTTTCCAATGCCTTGATAGCGTACCACGATGCAAGAACAGAAGCTCCCACGATACCAACTACCTTAATCTGGTGCGTTCTGTTCGAAGCCCAAAGTTTTGCTAAATATTGAGCTGGACGAGAAGACGCCACATAAGCAGCCTTATCTTTAAGTGCTGTGCCAACCATACCTGGAACAAGCTTGCCATTAACTTTTACATAATTAACAACAGATTTTGTCGCACCGGGAATAGCCTTAACCAACCCTGGAACAGCATGTATGCCGCTCATTACAGAATTGCCGGCTGATCTTGCTATGCCAGGAACAGACTTTACGCCATTCATCGCAGAAGTTGCCAAAGAACTCGTTTTCTTAGTCAATGGCTTTACACCTTCAACCAAACGAGAACCAAGATTAGCACCAGTTTTACAAACAACACCAGCTTTTTCCGATGTCCAATTACGAACACCTTGAAAACGAACCGACATTACGGGTTTAGCCGCAAAAACCGTCACACCACTCACCATTACAAACGCCAAAAGCGCATTTTTGAAAGAACTCTTCATGCGAGTATCCCCTCTACAAAAAAGGTTAATAAACAACCACTTTACTATGCTTACTACTATTGCGCCGATTTTTGACTGAAATATTTATTATATACTACGTAAGCGCCTCCTAAGAGCGCAGCAGCAGCACAAACCTTGGCCCAAAAACTACGTCTGGTCCAAAAACTACTCGCAGGCGCAACAACAGGAACAGCTGCACGAGCAACCACAAGAGGTGCTACAACAGCAACTGCAGCAGGAGCTACAACGGGCGCCACAACAGGATCAGCCTCAACGACCTTAGTTCCCGTAGCAACGGCAACAACAACCTTAGGAAGTCCCTGCGTAGCAGAACGAGTTCTACTGCAAATAGACCTTACACCTTTAACTGCTGATCCAGTTTTCTGCCATGCCCAAGCTCTCCAGCCCAGTGGAGCAGGAGCTGCCACAGGCTCAGGATTGAGCTCGCGTGGATTCATAACAGCAGGATTAAAAGCTGCAGCGTCAGCTGCATAGGTTGGAACAACAAGAGCTGCCCCGCCCATTATAAGAGCCATAAATACTATTTTTTTCAAATTACTCTTCATATGAGTATCCCCCTAAAAAAGGTTAATAATACACTTCCATCTATCTATAACCATAAACTTTATATCTTGCCTGTCAACAGCCCCACAAAATGGTAGGCATTATTATACAAATAATAGATATGACAGTAAGGGCAGATCGCCAGGTCTACTCTACAAAAAATAGGAACAGGCATAAAAATACCTACTTAACAGCATAAAGGATGCCAATTGAGAGTCAAACGGTACAAAAGATACGAGGACTCAGGGAGTTATGTGCTACACTGGGAGCTCAAACATGCCTCTAGGATAAACGCCAATCATAACGAACACCGCAATGACCACAACTCCCAGAATTGTTCTTCTCACCCCACCGCGTATCTCGGTCGAGCATATTCAGGAAAAAATTGTCTGTATTCGTGCCCACCGGGAAAGGATATTTCAGGTATCGGCTGAACCACAGGGAAACAAACTAATTTGCCATAATTATGGACAAGGTGGCGCCGGTTGGACCTTTCTGTTTGGCTGCGTGAATGAATCACTGAGGCTCTTTGAGCAGCAACTCACGCAAAACCCCGCCTTTAAAAACAAACCAATCACCGTTATTGGTGCCGGCTGCTATGGACTTTTAACCGCCATTGAATTGGCCCGCAAAGGCCATGCGGTACACATTGTTGCCAAGGATACACAAACGATCCCTTCCTACAAAGCGGCCGGATTTTTTTTCCCAAGGGCCCGCAAATCTTCCACGCCATACGAACGGGCCATTTTTGAGGCTCGTGGTATGGAATCCTATGCAACCTATTTACAGATTATTCGGGGTGAACATCCGTTTATAAAAAGCGGGCCAAAACTATTGCCCGGCTATTATGGTCTTGATATTGATCCAGGTTTTGCCCCCTACATTGCGCATGGCATGATGACTACGCCAGAAAAAGTTACCATCGATTTTGGCAACAGCAACCGCTATGAGGTCATGGAATATAAAACCGTCTTTATGAATTCGACTGCGATCATGAACGAATTACAAAGATGCGTAATAGAACTCGGCATCCCAGTCATACACGCTGAAATAAATTCTTTTGATGATATTCCCGAGCCTATTATTTTTAACTGCGCTGGCCTTGGCGCAAAAGCTCTTGCTGGCGATGCACGCATTATTCCCGTGCAAGGTCATTTGATTACCCTCAAAAACCAGCCGGACATGAATGAGCTTGCTTATATGCTCAACGTCAAGGTTGTCGCACTTAACCCGTTGGGCAAGCCGAGAGATGAACTGATTTATTATGCGCCCAAAGAAAACGGAATTTTAGGAATCACCTTTATACGGGGACAAGATTCGTTAACCGCAAATATGCATGAGTTTGACCGGATTTTACAACGCAGCCAAGATTTTTTTGGCATGCACAACCCGTGAAGGGCCAGCAGAACGGAATGATTCATCATAAAAAGCTACCACCTCAAAACCGGCAGCAGCCAATAATTGTGTGAGTTCTTCATCCGTGTACCACGTCGCTTGGACCAGCTCATTTTCTTGGTGCCGCACCATCCCATCAACAACAAGATCATATGAACAAAAGGCATCAATAATTCTTGCGTGCTCATCAAACTGATAGCGGGTTGCAAGGCGAACCTCAGTGTTTTCATCAATGCGCGCAACACGCGTTGAACGAGTTCCTTGAGTACAAGCAGGCACAAAAATGTCGATAAGTAGGTTGCCGCCCTGGCTCATATGAGTATGAATTTTTTTCAGCGCCTGTTCCGCAACAAAACGGTCAGCTATTAATTGGAATGAGCCAATGGCGATAGTAACGGTTGAATAATTACAAGGAAGATCAAGATTTTCCAAAGATTGCTCATACAAATTTGGAGCAAGCTTTAAATCTGCACACCGAGATCGACACCGATCAAGCATTGCTGACGAACGATCAACGCCATCAACAAGATAGCCACGAGTAAGGAGCGGTATTTGCAACCGCCCTGAACCTGACATAGCTTCTAGGGTCCTGCTACCGCAGGACGGAATAAAGGATGCATAAAAATTGACTTCATGCTCCGATGCAAATGTTTCCGTGGCATCATAAAAAAGACCGCACAACTTACCGTAAGAATGTACTGGACTCTTCATGTTTTTGCTCTACCTCCTCCAAATAACCTTCTTTAATCAACAAACGTAATCGCCTGACCAACTTTGTCAGCACGACCAGTTCTGCCTATACGGTGAATATAATCTTCATACGTTTGTGGCAAATCAAAGTTAATAACATGAGTAACGTCATCAATGTCGATACCGCGAGCAACAACGTCAGTTGCTAACAAAATTTTAACCGCATCGGTTTTGAACATTGCCAAAGCCTTGTTACGTTGTGGCTGCGATTTGTCACCATGCATAACAACAACGGTGAATCCGCGCTCCATTAAAATCTTTGCCAGTTTATCAACAGACCGCTTTGTGCGTAAAAAGATAATAACTTTTTTAAAGTCAGGCTTAATCAATAAATCATGAAGCATCTCAATTTTATTGCTTGAACCAACTTTGATCACTTCCTGATTAACGTTTTCAGCAGATTGCCGTGTTTTGACGCTAATGGAAACAGGATCATTCAAAAAGCCGCTCATCGTATTTACCAAAGTCTTTGGCATGGTAGCAGAAAAGAACAATGAATGACGCTTGCGCGGTAACTTACCCATAATGCGCTTGATATCAACAATAAAGCCCATGTCGAGCATTCTGTCCACTTCATCAAGCACAATAGAAGTATAATTATGGAAATTAATAACGCCTTGTTCTTCCAAGTCTATTAAGCGACCGGGTGTGCCAATGACAAATTCAGGATTATTTTTAAGCGCTTTGATTTGTGCAAACAGGTTAGATCCACCAATGCACAGCACTGACATAAGCCCGGTACCTACCGCAAAGCTTTTAAATTCTGCTTGGATCTGGTCAGCCAATTCCCGCGTAGGGGCAATAACCAAGACACGGCTTGTTTTTTTGGTCAAAATGTTGTTAATCAGAGGAATTAAAAAAGCCGCTGTTTTACCAGTACCCGTATTAGCAGTACCAATAACATCAAGCCCTTCTAACAAAAGTGGAATTGCTTGGTCTTGGATTGGAGTCGGAGAAACGTATCCCTTTTTGATGATATTGTCTTTAAGCACCGGTTCAATGACAAAATCAGCAAACATATTTTTAGGAACATAAGCATGGGAAGCTACTTGCTCTTCAACCTTTTTCATGAACATTGAAGGGTCATATTTTATAACTGGTCTTGCTTGCTGACGCCCTCTACCTTGAGGTGCGGAAGAACGACCACTTGATGAAAATGAGGAGCCGCCACCTGACCGTGCGCCACCATGCGATGGGCGAGAACTACTTCTTGAGCCACCAGATCTTGAGCTACCACCTGATGTACCGCCACTTTTTGATCTATTTCCTGTTTTTGAATCCGGTCTTTTCCCAGATCTAGAATGTTCTGACATATGGTCCTAAATAATATTTTTAAAAAATTAGTTTTTTAACCTGTTTAGTATTGATTATCTTTACACTATCAAAGCCCGAAGACTTTATGGAAGAGTTTTGCACTAAGAAACCCAATAGCTGGGCAAGATTCAGCCTTTCCAGGGTATCCTATTCAACAATGACCGTCAATTAACCATCCCCAAAAGGCGACAGTTTTAATTTTGATATATTTTCAATAAGAATATTGTGTGTGGGAAGGGAGCGCAAGCCACAAGAATGAGATCATAAATAATGTCAGAATTATGGTACACTACAAAACAATCAAAAATCCATTAAAGTCTAGATCCAAAAGGCAAGCTATGACCACCATCAACCGCACGCTCAGCTCAACACATATCAACACTCCGCTTGGTACCATGCTGGCCATAGCAGACGAGCATGCGCTTTATTTGCTCGAATTTACCGACCGCAAAGGGTTGGCTGGTGAAATTGAACGCCTTACCAAAGCAATTGGTCTGGCAATTACTCCTGGCCACACAGCGCCTCTGGAATCTATTGAATCTGAACTGCGCCAGTACTTTGCCGGTGAGCTCAAACAATTTACCACGCCTATTATATTATTGGGCACCCAATTCCAGCGTCAAGTCTGGCAAGAACTACAAAAAATCCCTTCCGGCACCACACGGTCCTATTTGCACATGGCACATGCCATTGCCAATCCAAAAGGACAGCGTGCCGTTGCGCAGGCGAACAGCTGCAACCAGCTAGCAATCATTGTCCCCTGCCATCGGGTTATTAATGCTAATGGCATGTTGGGCGGCTACAGCGCCGGGATTGAACGCAAACAGTGGTTGCTGGAGCATGAAAAGGGTTTCACTCGGTAACGTTTATACCCCGAAAATCAAAGGCCACGTCTGACCTCCCTTTGGCCTCCAATGACTAATTTCCCCTTTTTTCGCCATTTTTTGATAAAAACAGCACCCCAAAATCGCACCTTTTTTAGATTGCCAATTCTCCTATCCCAAGCGACAATCCAAACAAAATACCCCTTTTACCCTCTTTCATCATATTTTACAAATTGAATCAAATTGTTGCTTTTTTGCTATAAATAGTTTTATCATAGAATTAAGAGGTGTGCTGTTGAGGCACATGAGGATATCTATTATTAACCGATTTTAAAGGAGTTATTGGTATGAAGAATATATCTATGAAGAAGTTATGTAAAAATCTAGTTATGACTGTGACTTTATTGGCAATAGCAAGACAACCAATGCTGCAAGGGTCGCAAGCTCCAGACCCAACCCAACAACTTTGGGATGCAATAGAAAATCGTGATATTGCCGGAGCACAACGGGCCATTAACAATGGTGCTGATGTTAATGCAAAAGACAGTGACGGCAAGACGCCACTATTTAGAGCGGTGTTTAAGGAACACAAAATCATCCAGCCTTTAATTGATGCAGGAGCAAATGTTGACGCCAAGAACAATAAGGACCTCACTCCACTACATGATGCGGCATGGTATGACAAAGACGATGCAATACAAATATTAGTTAAAGCTGGAGCCGACATTAACGCACGCGATGGAAATAATCATACACCGCTCGAGAATGCTAAATACAACAATGCTCAAAATGCCGTTGAAATGCTAAGATCGCTCGGAGCAGAAGAAGGACCGACCCAACAACTTTGGGATGCAATAAAAAAAGGGGATCTTACCAAAACTCAACAAGCCATTAACGATGGAGCCGATGTCAATGCAAAAGACGATGGTGGCAAGACGCCACTATTTGCAGCAGTATTCAAAGCTCACTTAATCCAACCTCTTATTAAAGCAGGAGCAGATGTTGACGCCAGAGATAACCACTGGAATACCGCATTGCATGATGCAGCATGGTTTGGCAAACCTGATGCAGTAAAAGAATTACTTGCAGCAGGAGCTAACCTCAAAGCGCTTGATCAAAATCCCAAACAAATGCTTGGTGAGAAGGGCAATACACCACTGGACAAGGCAAAAATAAAAAATGGACAAGAAGCTAACTATCAACAAGCTAAAGCCTTATTGGTTTTGAATACGGAATTTACCCAAGCAATCGAAGATGAAAATATTGCCAAGATTCAAGAGACTCTTCTACGCGGAGCTGATATTAATGTAAAAACAGTATATGGCTATTACCGCATACCTGTCACCCCTCTTGTACAAGCAATCAAACAATACAATCGCAGAGATCGTTCGCTATTCGGTTATGGTAAGGAAACAGTCCTTGAGATCATAAATATATTGTTGGATAACGGAGCGAATGTTAATGGCATAGATCAGTTTGGTCGCACAGCGCTTATGGAGGCAGTACAGTATGGAAATGAAAAAATAGTGGAAGCGTTACTAAAACATGGTGCCAATGTTAATGCAGCAGATGAATATGGCAAAACAGCGCTTATAATAGCAATAGAAAAAGGCCATACACAAATCGCAAACATGTTGTTATTGACCCATGCAATAGATATTGATGCCGAAACTTCTGATGGTAATACAGCACTTACATACGCACGCGAACAGGGAAATAACGAAATGGTAGAACTCCTTGAAGCTTACCAAAAAAGATATAACGCCGCACAAGAAGAAGCGGTTGAGCAACAACTGCCAGCTTCAGACGTCGCTGACATAGTGAGCGAATACCTTGGCAGACCAAAAAAAGAAATCACGAAAAAAAGAAACCTTGCTCGTGAGCAGATTATGAAAAGAAGAAAAGAGGCGTATGCAAATATTGAACCAACAACTGAATCGTCAGATGAAGAAGAAACAGCAAAAAAATTATTAGACGTCGATTAAATTTTATTAACCATTTTTAAATGAAGGGAATTATTATGAAGAAGTTATTACCAAGTTTAATCGTCGCACTGCTTGGCCTTGGTGGTCATTCGATTGTGCAGGGTGCACAACAGAATGAGAGGCCAAACGATCTGCTCAGGGATGCTGTAGATAGAAACGATTATAATGGAGTCAAACGCGCTATTAAGCTCGGAGCTGATCGCAATCTGCAAATTGACCGTGATAATGAAACTATCCTTTGGTTAGCAGCAGCCCAGGGCCATATGAATAGCGTCAAAGCTCTTGTAGAAAGCGGTGCAGAGGTTAATGCATATGGCGGTTATGGTAGTGGTATAACAACCCCGCTCGATGAGGCAGAGAATACGGGCCATCACGAGATCGCCAACTATTTAAAAAAGCACGGTGCTCATAATTATAGTCGACGAGCTCCACACGCTCCAGTCCAATCGTCTCAACCTAAAAAGCTTTCGATTAAAAAGCCTATGGAAAGAAGACAACTAAAGACTATAGACGTCCATGCAAGGGATGCAGGCGGCAAAACGATCTTATTTATGGCAGCTAAAGACCCAAACCCAATGGTAACTAGTAAAAACATACCTACATTAATTAATCTTGGGGCGGATGTTGATGCCCGTGATAATCATGGCAATACCGCATTGCATAATGCAGCATGGTTTAATCAGCCTATTGCAGTAAGATGGTTAGTTCATGCAGGAGCTGATATTAATGCCCGCGACAGAAATGGTAACACCCCACTTGATAAAGCTAGGATAAATAAATCTAAAGAAGCTGAGAAAGCACTCATTGAGCTTGGCGCAGACAAAGACCAACCGCCAGCATACGAGCCGCCACCAGCATACGATGCAGATTAAAATTAAAGATGCGTAGTGATGTTAAAAGAACGTTTTAATTTAAATGAGGAGAATTATTATGAAGAAGTTATTACCAAGTTTAATCGTTGCACTGCTTGGCCTTGGTAGTCATTCGATTGTGCAGGGGGCGCAAGAAAAAAAGGAACAAGGATGCCGTCATAAGCAAAAGGAACGAGGATGCTACCATAAGCAAAAAGCGCAAAAAGAAAGAAAGCAATGTTATAAGTTATGCCAAAATCAACTCGTGCGTGCAGTAAAAATTGGCGATCTCGAAACAGTTCGACGGGAGCTGAAAGATGAGGGAATCAAGGACCCTGACTTAAATGATGGCGAGACACTGCTTGTAACAGACTCAGATAACAATGCGGTCAAATTATGGAACACGCGAACCAAGGCTTTGTTACAAACTCTAAGAGAGAAGGGCGACAACACCCCCGTTGATGTTGAATTCGCCGATAACGGAGCAATTAGAACGCACAAAGGAGGAATTACCAAAGTGTGGTCTCGTACCGGAGAACTGATCTCTGAAGAAAAAGATGAAGAGAAAACACCCGAGCAACCAGCATACGAGGAAGAAAAGAATTAAAGTTCCATTCTATTTTTAAAGTAAAAAACAGTTTTCAAAGTTCTTTGGAAAAAATTCCATAAGGCTTTGAAAACTGTTTTTTTATTGCGCCGCATAACAAGATTTCGTTACGCTTTTTTTAAGAACAGATCAAAGCCGATGAACCTTGTGGAGCATGATAATCATATGAAGAAAAAGTTATGTATTTTTACCCTCGGGCATTCGACAAGACCGATAGAAGATTTTTTGCAGCTGCTCAAGCATTATAACATCACAGAATTGGTTGATATTCGTACCATACCAAAATCGCGTCATAATCCTCAATTTAACGGTCCAGAATTAGCACATGCTTTGCGCAATCATCACATTGGTTATCGCCATCAAAAAAATTTAGGTGGCTTGCGCCATGCAAGCCCTCATTCGATAAACACTGCTTGGGAAAATGCATCATTCAGAGGTTTTGCTGACTACATGCAAACAGCAGAATTTGCAGACGGTCTGCAAGAACTCATCAAAATCGCACAGGAAAAAACGGTAGCAATTATGTGTGCAGAAGCAGTCCCTTGGCGCTGCCACCGCTCATTGATTGGTGATGCGCTATTAGCCCATGGCATAGAAGTTGAAGATATTTTTAGCATCACCTCAAGTAAGCCCCATACACTAACCCCGTGGGCCTTGGTGCATGGAACAAGCGTAACCTATCCAGCAAATACGGAAAATACTCATGTCTAAAGATTTTAAAATCGGTGATCTTGTAAAATGGAATTCGCAAGTAGGAAGAGTACAATGACGCGACATTACACCGCTATTAAATATCAAGTATCTTCTGATTCTAAAATTCTATTTATAGGCACTAATCCGTCTCCTGGCACTTATCGCCGCAGAGTACCATTTTCCAACAATAAATCATTTTGGTATTTACTTTCCGCTGCTGGCCTTCTTGCTGAAAGTCGAGAAGAATTAAAAAATGACACGACCTTGAAAAAAATATTTTTAGAAAAGTTCGTCAAGGTCTATCATTTGGGATTAATAAACCTTGTGTATCGGCCAAGCAAAACGATTTCTGAAGTCACACAAAAAGAAGCAACACCCGGCAGCTTGAGGATTATAGCTGCAATAAAAAAGTACCGCCCATCAGTCGTTTGTTTTGTGGGCAAGGGCACCTATCAATTGTTTACCCAAACAGCTCATTGTAGCTATGGATGGCAAACAGCTATTGGCTCATCAAAAATCTTTGTCATGCATTCGCCGCTGCACGGACTAGCAAGCGTAAGAGTAAAAGAACTTAAAAAAGTTGGCAAGGCCGCAAAGTTATTACGCTAAGAGCAAACAATTTTTTGACTCACAAAAATGAAGCGCTTAAAAAAATACCATCTCTTGACACGAGATAATGCATGCAATTATGTTCACGGTAATGAATTTTATTAAAAAATAATATAAAGGAACGCATATGATGCCAATAATTATGTTGCTTGCCGTTGTCGGTCTTTCTATCTCTTTATATACCTATTGGCTTGAACGCAAAGTTAAATATGAACCTGATTACAAGGCAACGTGCGATCTTTCTGATCACGTTTCCTGCACCAAACCAATGCTCAGTAAATATGCGAATATTTTTTATTTTTCTAATGCCTTAATAGGCACAAGCTATTATGTACTAATTGCTTTGTTAGCTTATTTTAATGCTGTGCATCTTCTTTTACTTGCTGCGCTTGCAGGCTGTTGCATGTCAGTTTTTTTGGGTTATTTGCTTTATTTCAAAATCAAATCATTCTGCATTTTGTGTACGTCGCTCTACGTTATTAATTTCTTAATTCTGTCTTTTGTACTCTATAATTTTTATCTATAAATACCATATAAAAGGAGATTTTACATGGTTACCCAATTCACACAAAATATGATTAAAGAATCTACAAAACCAATTATCATAAAAGCATTTGCAACTTGGTGCCCCCATTGCACCACAATGCAACCAATTTTCGAACAGTTAGAACGTGAATTAGCTCAAAAATATATGTTCACCGAATTTGATGTTGATAAATTTCCTGAACTCACTGAACATTTTAAAATTACCTCTCTTCCTACTTTCATCTTCATAAAAAATAAGGCTGAGGTAACAAGGATAGTCGGTGAAATGCCACAAGAAGATCTAAAAACAAACATTGAAAACTATCTAGGCTGATTTAAAAACGATAGCCAACACCTACGCCAAAAGCAGCACCACTTACGTTAGCCTTGCGCAGTATGACTGGTCCCGTGCGAGGATGACACTTATTTTTACAATCGACTTTTACAAAACTGTAGTCGACAAAAAAATCGACTAAAAAGTTGCGCGGCAAATAATAATAGACTCCTGTTTTTGCAATGCCACCAAGTCCCCAGCGCGATTGTTTTTCAATGACAAATTTTGAACAGTTTGTTGTGCTCACATGCACGGGCTGGAAGCCCAAGCCAAGATAAAAATCAGCACACTCACAAAGCATTGGTACAAAATATTTTAATCCAAATGCCAATGGTAGTAGGCTCACCTTAGTAGGGCTACAGAGCCCTAAAGAATGCCCCTTTTTTCGAAAATAATCGATGCTCGCAAAACCGTACCAATACTTATTATTGCAAAGTTGAGCAGTGAGTTCTGCCCCATACAAGCCGCTCCCATCATGATAAATATGTCTAAAATCACAATGTGTCGGTAAAAAATAGGCGCCTTTAAATTCAAGAATAACATCTCGACTAAAAAGTGGTGATACAAAGAAAGCCAGCGCAAAAAAAGAACGTAACAATTTTAATGCATTCATCGTTTCTTCCTCAACATGAATTTTTGTTTAACCTTTATAACAACTGGCTCTGAGGTTGTTCCCACCCCGTTTGTTCCCACCAAATAGTAGGTATAGATGGTACCTGGCCTTCTATTATGATCCAAAAATCGCAGTGGTCGATTGGCAGGAATTGTTGCAATAATGTCAGTTAACCCGGCATCACGATAGAGCGTGTAACTGACTGGCAATGAGGTGCCCGATGCCCGCCATTTTAATTTATTTATTAAATCTTTTTGCATAAGGAATATATTCTGCAGTGTAAATCCACGCGCCTCAAGATGAAATGATTGCAATGCAATAACGCTTACCGTGTTGGAAGTATAATTAGAAACATACGCAAATTCACCGTTGTCAGATATTGCTACAGCACCAGGCGATTGCCCAACGGCAATAGTCGGAGGAATTAAAGTATTGGTTGCAATATCAATAATATTAACCGTCCCCTGCCCTGGCGTTAAATTGGTAAACGAAGGTGCACCATCTGCATATAAGGTATTGTAATTGCTTGCATACGCAAAACGACCATCTGGCGTAATAGCAATACCAGAAGGTTGTATCGCAAGTTCGACGGTGGCAGTCACCTTATTATTTTTAAGATCTACAACGCTAACGGTTGAACCTATTGGTGCAAAATTATTGCTGCCAAAATTGGTCACGTAAGCAAATTTACCATCCGGTGTTATGGCGATTGCAAAAGGCCCCGAAAACCCTTTTATGGTATCAACAACCGCATTGTCACGAGTCCGAATAACGCTTATGGTACCAGCCCCTGTATCACCGGTTGTATAGTTAATCACGTAAACAAATGCACCATCTGGCGTTATTGCTAATGAAGCAGGCGCAAGTCCTACTTTTATGGTCCCCACAATGGTGTTGGCATCCAAATTCACCACACTCACTGTTTTTCCAAAACCACTACCAAGGCCACCAGGAGCGCCATAATTATTCACATATGCTCTGTTGCCGGGAGCTATCACCATACCAGAAGGACCATCAAAACCGGTTATTTTACCTACAACCGTATTGGTCTTAATGTCTATGATGGTTATCGAATGCGCATTGCTGTTGGTCACGTATGCTTTAGTACCAGCAGGATTGATAGTTACCGTATACGGCTGATTAAAGCTCGCGTCGGAAATTGTTGTTTCAAGCGTATTGTTGGTCAGATTCAAAACACTCACCGAGTCTTGGCCGGCCATTGTATAATTATTATTATTCGCAACATACGCAAAACGACTGTCCGGTGTAATTGCAAGCCCTACTGGCGTGATGCCCACATTAATCGTTGCAACAACGGTGTTAGGCGCAACAGCATGCGCAGATGAAGTCACCAATAAAAACAAAAAACTTACATAATAATATGTCGGAAAAATTTTCATTATACCCACTCTTTCTTAAAATATCATGCGCTACTCATCCACACATGACACCTTAGAAAATCAAAGTAGGCATGTCAATGCCGAAGAATTGCAAAAAAACAGATCGGCTACAAATGCCTTTTGTCACACACGCGTCACCACAGCAGTTTACAATAATTCATGCATTTGATATCTTAACGCACATATTATAATAATTCTTCGTAATTAAAGTAAAACTTGATAGCGATAATTAAATAGATGGATTTTAATAATGTTCCCTTTCATATCTACTCTAGTATTATATTGCTTATCTGCTTGCGCGAACAACTCATTAAAACTACCCAAAGAACAAACCCTTAACTTACCATTATCAGAATATGTAACTATAGTTTTCTCCGTCCCTGAAACACATGCTGATAGTGTAAGAGACGCTATGGGACGCGCAGGAGGAGGAAAGTTTGGAAACTACTCTTTTTGCAGTTTATCTACAAAAGGTATTGGCCGTTTTATGCCCAATGAAAATGCCCAACCTCACATTGGCACAAAAGATGTGATCGAAACCGTCATCGAGGAAAAAATAGAAACAGTCTGCTTAAAAGAACATCTCGAAGCGGTTATTGCAGCAATACATAAGGCTCATCCTTACGAATCAACTGTTATTGATATTTATCCTGTCTATAAAATAGGATGTAAATTTTCGCGAGAATAAAATTTGTTAACGCAACTGGGCACATAGAAAAACTAAAAATATGAATCCTCACAAAGTAGTTCACCCAGATCTTCTTGTTGCCCAAAAACTTGCCTACGAGACACATGGCTTGCTGTGCACAAATCTGGCACAAGAAGCAGAAAGCCAAGAATATGGCGCATGCACTTTTGACATAAACAGAAAACGCATTACATTTCGCGTTGCAAAAATAACACCAACGAAAATTGGGCAATTCGTGACGCTCTGGAAACGCGTGAAAAACAGTCCAATCATGCCTTTTGATATGGCAGATCCAATCGACTTTTTTGTGGTGAGCGTCCGCAATAATCAAAATTTTGGACAGTTTATTTTTCCAAAAAATATTTTATGGCAAAAAGGATTTGTATCACAAGAAGGCAACGGTGGCAAGCGGGCTATGCGTATTTACCCACCGTGGGATATGCCTAACAGCCCACAAGCCCAAAAAACTCAAGCATGGCAACTTTTGTATTTTGTTGAAATGCAGCCAAATATGGACAGCGCAAAAATTAAGAAATTATTTTCGTAAAATTTCACTCAACGCTCAGGCGTTATACTTTGATACATCATTATTTGATGAGTTTTCTCAATGTCTTAAATATTCATAAACTGCTCTTCTTTGCTTTTCTGGCACAGAACCATAGTATCTGCCGTATTTTGTAAGTTTTTCCGCATACTCTACCGCAGAAAGACCGACACACTCTCTATCAAGAATTCCCTGGATGTAATCCTCAAACTGCGCAAGTCTAATTACATCTCGACTAAAACCATAGCTCTGACTGTACGATTCTTCAGCTCTGTCTTCCGTTTTAATCTGATCTGGTCCTTTAATATAAGACTGTGATGCGCCATCAAGCCCTTCCAGCGAGCCTTTAATTTTTTTGGTTTTATCTGCACCGCCGGCAACACACAAGAGTTCAACGCATTCTATATTACCCTGCTCAATAGCTTCATGCAGCGGCGTAACAAAAACTTTAATTGTGACGATTTGGCTACTCTTACCTGCAGATTTTGCATCAACGATAGTTTCCGACGACGTCCAATAACGATCAAGATCAGCAAGATTTTCTCTGAGTGCGATTTTCTTTTTTAAAAACCATACCGAATTTTTAGATGCAAGATGACGATAATCATTGTCCTTACATAATAAACTCAGTTTGTAGGCCACCGTTTCAAGAGTTGTACGATTGCAGCATTTGGATGCTTTTTTTGTTCGTTGTCCTTCTTGCGCAGCGAATGTCTGTGTTGTTACGAGCATCGATGCGACTACCAAAAATATATTTTTTTTCATTAATCTGTTTTTTCACTTAAATCTTTTTCCATGATAGTTACCGTGTGGTCCCACAACCACTCTGTTCCCTTAGTATGCCAATCGAGTGCTGTATACCAAGGTACAATTAACGGATCGGAAGTAAATAAATAGATTTTTTCAAAACCCATTTCCCGCGCTTTATTGCATATTTCCATTTCCAGCAACCTGCCAATCTTTTTATTTCTATAATCTGGCGTTACATAAAGTGCTGCAAGCCATGGGGCAAGCTCTGGTAGAATTCCTCGCGTTTGTGCCAATGAACACATGCCTACCGGTGTTTCCCCATCGAATACTACAAGCGTAAGCGGTAGTGTTGCATCATTCAGATACTGTTTGCGCGCTTCCATAAATGTTTCTAATGTCTCACCCTGTTTGTAGTGCCCCCATTCTTGAAAGGACCACATTGCACAAGTTACCACCTGCTCAGGATGATTTTTAAGATAATCAATTTTGATCAACGAATACCCTCTGAAAAGATAATTACGGAATCAATTAAGCAACTGACTCAAGCTTACTTAAAAACTGTTGAGCACCCTCTTGAGCATTTATTCCCATTGTTTTTATAACACAATCAATACTGTTTTTGGGTATCACATATAAAATATCGGTGTCTAAAAATTTTCCCATCAAGGAAGTCCGATATTCATACAACTGGCTCCGACTAAATTCTTCTCGAGAAAAAATGTCTACTGACCCACCACATAGATTATTGCTGCACACCAAAGCCAATTCAACAACGTCCAACGCATTATTAATTTCTTCTCTGGTGATCGTATCAATTGCCTGCTCTGATGGTTCTGCCTGAAAGTCATATAACTTCATAAAACTCATTAACGGTTGATGGAAGTAGCGCATTGCATACAAATTCTTATTAAGGAGTGCATGATAATTCCTTGTAAGAGTACGGTTGACCAATTCTTTAAAAGGACAATAGGTTAAGACAATCGCCACCTTATATTCCTGCCTTAACATTTCAATATGCTGTGGTTCAAGCAGCCAACTATCCACAATAACATTAAATCCCGCATCAGCACGCTCCCTGATAGAAGACAGCAATTGCGCCTTCAGTTCATCATGCCATTCATTGTTCGTACGTTTATTTATTGACGTACATTGGTCTAATCTTTTTTTTATACTATAAATCACAATTTCCGCTTCTGTTTTTTCCTGCGCAGTGGCGGTCTCTTTAAAAAGAATCTGATTGCGCTTTATTGCATGGAATATATTTTCTTGCGCAATAGCCGTTTCTATATGTCCAAATTCTTGCGCAAAAGTATTTCTAAAATTATCTACCGCCTCTTTAATATAAAGCGCATCTTCATCAACAATTTTCCAAGACGAATCAGCTGTCAATAGTGCGCTGCATAAACTCGTTTTGCCAGCGCATCCCGTTCCCTTAAGAAATACAATCACCGCATGCAGATGGCTGCTTAAACAAAAAAGCGCTCCAATAAAAAATATCTTGTGCTTCACTAAGATCCTTTTTTTTAATTTTACGTTACAACATACCCGATATTCATCAACTCCATGGCCTGAACGTCACTGACCCATGTTCCATGCTTAAGAAGATATTGATACTGGAATGCCGCCAGTTCAACATTCACGGTAAGGTCAAGCGCTTCAGTCGCCCTATAATGGAACGCCCTACAAGCAATGCCCATTTTTTCCATTTCTTCGCTTACAGAATTAATATGCTCTTCAAGATCATCAAAGAAAATAACACTCGATGGCTTCCACTCTAACTGCCTAAGCAGCTCAGCTAACGTTTGTCCTTTTGAACAACTTTGCGAAGTGACCAATATTCCTTTATGAAACACTGGATGACTGACATGTCCCATCGGTAAATTCTTTAAAACTAGTGCATGAGGGTTATACACCGACATATCAATACCCAAATTATAAAGCTCTTGGTAACGCCATTCCTGCATGCTTTCGATGGCAGAAAAACGTCCCGCGCGCATATGCGTTAATGCTATGACCCGTATATTTCTTCCCTGTAGGTTTTTAATAAGCAACGCGCTTTCCGGCTCTATAAGTTTTTGTGCACACATCTTAAATTTTATACTGTCTAGATATTCTTTATGTGCAACATCTTTTACCTGATTATGATAATAATCTTTTTTAACCTGGTTAATAATCTCTGCTGGGTTCTTACGCCGTATTTTGTCTAACGCTACTATTAATGTTTCATCAACATCAAATACCACCAACGTATTGCTATCAAGGCTTTCTAGAGCAGATTGTACCTCATTTAAAGAAAGTATCGTTTGAATATCAGCACTGCAATAGGCATAGAAAACCATGCAATATAACACCATCAACTTATTGTACATCCGCATAATTTCGCCTTTGTCGTTTGATTACCAACTACCACACTTGGCTTTTTCGCATCTTGCCACGCCGGAATCACAGCTGATGGCTTACTGCAATATTCATAAAGATTCAGATCAAAACCCTTACTGAACCCATTTGCTTCATATATTTTTTTCGCGCCAGCTGTCGCGATCAAATAAGCATAATCTAAATTTAATGAGCTAGCTCGTTTGACCAAGGTACGAACCATGGCGCTCGCCAAGCCCCTTTTACGCATATTCTTACGAGTGGCAATATTTGCGATTTCAGCATAATTTTCATTAATAGCCAATGATCCAATAGTAACAATTTCATTATCAGCGTTTCGTATGCAGTAGTGCTCATATGCCTTTTGCTCAAGATCATTTCTAATAACACTGGCATAGTGCTGCATGAATCTCGGATCATTTTCGCCAAACTCATTACCAACATTAAGCCATGCAAAAATATCTGCCGGCTTAACATGCCCTATGACAAACCCAGCAGGAACAAAATCCAGAATATTTGCTTGAGGCAAAGGACACACCATAGCAGTTAAGGGTGTTTTAGAAACATTAAATTGTGCAAATTTTTTATCAAGTTCTACATCTTTTCCCTCTCTGACAAACCACATTATAGTTTTTTCTGCAGCATTTTTATTGAGGCGCGCAATAACGGTCGTAATACCATCAGATATATCCGACGAGCTAGCAGTCAATGTTCCTTTTACGGCGTTTAAAAGAGGCTCTTTTACCGGCGAATGCCAAAAATTAAGATTATTAATTGTTTCGCACGTTGCCCCACCAAACTGCTCCAGCCACTTGTGGTCAGTCTTTTCAATTGCCTGCTCCAGTAAAGCGGTGCTGATTTTCAAAGACGGTCCTGCGCAAGCGGATATTTTTTCCTGTTTTTCTGCTGCAGTCATGGCGTGAGCAGAAAGTATCAAACACAATATTTTCATAGATTGTTTAATCATGGGATAACTCTTACTCGATTATTTTTTGTCTTCAACTGGCTTTGTATCTCCCGCCAAATTCATTTCGATATCGAAAATTTCTTTTTCAAGTGCCGCTATTCGATTGTCGGAATACCTAATTTCTATGGCAAAATGACGACGAAAGAGAGTACGCATGATAGAAGGCACCACACCTTTTTGGTTAAGATCATAGTCATAACTCTTCCATCTGCGTAAGTCAGAATAAAGCTTACCTAATCTATCTTCAGATAATTTCCGTTGGTCGTCCGAAAGTGTTGCCATGCTTTTTGCCATCATGCCCATTGGCTGCATCTTTTTTAACGGAAGTTTACTCACAACAGTGCGCAACATTGCATGGGTAGATAGCGGCATAGCAAAAAACAAGCATGCCATGTTCATGATATTTTTATTCACGAGAACACCATCAACTTATTGTACATCCGCATAATTTTGCCTTTGTCGTTTGATTACCAACCACCACACTTGGCTTTTTCGCATCTTGCCACGCCGGAATCACAGCTGATGGCTTACTGCAATATTCATAAAGATTCAGATCAAAACCCTTACTGAACCCATTTGCTTCATATATTTTTTTCGCGCCAGCTGTCGCGATCAAATAAGCATAATCTAAATTTAATGAGCTAGCTCGTTTGACCAAGGTACGAACCATGGCGCTCGCCAAGCCCCTTTTACGCATATTCTTACGAGTGGCAATATTTGCGATTTCAGCATAATTTTCATTAATAGCCAATGATCCAATAGTAACAATTTCATTATCAGCGTTT
>Ga0206948_1005_pt1 | contig 103896 bp, 59 predicted proteins | sample Alteio_BWOrgHeat_FD_153236 | JGI IMG/M metagenome (GOLD analysis project Ga0206948, IMG submission 153236) | Enriched cells from forest soil in Barre Woods Harvard Forest LTER site, Petersham, Massachusetts, United States -... | ecosystem: Environmental > Terrestrial > Soil > Temperate forest > O... | reverse complement strand
GAAGAAAAAGAAGCGCCCAAAGTTTCGTTTTCCTGACGGTGGCCGCAATTGTTTGTCCGGCGCAGTGACTTAACGCCGCAACAATTCACCTCATGGACTTTTTTGCGCAACAGGACAAGGCCCGCCGCAAAACCAAGTGGCTTGTCATCTATTTCACCCTGGCGGTGATCTCGATGATCATCATGATCTACGGAGTGATGGTGCTGGCTTCGACTTTTGCCAATCAGGGGCATCACGCCAGTGCCACGGCAAATATCGTCCTTTGGAACCCTACTCTTTTTGGCGAGGTGGCTATTGGCACGATTATCATCATTTTTCTCGGTAGCGCTTACAAGACGATGGCGCTGGCGGGTGGTGGCGGAGCGGTGGCGGAATCCCTGGGCGGGCGGCTTATCGCTTCCAATACGGGCGATCCGGATGAGCGCAAGTTGTTGAATGTGGTCGAAGAGATGTCCATCGCTTCCGGTGTGCCGATGCCGCAGGTATACGTGCTAGACAACGAAGAGGGTATCAATGCTTTTGCCGCCGGGCATTCCACCAGTGATGCAGCAGTTGCAGTCACGCGGAAATGCATGACGGCTTTGTCGCGCGATGAATTGCAGGGAGTCATCGGTCATGAGTTCAGTCATATCCTCAACGGCGATATGCGGTTGAACATCCGGTTGATCGGCATTCTTTTCGGTATCTTCTGCATCGCTACCATTGGCCGGATTTTATTGCAGGCGCGCAGCAGCAACAGCCGCGATAAAAATCCGCTGCCAATCATTGGCATTCTGTTGTTGGTCGTCGGTTCGCTGGGGCTTTTCTTTGGGCGGCTGATCCAGGCGGCGGTCAGCCGGCAGCGTGAGTTTTTGGCGGACGCATCGTCCGTGCAGTTCACCCGCAATCCGGGTGGTCTTTCGGGGGCTCTGCAGAAACTGGGTGGCTATGGTTCACATATCGAGTCGCCTCATGCTTCGGATGCGAGTCATATGTTCTTTGGCAATGCGTTGACGGATTCGTTCATGGATGCGATGGCGACGCACCCGCCTTTGGAGCAGCGTATTAAGGCGATCGATCCGAATTGGGATGGCAAATTTCAAAGTCTGCCGGAGGAACAGGACCGCGTGGAGAGATTGTTTTCCAAGCCCAAGGCCAAGGAACCACCGCCGCTTTTCAAGAATGCAATGACGGCGATCGTGACTGGTGCCACCATGGCCGAGCCGCCGCCGATCACTTCCAACGTGGTGCTGCCCAATCTGGGGAATCCGACGCCACAACATTTGCAATATGCGGAACAACTGCGCGAGGCGTTGCCGGAAAATCTAAAGGCGGCGGCGAGGGAGCCGCTGGGAGCCGTGGCGTTGATTTATACGATGTTGTTGAGCAAAGATGATTCGCAGCGGATCACGCAACTGGCCGGTCTCAAAGGGCGGGCGCCACAGCCGGTCTATGAGCAAATGAGCGGGTTGTATGACGCGGTATCGCAAGCCGCGAGCCATGCCCGGTTGCCTTTGGTCAATATTGCCTTGCCGGCCTTGCGCCAATTGGATGCCGGGCAGTTCAGCCAGTTTTCGCAAACGTTGCAATGGTTGATCGCGAGTGATGGACAGGTGGAATTGTTTGAGTTTGTGCTGCAAAAGATCGTGCTCCGTCATCTGGCACCGAAATTCAATGTGCCGCGGCCATCGTCGGTGCAATTTTATTCGCTTAAACCTTTGACCCAGGATTGTGCAGTGGTGCTTTCGGCACTGGCGTATGTCGGGAGTGATAAACCGCAGGAAATACAGAGGGCTTTTGATATGGGTGCGCCCAGTTTGCGCGCGCCGCAGAATTCCGGCTTGTTGCTATTACCGGCTGGACAGTGCAGCGTCGATCAGTTGGATACGTCGTTGAACCAGCTCAATCTTGCGGCACCAATCATCAAAAAGAACCTGATCGAGGCGTGTGCGCAGGTAGTGGCGGCAGATGGGGTGATCATGGAGAACGAGGCGGAGTTGCTGCGGGCGATTGCTGATACTTTGGATTGTCCGATTCCGCCGCTTATTCCGACCGCCTGAGATGGTCTGGAAAAAATGAAGTGCTTCCGAACACTTCCGTTGGCTTCTGAACACTTCCGTACTTGGCACCGCGGCAACTGTGGATCTTTGCCACAAAGACACAAAGCGCCCAAAGAAGTTTCAAATTTTAAAAAAATAAAAGCTCGTTATAGCTCGTTATAAGTCGATATTCGCCGTTATAGCTTGATAAGCGTAACCGGCGGTAGAAACCCTTTAAGGGGGCATTTCAGTCGTCCCTGCAAGATGCACTCCCCGGCACGAAAAAATGAAAGGCTTTTATTAACCTTAAGTCTTTTCGCTGGCCGTCTATTTCAAAGACAAAAGGCGGCGGTGCCCGGCGCTGGGGCGCGGGCCATGGAGCCCATCAGCCACTAACACAAGATGTCAAAGAGCCAAGCCCGCCAGCCAATGCTGGCAGCTACTAATAAAAGTGTATAACACCGTTAAATAATTGTCAAAGGAAAAAAATGATCGTCGCACAGGAAGGCGGGGGTAGTCGTGTATAGCCTTGCCGGTCCGTGGAAAAGCGGCGGTAAAGCGCACGTATTCCAGGCGCTTCGCGTGTGTTCATGCGAGCCCGGTGAATGCCGCAACGTCTTGACACTGCTGTTGCTGCGGCTGGGCTCTGTGCCACAGCCGCTCTCTGTGAAGATATTGCGGGATTGCCATGATTTGGGTGCAAGGCATCAGCCGTCTCTTCGGGACCGATTCGGTTTGGGGCTAGACCTGGCGTTGAAACGCCGGGCTATTTTCGGGGTATCCCTTCGGGATTGCTCCGAGGTTGGAATCATAGTTGCCATTACTACTGGCTAACTGAGCTTTGAAGGATTGGGGACTTTTCAGTCCCCAGAACGCGCAAGCCGGGAGGTCTGCGCCGCATGGCCTTCTGTCTAAAAATGGCGTTGCACTTGCGGCGTATCAGGATTGAGCGGGAACGGGTTAGGAGTTCGCCTTGCTGCGGGCGGGGTTTTTTCTATAATTCGGGCGTGCTCGACATCAAATTGATCCGCGAAAAATCCGATTTCGTCCGCCAGCGCCTGGCCAGCCGTGGGGCAGGGGATGAAAAGCTTATCGATGGCATTCTACAGTCTGACGACCAACGCCGGAAAATCCTGGCGGAGGTGGAAGCGCTCAAATCCCAACGCAACAAGGTCTCGAAAGAGATCGGCGCGTTGATGGGGCAGAAGAAAGTCGAAGAGGCCGAAGCGCGGAAGAAAGAGACGCGGGAGATGGGCGATCGCATCACGGAACTGGACAAGTCGGTGGCGGCGGTGGATGCGGAGCGCGATTCATTGATGCTGCGCCTGCCGAACCTGCCGCATGAATCGGTGGTGCAGGGCAAGACAGCGGAGGATAATCCCGAGGTGCGGGTGCATGGGACGAAGGCCAATCATGATTTCAAATCCAAGTCGCACGTGGAATTGTGCGAATCGCTGAAGCTGGTGGATTTTGCGCGGGCGGCGAAATTATCCGGCAGCGGTTTTTTGCTGTACACGAACTGGGGCGCGCGCCTGGAACGGGCGTTGATCCAATTTTTGCTGGACCTGCATATCACGCAACATGAGTACACGGAAGTTTCGCCTCCGTTCATGGTGGGCGAGCAGTGCATGGTGGGCGTGGGACAATTTCCGAAATTCAAGGACCAGTATTACGGCGTGGCGGAAGGCGGCGACGCGGCCAATTTGGGCAAGCTCTATTTGATCCCCACGGCGGAGACGCCGGTGGCGAACATCCATCGCGAGGAAATCCTGACGGAGAAACAATTGCCGGTCCGTTATTGCGCGTACACGCCGTGTTTCCGCGGCGAAGCGGGTGCGGCGGGCGTGGGCACGCGCGGAATGATCCGCGTGCACCAGTTCGACAAGGTGGAACTGATCAAGATCGTGAAGCCGGAACACGGTTATGACGAGCTGGAAAAGATGGTGGGCAATGCGGAGAAAGTGCTGCAACTGCTCGGATTGCATTACCGTGTGATCATGTTGTGCACGGGCGACATGGGTTTTGGCAGCGCGAAGACGTATGACATCGAAGTCTGGGCGCCAGGGCAGGGGAGCTACCTGGAAGTTTCGAGCTGCTCGAACTGTGAAGATTTTCAATCCCGCCGGATGAACCTGCGTTTCAAGACGGAGGGCGGCGAAAATAAATTTCCGCACATCCTCAACGGCAGCGGCACGGCGCTGGCCCGTTTGTTCGTGGCGCTGATCGAAACCCACCAGCAGGCGGATGGCAGCGTGAAGATTCCCGAAGCCCTGCAACCTTACCTGAAGACCGATCGCATCACGGCTTAAACCGTAATGAAAATCCTGCTAGCCAGCAGCGAAGTCTATCCGTTTTCCAAAACGGGCGGACTGGCGGACATGGTGGGCGCCCTGGGCCGGGCACTGACAGCCGCAGGCCATGAAGCGTGCATCGTGACGCCGTTGTACCGCGGCATCCGCGAAAAATTCACGCAGATCTTCCGGGAGGATTGGTCATTCAACCTGCCGATGGGCGACAAATGGGTGCAGGCAGGACTATGTTCGGCGGAGATGGAAAACGGGTTGAAGGTGTATTTCGTGGATATGCCGGAATTCTACGATCGCGCGGGCATCTACCACGAAAAGAACGTCAGCTATCCGGACAACGACCAGCGGTTCATCTTTTTTTCCAAGTGTGTAGTGCATCTGGCGCAGTATCTGCCGTGGCGGCCGGACCTGGTGCATGTGCATGACTGGCAGGTTGGACTGGTGCCGGCGATGTTGCAGCAGAAAAAAAGCGAAGGGTGGGGGAATCCACCGCCAACGTGCCTGACGATCCACAATCTGGCGTACCAGGGAGTTTTTCCGCCGGAAGCGTTTGACCTGACGGGGCTGCCGAAAGATATTTTTAATCCGGATGGCGCAGAATTTTTTGGACTTTTGAACTGCTTGAAGGCGGGCATCGCTTTTGCGGATATCATCACGACGGTGAGCCCGCGGTATGCGCGCGAGATCGGCACGGAGGAATACGGCTGCGGGCTGGATGGCCTGATACGCCGGCGGCGGGATCGGGTGTATGGCATCTTGAACGGTGTGGATTATGATGAGTGGAACACGACGAAGAATCCGCATCTTTCCAAGCCGTATTCGGTGACGCGGATGACGGGAAAAACGCTGAACAAACGGGAATTGCAAAAATCATTTGGCCTGCCGGCGACGGATAAAATTCCGATGTTCGGCACGATCACGCGTTTGGCAGACCAGAAGGGCGTGGACATCCAACTTGGTGCGCTGGAGGAAATGTTGACGACGAACATGCAATTCGTGCTGTTGGGCAGCGGTTCGCCGGAATACGAAAAAGGCTACCGGGCGTTGGCGCTGCGGTATCCGAAAAAAGTGGCGGTGCGGATCGGCTACGACGAGAAGCTGGCGCATCGCATCGAGGCTGCGTGTGATTTTTATCTGATGCCATCGCAGTTTGAGCCGTGTGGATTGAACCAGATGTACAGTTTGCGCTATGGGACGATTCCCATCGTGCGGGCTACGGGCGGTTTGGATGACAGCGTGGTGGACATGGTGCAGGATGCGAAGCGGGCGAACGGAATCAAATTCCATGAATATTCGGCCCGGGCGCTGGCGAAGGCGATCCGCAAGGCGCTGGCAATCCATGACAGCCCGGAATTGATGCGGCGGTATCGTAGGAATGCGATGAAGGCGGATTATTCGTGGGAACAGACGGTGAACGAATATGTGCGGATCTACGAGGTGACCGCGAACGCCAATATTAGAGGCTATTAGTCCGTCAACGCCATCGGCAGCGCTTCAAAACCACTTCAAAGAGTTTTTCTTCAGTGACTGTCGTTGAAAAACTTGAAGTACAGGAAATAGGCCCCTGCGCCTGAGACGATCAAGAGCAGTGCACCTGAGACCTGCAAAAATAGTCCTCCATCCATGCAAGACGACTTTGACAGCTTGGCTTGAATAAGTAAAGTTACATTTAAGCAACAGGCTTGCTTAACTAGTAGCAATTTTAATGAACAACGCTAATGACTGGCGGCAAGCGATTGGTGTTCTAAATCATTACTACGCTTGACCGCGGGACGAATCTGTATGAGGGTGCGGACGTGGAACAGCCCAATCAAAGGATGGGCATGGCGACAAATATTCTGAAGGTCCTAACAGAAAATCGGGAGCCTGTGCCAATCGAAGACCTGGCCGCACGAGTCGAAGTGAATCGTGCCGAGCTATTGCAGTGCCTGCATGTCCTTTCCAATATGGTGGCGATGGATCTGGTGATTGATAAGGGGAAGGTCAAGACGGTGCAATTGAAGTAGATTTGGCCGCTATTTGGCAGAGCAGGGGGGCATTGCGATATCAAACCCCTACCCTGATATGAATTTAGCTGAAGTTGTTGATTTTATTGAAGCGAAGGACGTAAAACGTTTTTCTTCGCTGGTTAATCAATTTCGAGCTGATCCGAACGTCGGCGAGTTGATGGTTCTATTGAACTCGGATGACGAACGGATCGTTGAAGTAGGCGTTTACATTGCATCAGAAATATCGGTTGATAAGTCGGATGCGCCACCGATGGTCGTCAGGCTGCGCGAATTGATAAACCATCCGAATTGGTCGATTCGTTTTCATGCGATGGGTGCGCTTTATGAGTTTTTGGATCCAGCGGATCCTGTGACGAAAGAAATGTACGCGAAACTTAGTCAGGATTCTGCAAAGTCGGTCCGATCACGCGCAGAAGCGGGAATGAAAAGATTGGGTTTACAATAAGCACAAGACGTTTTTCAAATGGGCCGTGTAACGAGTCTTGCATTCTTGGGCTTAATTAAATATAACGAATATTGTGTGTCGTTATTTATTGTCATTAATAATGGCTAATAAAACTGCTGATTGCTAGACTGTGCGCATCCCTTTTATGCGCCATTGCGTGGTTTTTGTTATTCTCGTTTGTCTTTGTGGGCTGACGGGTTGCGGTGCTTTGGATGCAACGATCCGCAGTAAAACTTTCCAGCCGGGGCCGACGGAAATTTATACGAATGCGGTGACGGGTTTTTGTTTTCCGCCAACGGTCGATACGTTCAACCGTGAACGGGTCACGGTCTTTAACCGGCAAGGCAATGATATCGGCGTTGGATATAATCAACCGGGCTATCGGATGGCGCTGACGGTGTTTGTGTATCCGATACCAGCGGATGGGCCAGACAGCACGTTTGACGCGCATTTTAAGCGTTGTGAACAGACGATCCTGGTGCAGCACAGCGATGTGCAATTGGTGACCAACGAGGATATTCAAATCTGGCCAGGGAATGTACGCCATGACGGTCGGCGGGCGGTTTTCAACTATATGCAGGCTAATGGTTCAGTCAATCAGGCGGTGCGGTCGGAATTGTATCTGTTTGCCCGGGGGAAACAGTTTGTACTGTACCGGATGACGTATCCGGAGAGCATGGAGGGTGGGGCGGAGCCGGCGATCAAATTTTTTCTGGAGGATTTTGCGTGGCCGCAGGATAAAAGCGGAAATACAGGCAATTAAAGAATAGGGCAAGTTAGTGAAATTGACCTCCTCACCCCTGCCCTCTCCTCTAAGGAGAGGGAGAAACGCTCCCAGCGTTTTTTGAATCTGCGCGGCCGGGTTTGAGAAGTGGCAACATTTCTTATAGCCGATTCGGCCGGGGTGGACATTCCCTGATTTTATTGCGGCAATCCTATTGATGATTCAATCGTGGTTGAGGCCGAAGCGGGAGGAGAAGGGCCAGTAGACGAAGAAGGATTTGCCGATGACGTTGCCGGTGGGGACAGGGCCCCAGGCGCGGGAATCGTAGCTGTTGCAGGTGTTATCGCCCATGAACAGGTAGGAATTCGGGCCGTTGGTGTAGACGGTGTCGGCATCTGGAAACAAGGGCGCGAGGTTGGGGCCGCGGATGAATTCGCGGGACAAGGTGCCGTTCACGTGACCAGAGTATTGATCGATTTGCGGAGGCTGCTTGGGATCAAATCCGTAAACTTTATCAAAATGTGGCGTGGTGGCATCGAGCCGGTGGCCATTGATGATGAGGTGACGGTCATCGCCGATCTGAACGCGTTCGCCGGGGAGGACGGTGAGGCGCTTAATGAAGTCTTCATCGGGTTCGTGGATCTGGGTGCCGAGAGTGGCAAAGACGGCGATATCACCGCGCTCGGGTTTGCAAAAATTGTAGCTCAGACGGTCCACCAGCAAATGATCACCGGTGCCGACGCGAAGGCGGATGACGTCTTCGCCTTTTTTATATTCACGACCATTGAGGAGCAGCCCTGCGTGGTGACGGAGGTCGTCATCGCCGTAGTCGGGTGGGAACCAGAGGGTGTACCATTTGCCGGCGAATTTGATCTGTTGGTAGAGGCTGATGACGGAGCCGGGCCAGGGTGAGCGGACGGATTCGACGTGGCCATCCGCAGGCGCGGCAAAGTAAACGTAGTTTTGCCCAGCGAGCCATTGGCGGAAGCGATCCCAGCCGTGCGGAATGACGACATTTTTTTTGCGAGGCAAGCTGCCGAGCGAATTCATTTTGGATGTGAAAGGCGCGCCGGGGCGGAATGTCGTTGCCGCTGGCTTGGTCGACGGCGGCACGGTCGAGGCCGGTCATGGCATCGGTGAAATCCGGCGTGGTGGTGACGCCGAAGAGCGTGGGCTGCATGGAGCCGCTGGGAATCTTGAAGGGTTGCAGGAAAAAGGTGCGGATGGTCAGAGCCACGGCGAGGGCGACGACCAGGACATCCAATAATTCACGGGCGACGGGATAGGGATACGGTTCGAGGTAGAGTTCGGCGACGCCGCGGAGTTCGGCGATCTTGAGATTCATATCGCCGGTGCGGCCGGAGGCAATAGCGGCGCTCAATTCATCGATCTTTGATTGAATGATGGCGATGGCTTCGCGCGGGAGGATATCCTGCTGGGCATCGAGGAGGCGGCGATGATGTTTGCGCGCGGCAGCGGCGTTGCGAACCGTCTGCGAAAGGCACCAGCGAAATATGGTGATGGCGCGCATCGAGTGAGGCATCTATTCGATGGGGCGATTATATTTTTTTACAATGCGGCGCGCCAGACTTCTCGGTGCGATCCGGGGGGCGAAAGCGAACAGGCGATTGGTTAGGCCGGGGATGGCGACCACCCTGCCCGCCCGAAATTTTTGGTGACCGTAAACGGCCACGGCGCGGGCGGTCATGCGCGGGGTCTGGACGCGCCGGGCTTTGCCGCCGCGGGCGACGGTGCCGAAATTGGATTCGGTGGGGCCGGGGCAAAGCACGTTGAAGGTCAAACCGCTGTCCGCGTATTCGGCGGCGAGGGCTTCAGTGAAGGAGAGGACAAAGGCTTTGCTGGCGTAATAGACGGCCATGTTCGGGCCGGGCAAAAAGCCGGCGACGGAACCGACGTTGAGAATGCCGCCGCGTTTGCGCGCCAACAGGCCGGGCAGGAAGAGGCCGGTAAGAGCGGTCAAGGCGGTGATATTGACCTGGATGATCTCGAGTTGCCGGGCGAGCGATAAACCGGCGAAAGCGCCTTGCAGGCCGAAGCCGGCGTTGTTGATGAGCACATCGACGGTGAGTCCCCTGCCCTGCAATTCGGCGAAGATTTTTTCCGGTGCATCCGGCCGGGCGAGATCGGCAGTCAGGACGTGGACGGTGATGCCGTGATCGCGGCGCAGTTCGGCGGCGAGTTTTTCGAGCGCTTCGGTATTGCGCGCGGTGAGCATGAGGGTGGATTTATCAGCGGCGAAGCAGCGGGCGAGTTCGAGGCCGATGCCGGAGGATGCGCCGGTGACGAGTACAGTTTCAGGAGAAACCGACTTGGAAAACACCGTCTCGGATAAGGCGGTGTTCATGATGGATGTCAGCGGTTGCCCCAACCAAAGCGTCCGTTCGTACCCCAAGTGAGCGGCCAGTAGACGAAGAAAGACCGGCCGATGACGTATTCCTCGGGGATGGCGCCCCAGAAACGGGAGTCGAGGCTGTTGCAGGTGTTGTCGCCCATGACGAGGCAGGAATTGGTGGGGACGTCGTAAACGGTTTGTTCGTCAGGAAAGAGCGGCAGGCTGTTAGGTTGAAGGCCAATGCTTAGATTATTATCGGCTGCGACCTTGCGATTCAGATGGCCGGACCATTCGCTATCACGTGGCGCCTTTTTGGGATCAAAGCCATAGACTCTTTCAAAGTGTGGAGTGGATGCGTCCAGCCGTTCGCCGTTGATGCGAAGGTGACGGTCGTCGCCGATTGAAACATGTTCGCCAGGCAGACCGACCAAACGTTTGATATAGAATTGGTCGCCGGGAATTCCGAAATCTCCGCGAAGGGTTTCAGGAATTCCGGCGGTTTCAAATACCACAGTATCGCCGCGATTGGGTTTGCGGAAATTGTAGCTGAGGCGGTCGACGAACAAATGGTCGCCGGCGCTGACCCGCAGATTGATGACGTCTTCACCTTTGTGGTAAACATGCTCAGGACTCAAGCGTGCACGATATACCATGGGGTCAATGCCAACGGGAGCTTCGCCCATATCCGGCGGGAGCCAGATGGTTTGGGTCACACCTCCGATGGTGATAGTCTGGCTGATATTAAAAATCAGCAGGCGGGTCACTTTTCCAACGGAATCAATGGCCCCGTCGGCAGGAGCCACGATGTGAATGTAAGAGACGCCTTCAAACCATTCTTTGACTCGTTCAAAGCCGGTAGGAACCACGGCGCTTTTATTGTCCAGCAGGTTATCCGAGTTCACACCGAACAAGGTTGGTTGCATGGAGCCGGTGGGGATCTTGAAAGGCTGGAGAAAAAAAGTGCGGATGGCCATGGCCACGGAAAGGGCCACGAGCAGGACTTCCACGTTTTCGCGCCAACCTTCGTTGGGGTAGCGCTTGAGGTTTTTTTCGGCGGCGAACTGGAGTTCTTCCGCTTTGATATTCATCTGGCCGGTGTGGCCGCCGGCGATGGCGGTGGTCAGTTCATCCAGTTTCAATTGCACGGCGGCGATGGCTTCGGCAGAAAGAATGTCGTACTGGGCGGCCAGCAAGCGCCGATAGTGCTTGTGATACGCGGAGGCGTTCCGAACGGTCTTGGAGATGAACCAGCGTAGGTTGGCCATATAATTATTCCTGTTCAGACAGCGCCCATGAAATCTTGTTCATTTGCCAGGCATCAGGCTTTGAGCACCTCGATGAAGGCTTCCTGCGGAATGTTCACGTTGCCAATGGATTTCATGCGCTTTTTGCCTTCTTTCTGCTTTTCAAGCAGCTTGCGCTTACGCGAGACGTCGCCACCGTAGCACTTGGCGGTCACGTCTTTGCGGAAGGCGCTGATGGCTTCGGAGGCAACGATCTTGCCGCCGATGGCGGCCTGGATCTTGATCTGGAACTGCTGGCGCGGGATGACTTCCTTGAGCTTCTCGGCGAGGGAACGTCCCCTGCCCTCGGCCTTGGTGCGATGCACGATGCAGGAGAAGGCGTCCATGGGCTCGGCATTGACGAGCATGTCCAGCTTGACCATGTCGCTCTCCTGATAATCAGCCGGCTCGTAATCCATGGAGCCGAAACCGCGCGTGATGCTTTTGATGCGGTCGTGGAAATCGATGAGGATCTCGTTCAGCGGAATAAGTGAGGTGAGCATGACGCGGCGGGAATCGAGCGTTTCAGTGTGATCGACATTGCCGCGTTTTTCGGAGATGAGGCCCATCATGTCGCCGATGTTTTCATTCGGGCAGATAACGAAGGCTTTCACCATGGGTTCCTCGATCTTGGCGATGTAGGTGACATCCGGCATGAAGGCGGGATTGTCCACTTCCTTCATGGTGCCGTCCGAGAGATAAACTTTGTAGACCACACTGGGATAGGTGGCGATGATGTCCATATCGTACTCGCGGCGGAGACGTTCCTGGACGATTTCAAGATGTAACAGGCCGAGGAAACCGCAACGGAAACCGAAGCCGAGAGCGACGGAAGTTTCCGAGGAATAAACGAAAGCGGAATCGTTGAGCTTGAGCTTGCCCATCGAGGTCTTCAACTGTTCGTAATCGGCGGTGTTGATGGGATAAATGCCGCTGAACACCATCGGGTGAATCTCTTTGAACCCGGGCAATTCACCGGAGGGATTCCGAGCGTCGGTGATGGTATCGCCCATCTTGACTTCGCTGGGGCTCTTGATATTCGCGGTCATGTAACCGGTCTCGCCGGTTTCCAATTTTTCGCGGATGTAAGGCTTGGGATTGAAGCTGCCGACTTCCTTCACTTCGACATTTTTGCCAGAGTGCAGGAGCTTGACCATCATGCCGGGTTTGATCTCGCCGTTGAAAACGCGGACGTGCGTGACGACGCCTTTGTAGGTATCGAAAAATGAATCGAAGGCGAGCGCCTGCAGACTGGCTTCGCCGGTGGGCTTGGGCGGCGGAACGCGTTCGACAATGGCTTCGAGAATGTCTTCGATGCCGATGCCCTGCTTGGCGCTGCACGGGATGGCCCATTCGCTGGGAATGGCGAGGACTTCTTCCAACTGTTGCTTGGCCTGCGGAACGTTGGCGTGGCCGAGATCGATCTTGTTGATGACCGGGATGATGGTCAGGTTCAACTTGGCGGCGAGATGATAATTGGCGACGGTCTGAGCTTCAACGCCTTGGGCGGCATCGATGACGAGCAGCGCGCCTTCGCAGGCGCTGAGGCTGCGGGAAACTTCGTAGGCGAAGTCGACGTGGCCGGGAGTGTCGATGAGGTTCAGCTCGTAGGTCTCGCCGTTGCGGGCCTTGTAGAGCATGGTGACGGGGTGGGCCTTGATGGTGATGCCCCGTTCGCGCTCAAGGTCCATAGCATCAAGCAATTGATCGGACATATCGCGGGTGGCGATGGTGCCGGTGCGATGCAGGAGGCGGTCGGAGAGCGTGGTCTTCCCGTGATCGATGTGGGCGATGATGCTGAAATTGCGTATGTGTGCGGCGTCCATTATGTCTTAAATCAGAGCGCAACAGGATAACTGCAAATCGCTTGAAGAAAAGGAAATTTGCGGGGTTGGGCGGGTAGCGTGGATCGAGATTTGTCTGGCATCGTTAATCCTTTGCGGGAAGGTAGTTTGCGATGATCCGTCGTGCATACCTTCACAAGTCATGATTTAGTGGCATGGACGTCTCAGAAATTGGGTTCGTTTTCGCCAGTTTGGCGCCGTCCATTTTTTGGCTTCCCCTTGGAAATGAACAGGATTTGCATTTTTGAAATTGGGTTCGTTTGGCAAAAAACATTTTTTGGAGGAAAAGGCTTTTTGGCAGGTGTCCACATGAGTGTAAAATAGCCGTCAGACTGCGCTGGCGTCTGCAGGAGACGCCCAACAAGGTGTTTAAATCCCGCGCCAAATCGACTATCAATAACATAACAGGTTGCCCAGCTCAAAAATTTCACTTCATCGAGCTGTGACTAAATACACCTTATATCACCTATAAACAATTGTCAAATACGCATATTGAGATGGTGAGCTAATCTTTATTTTTCAGTTTCTGCCGGACGGAGCGCAAGCGGGATTTTTGGCCGACATCGGACGGGGGAAATTCCAAATTTAGACTGGCGAGAGCGTTCAGGACAATTTTGGAGACGATGAGGCGGGCGTTCTTTTTGTCATCGGCGGGGACGACGAACCAGGGAGCGTGGCTGGTGCTGGTGGCGGTGAGGCAGGCTTCGTAGGCTTTCATGTATTCCTTCCAATAGGCGCGTTCGACCAAATCGTCCTTTTGAAATTTCCAATTCTTTTTGGGGTCGTCGAGGCGCGCCAGCAGGCGCTTGCGCTGTTCTTCCTTGGACAGGTGGAGAAAGAATTTTATGACGCGGGTGCCGTTGCGGTAGAGATGTCTTTCGAGATCGTGGATGGATTCATAACGTCTTTCCCAGATGCGCTTGGGATGAGTGAGTTCTGGCGGTAAATTTTCGGCGGCCAAAATCTCCGGATGTACGCGGACGATCAAGACCTCCTCGTAATAGGAGCGATTGAAAATACCGATGTGGCCCCGTTCCGGCAGGCAGCGGGTGGTGCGCCAGAGGAAATCGTGGGCCAGTTCTTCGGCGCTCGGATGTTTGAAGCTGAACACCTGGCAACCCTGCGGGTTGACGCCGGACATGACATGCTTGATGGCTCCGTCTTTGCCGGCGGCATCCATGGCCTGAAAGATCAACAAAAGAGAATAGCGATTGGTGGCGTAGAGTTGCGCCTGCAAGTCGATCAATTCGGCGGAATGGCGGGCGAGCTGTTTTTTGTAATCGTCATCCGACTGGTAGAATGGCTTCACATGGGTGGGCCAGTGTTTGAGGTTCACTTTGGAATGGGGTTCCACGCGAAAATGCCGGGGAGAGATTTTCATGGGTTCAATCTGCATCGGGATGAGGCTGAGGGAAAGGGAGAATTGGAGTGATTGCTAATGTTGACCATTTACATCCGGACAGTTTATGAAATTAATATCTTTTCCCTCACCCTAGCCCTCTCCCGTCGGACGGGAGAGGGGAAGCCTGCGGTGCGTTTTCTTATTTGAATGTAAGTTGTACCAACGACGTTGACACCATGTTTGTGCATTGGAAAAAATCGTATTGGTGATCGCGCAATCGGCTTTTGCAGATTTAATTTGAACAGTTGGCGGAAGACATTACTCATAGAGTCATGAAGATGGCAAAAACGAGAATCCATTTTGGATATTTATGCACAGTGATAGCGATCATCGGGATGGGTGTGTTGATAGCGAAGGCCCAGGATGAGCTGAAGCCGCGGTGCGCGGTGAAGGCTGGTGATACGGCGCCGGCCTTTCAGGCGAAGGCATTGGATGGGACGGCCATCAATTTTCCGGGAGATTTTAAGAACAAGGTGGTGCTGATTGATTTTTGGGCGACGTGGTGTCCGGATTGCCGGGAGGAGATGCCGAATGTGATCGCGGCTTATAAAAAATATCAGCCGCAAGGTTTTGAGATCATCGGGGTCAGCCTGGATGAAACGAACAAGGCGGCGGTGCTCAAGCAATTCGTAACGGAGCATCACATGGCGTGGCCGGAAATCTATGACGGCGGCTATTGGGAGGCGGCAATCGCCACGCAGTATGGAGTGCGCGAAACCCCCTGCCCGGTGCTGGTGGATGGCAACACGGGAAAAGTGATCGCCATGGGCGAAGATGTGTTGGGTAAAGAACTGCCCAAGGCGTTGAAATCCGCCCTGCAGAAAAATCAAAAGTGACCGGTGGAAATAGTTGAGCCGTTTAGCGGCTCAACATTCAATGTGGTTGCGGCGGGCGGCCTTCGTCGGCGTCGAAGAAATCGGGCATGGTCAGGATATCATCGCGGTGGCCGAGGCCGTTGTTGGACTTGGCTTGTTGTACGCGGGGCGTGGCGGCATCTCGCCAGCCGACTTTCAAAATATAGCCGTTCCAGACGTTGAGATCGCCTTCGTTGAGGGCGCGGCCATTTTGATAGCACCATTGGAGAATTTCTTCGTCAGTGCCGCCGGCCAAGGTGCGGGCTTTTAAATCGGAATAATTGATACGGAGAAAATCCAGGCACCAGCCATCGGCGCGGGTGCCGAGATTGGGATGATAATCCGGATGCAGCTTGCCCTGGGCGTGGAGACGGAGCTTGTCGAGCATGCGGGGGAAAAAGGCCATGCCGCTGGTTTTTTCGTAAGCGCTTTTTGGTGAGACGTGCATCGCGTTCACCGATAAGGCCGGGAGCCAGAGTTTTCAAGATGAAAAATCTCTGAAACGGCTCATTCCATCAGCCTGAATTCCTCCTTGGCGGGCTTTCGCCTTTAAAAACTGATCCAAGATTAGATCATAACCGGTTCTTGACGAAACGGATCTCGCCACCGAGCACGGGTATCTTTTCGTACAGAAAAGCGGCGCCGTCAAAATAATCCTGGTGGAAAACTACGAGGCCATCGTGGTTGAAGCGGACATGGCTGATGCCGGTGGTGAGGCTGGGCGGCGCTTTTTTGTCATCGCGTTTGAGTTTCACGGACATGATCCAGCGGAAATAATAGTTATCGCCGCTGACAGCAACGTCCTTCCAATCCATGTTGAACTGGGCGACGGCACTGGAGCCGCGAAGCAGGTATTTTTCAAATTCGACCTCGCCATGAATTTCCTTAAATGGGTCGCGGAAATAGACGTCGGGGGCGTAGACGGTCTTGGTGCTATTAGTGATGTTGGCGGCGGAGAAGTCGCTATTGAATTTCTTGAAGCGTTCAATGGCTTCCTGTTCGGCAGGAGAACCTTTTTCCAGGCCGCCGACTTTGTCCTCGGAGGTGGCGGCGAGGGCGGTTTCGGTAAAGGCAGTGGGATCGGTTTTGGGAGCGGAGGCGCAACCGGCGAGGCTCAAGGCCATTATGGCCAGGAACATAAAAAGGCTACCGGTTTTAAGCATAAATCTATCCTAAGTACGAGGCTGGAGGGCGTTTGGATGCATTGTTTTTAGAAATTTTTTAGCCGGTCATTGACTGGAATCAAAAAGGAACCAGGAGGTGGGTTGGCGACTCTTATTTTAGGCGCTGAATGAAGCATTGAAGGGCCGGTTTTCCATCGCGATTTGTTTTCCATCGCTGAACGATTTAAGGTAGGCTTGGTCAAATGCTGCGTACTCTGATGCAAAACAAATCATTTTTAGTGCTGCTGATGGCGGTAGCCGCGGTGGCATGCCTCTGGGCGGGCTGTAAATCTTCTGAATCCATTCATGCGGCGATACCGGCAACCGCAGGTCCGACCTCGGCAGGGCTCAAGCCGGGGCCGAATGATCCGCGGATCGCTTATGTGACGGCGCGGTTGCTGGAAGGTTATCATTATCTGCAACGGCCGCTGGACCGGGATCTGTCGATCAAGTTTTTTGACGGGTATATCGATTCACTGGATCCGCGGCACGAGAATTTTTTGCAATCCGACCTGGATGAATTTGCCTCGATCCGCACGAACCTGGATGTGTTGACGGTGGGCGGCCACGCGACGGCGGAACTGGCGCCGGCTTATGCAATCTATGACCGGTTTGCCGCACGTTCCCAGCAGCATTTTGATTATGTGAACGACTTGTTGCGGCAGGATAAATTCAAGTTCACGGCGGATGACCGGGTGGATCTGGACCGGCGGCATGATGCGTTTCCGAAAGATCTGGACGCGGCGAAACAGCTTTGGCGCCAGTGGCTGCGTTATGAATATCTATCCGAAAAGCTGGCTTCAGAAGTTTCGGAAACGAACGGGACGTTCACGGTGAAATTGCCGCCGGAGGCGAATACCAACATCATCGCGATGTTGACGAAGCATTATCGCCTGAGCCACCGGTCACTGACGAATGTGGACAGCGATGCGGTGTTGCAAATCTACTTGAACGCGCTGGCGCATGCGTACGATCCGCATTCGGATTATTTTGGCGCGCCCAAGGCACAGGATTTTTCGATCGACATGAACCTGTCGCTGTTCGGCATCGGGGCGCAACTGATGGATGACGATGGTTATTGTACGATCCATGAACTGGTGCCGGGTGGGCCGGCGGTCAAGTCCAAGCAGATCAAACCGAATGACCGCATCCTGGCTGTGGCGCAAAGCAACAATGTGCCGGTGGATGCCGTGGACATGGACCTGGAAAAAGTGGTGCAGATGATCCGCGGACCCAAGGGTACGCAGGTGCGGTTGACCATCAGCCCGGGTGAAGATCGCACGGCCCGCAAAGTGGTGACACTGGTCCGCGATGAAATCAAACTCGAAGACAAACAGGCGCACGCACAATTGATCGTGCAACCGGATGGCAAGCGATTGGGCGTGATCAACCTGCCCTCTTTTTACGCGCCGGTCGGTCTCAATGACGATGGGGCGGCGACTCCCAAATATTGTTCGACGGATGTGGGCAAGCTCATCAAAAAGCTGAAGTCGGAAAAAGTAGATGGCATTGTGATGGATCTGCGGAGCAATCCGGGTGGTTCGCTGGATGAAGCGGTGAAGTTCACTGGCTTGTTCATCAAGGATGGACCAGTGGTGCTCGCGCGTGATTCTTCCAGCCGGGTGATGGTGGATTCAGTCCCTGACCCGAACCAAATGTATGACGGACCGCTGGTGGTGATGATCAACCATTTCAGCGCCTCGGCCTCGGAGATCGCGGCGGCAGCGTTGCAAGATTATGGCCGGGCGGTGGTCGTGGGTGACATGCAGACGCACGGCAAAGGAACGGTGCAGGAACTGAAACCTTTGCGCCCGTATGTCTGGCCGGCGACTCCCACCGCGACGAATGATCCGGGCACGCTCAAGATCACGAAGGGGAAATTTTACCGCGTGAGCGGCGGATCCACGCAATTCAAGGGCGTGGCGTCAGACATCATTTTGCCGGATATCCTGGATTATCTGACTTACGTGGGTGAGAAGGCACTGGATAATCCGCTGCCGTGGGACACGATCCAGCCAGTGAGCTATCAAAAACTGAACCTCGTGCAGCCGTATTTGGAAGAATTGCATCGCCGTTCGGATGCCCGGGTGACGACCAATCAAGATTACTCCTACATCAAGCAGGACATCGACGAATACCAGAAATTGCAGGCGGATCGTTCAGCGACATTGAATGAACACGATGCCATTGCGGAAAAGGAACGGATCACCCTGCGCAACAAGGAACGGCAAAAGGAACGCGACGGACGGGCTTTGCCGGAGGCGAAAATCTATGAACTGACGATGAAGAACGTGGATGACCCGGGATTGCCGGATCCAAAGTCGTTCTACGTGACGAACACGGTGCAGAACTACGCCAATTTCAGCGTGGAGCAAACGTACTCAGGCGGCAGCCCGCTATTCCACGTTTACACGAACAGCGCGGCTTACGCCCCCGAAGTGGTTCCGGCGTATCTCCTGAGCAATCATCTGGACCAGTCGGATGTGAAGATCGACTACACCAATCTGCCGGCGATGTATGTGCCGGATGCAACCAGCAAGCCGGCAATGACGCGCTCTTATGACCCGGATCCGGCGTTGGATGAGGCGGAAAGAATCCTGCAAGATTACATCACGCTGCTGCCAAAAGGTGCTACATTAACGGCAGCCCATTGATTTATATGAAAACGCGCATCGCGATGGTTTGCGCGCTGCTGGCAGCCGGCGGCAGCGCCTTGGCGGATCCCTATTCCGGCGCCATGCAGCAAGCCCGGCGGGCCAGTGACCAGAACACCGCCGAGCAACAGCGAATTCAAAATGCGAGCGGCGGCAGCGGTTCGACCGGCAATGCTCCGGCGGCGGCTCCAGCCAATCCAGCGTTGCAAGCTACTTTGGCGAACATCAGCAGCTTGCAGGCGAATTTCACTACACTGGGAAACTCGACATCTGACAAGCCGGATTCTTCGGAACGGATTTCATTGTTGAACAATCTTTCCACGGCGGCGCAAGGGACGAAAGCCTCGGCGGAATCCGTCAAGGCCTTGGCAGATGATCTATTGACCGCCCTTTCCGGCAAGAAACAGATCTCAGCGGCGCAACAGACGCAACTGGCGCGGAGTGTGCATGCGCTCTTCAACAGTTCGCATCTTACGGACGCGCAGCAAAAATTGCTAACGGATGGGGTGCAGAAAATTCTCACGGATGGCGGGGTTTCATTGGACGCCGCCGTGAACGTGGTGACGGACCTCAAAAAGATCGCTTCCGAAACGAAATAGCCATGCGGATGGTGAAATGCCCGACCTGCAAGAAGTCCGGCGACTGGTTTGCCGGTAAATACCCTCCTTTCTGCTCGGAACGGTGCAAGCTGATCGATCTGGGGAAATGGCTGGGCGGGGAACACGCGATCTCCGAACCGCTCAAGCCGGAACATTTTGAGAAGTATGCCGATCTGCCGCCGGGCGATTACCTGGATAAACCGGGCGCGGAATGACAGAAAATGATGTAAGGTTCCATCGACCGAAAACGACATACAGGCAGATGTTAAACACAAAATTGAACCTAATGATGTTGCTGGCCGCGGGAGCTTTCAGCTTTTCCTGTTCGCGCGCGTCCATCATTCAAACCACGAAACCTGACCAAGTCATGAGCACAAATATTTCACAGCCTGCCGGAACCAATCAAACTGAAATCGCCGACCTGGGCGGCGGTTGTTTTTGGTGCATGGAAGCGGTGTTTGAACGCCTGCCGGGGGTGATCTCGGTAACGAGCGGTTTTGCCGGCGGTACCACCGAGAATCCGACCTATCAAGAAGTGTGCACGGAGACGACGGGGCATGCGGAGGTGACGGAAATCGCTTTTGATCCGGCCAAGATTTCTTACGCGAAGCTGCTGGACGTGTATTGGCAGGCGCATGATCCAACCACGCTGAACCGGCAAGGCGCTGATGAGGGGACGTCGTATCGCTCCATCATTTTGTACCGTGACGCGACGCAGAAACAGATCGCGGAAAAGTCCAAGGCTGATGCGCAGAAAAACTTTCGTGATCCGATCGTGACGGAGATCGTGCCGCTGAAGAAATTCTACAAGGCGGAGGATTATCACCAGGAATACTACGACAATAATTCCAACCAGGGATATTGCCAGGTGGTGATCACGCCGAAGCTGGAGAAGCTGGTCGATAAAAAAGTGATCCAGCCGGCGCCGCAAACCACGAAGTGAGGCGAGGGAATTGCCGGTCTATCCGTGGATCGGACGCACGGAGACGGTGTTGGTGCCGGGGAAATCCGGTGGCACGGGTATGGTGACGGGCTTTTTGGCAAGCCATTGAACGGCGCGCGGGATGATGGTTTGCACGGCAGCGCAACGCATGGAGGGCGGTTGGACGTCGCCTTTCCAAACGTGGCCATAAGTGGAGACATAGACGCGGCCTTGACCGTAGGCGACGGTCCATTCCACGGGCCACAGCATCCCCTGCCCCGGCTTGGAATCGCGCGCGTAGGCTAAGACAGTCACTTCTTCTGCCGGGCCGCGCGCGTAATAATATACTTCCATATCAGGCGAGAGCCAGGAGTGCGGCAGGCCGGCGTGGATGGGATCATCAGCGAATCGAGTGACGAGTACGTCCCCGCGAGTACCGTGACTGGTGCCACCGCCGACATCGGGCGGAATACGGGTGAGCGTGCCGTCTTCATTGACGCGAATGGCGGTGCCGTAACTGGCTTTGCGCCAGCACAGGCCGACCATGCGTTCGTACTCCTTCCAGCCAACGAAGGCATTTTCCGCGGAGTGAAAGATGTAAACGCCACCGCCATTGATGACGTAAGCGGAAAAATCCTTTTTTACGGCCTCCGGCCACATGGGGCCGTGATTGATGTCGTTACAAGTTTGGATGACGACATCGTAGGCGGAGAATTTTGGCCGCCACGTTGACCAGGCGGGGTCATTGGTCGTGGCAGGCGCGGTGCTGACGGAGACATCAAACTGGCCGGTTGAATCCAAAATTCCGCGAATGAGCGAGGTGGTCTGCTGCCAGTCGTGATTGCTGAAGCCATCCACGATAAGCACGCGAATGGGCGAATCGGCGGCGAAAAGGTTAAAGCTTAAAAAGAAAATCCCGATCACGGAGAGCCATGACCGGGGTTTCATAGGAATTACAAAAGATGTGAGTCTACTTGGCCGCAAGCGCCGCTTCGATGGCGGTGGTGATCTCGGTTGAATCCGGTTTCACCTTGGAATCGAAACGGTTGATGATCTTGCCATCGCGGCCGATGAGGAACTTGGTGAAGTTCCAATGGATATCACCAGGGAACGGCGAATCGGTGCCGGCCAGCATGACGTAGAGCGGATGGCGGTTATCGCCATTGACTTCCAATTTATCGAACATGGGAAAGGTCACGTCGTATTTGGCGGTGCAGAATTCCTTGATGTCGGCATCGGTACCGGGTTCCTGGCCGCCGAACTGATTGCAGGGAAAGCCGAGGATGACGAGGCCCTGATCCTTGTATTTCTGGTAGGTGGCTTCGAGGGCCTTGTATTGCGGAGTGTAGCCGCAGTGGGAGGCTACGTTGACGATGAGCATGACCTTGCCTTTTTGCGGCGCGAGGTTGGTGGCGTTGCCATCAATGTCCTTGAGAGGAATGCTGTAAAGTGAATCGGCGGCTTGCACGGAAATCATTTGAAGCAACAGCGCGGCGAGGAACAAGCTGAATTTTTTCATGAGCAAGACAATGCCGCGACCGCCCTGCCCTGTCAATATGGGGTTTGTTACGAGATGACGCCGGCTTCATTTTATTCGCAAAACGGTGGAAGTTTTTATAATCTTTAGCCGCCAGTCAGTTGCCGGTGTGGCGAAATGGCAGACGCACAGGACTTAAAATCCTGGGACCTTAAAAAGTCGTGTGGGTTCGAGTCCCACCACCGGCACCACTCCTACTCTTTTCCGGAAAGGCTTAGGTGTATACAGAACGCCGCTTCACCGCTGGCAGCATTTTTCTTCAACCGCAGGCGTGTTGTTCATTTTGGTTCCTTTGGAAGGAATTCAATTGCTCCTAAAACCCCTGCCGAAAAAGTTTGGCCTGAGAAATTGGCTGTTCGGAAAATCCCGGTCCTTGCCAGGTGACTTTCAGTTCCGGCGGCAATGATGATCGCTGCCGGCTGTAATAAAGACGAAACGCATGGAGGCCTTTTTTTAGTTTGATCGAGCCGCGGACCTTGTCGTCGGCGCGATAACCAAAATCCGCGTCGATCACCGTAGCCTCATGGATCCGCAACAGCGCACCCGCGTCCGTGGAGAGCGAAAAAGTATAATCTCCATCGGCGGGAGCATCGATGTAGCCTGTGAAAAAACCGGCCACATCGTTTTGCTGGCGCAGCACGGTGAGCGATGGAAAATCGCTCACGCCTTTGGCTGCTGGTGACAAGGTGGATAATTCCGGCACCCACGGAAAATGGCCTTCATAAACCGACCAGTCGATTCCTGCGACCATGTTTGAAACTGTATCAGCCGGCACCAGTTCATGGTCATACGGGCGGGGCGCATCCGCATCCGGCCGGCGCAATTGTAATACGCGGTCTTTCATCCGTTGCTGCAGACCGGCGTATTCCGCGTGAATAGCGAGGTTGGTGGCTTCCTTGGGATCATGATCTACGTCATAGATCTCAAAGTCATCGGTTTGCGACTTGATGTCATAGCGCACACCCTGGAGCCCGTCCAAGCCGATTACCTGCATTTCGTTGCGAGTGCGGCCGCGGTGCGCGGGCTCAAACTCGGGATAGGATGGAATCTTGAAGTTATCCGCAAACTCCACATAAATGGTGCTGGGCGCCTGGATGCCTTTGCCCGTCAGCGTGGGTACCAATGAAACGCCATCGCTTCGGGCGGGCGATGGCAAGCCCGCCACATCAACAAACGTGGGCAGCCAGTCTTGAAATTCCGAGGGTGTGAAATTGATCGAACCGCCCGCGATCCGGCCTGGCCATCGGACCAGCGTGGGCATGCGAATGCCCCCTTCATAGGTGTCACGTTTGACGCCATCCATAAATCCGAACGTGTCGAAAAAATTTGCCTCATACCTTGGCGTCAGATGCAGGTAATCTTCCGTGGTCGGACCATTGTCCGAAGTGAAGACCACGATCGTATTGCTCTCGATGTTCAGATCTTTCAACAATTTCAGCAGGTCGCCGGTGGCTTCGTCGATGCGCCGCACGCCGGTCGCATAGCGTTTGAAGATTTCCGGCCAGGGTACTTTGGCTGAGCCAGGATTTTTGTCCGCATGATAGGTAGCCGTGGCATAGTCCGGCGGAATGTAGGAATCGATTGTTCCGCTCGCCGTATTGATCATGTGACCCGGCTCACCCAGCCATTGCAACCCGCCGTTGGTGCCTCCGCTCGCAGGATACGCCTGCGTGGGCAGTTCGTAGGCCGCGTGCGGCGTGTCAAAAGCGAGATAGATGAAAAACGGCTGGGTTGGTTGAGACGCGTGCTGGTCTTCGATCCATTTTTTCGCGCACGCGGTGAACAGGTCCGTGGTGTAGCACTTGTCCAACGCGGGTGTTACGTTGTTCGTGCCGTCAAAACATTCTTTGCTCCGGTTGCTCGTGATCGCTTCCTTGGGATAATGTTCATGGCCGTCGCCGTGCCGTTCGTAACCAAAGAAATAGTCGAATCCGCGTTTCGTTGGAAATGCCGCCCAGTCCGCGGGTGTCTTGCCACCGACGTCATCGCCGCCCAATCCCCATTTTCCGAACGCCGCCGTGGCGTAGCCCGCTTCTTTCAAAGTCGTAGCCAGCGTGTGATCGTTTTCAATCGCCTTGTCCCATTCCTGATTCCGCACCTTGGCATGTCCCTGATGGACGCCGGTCAAAAGCGAAGCTCGCGAAGGCGCACAGATTGGCGCGCAACAATAGCTTCGCCGCAATTGAATGCCTTCGGCCGCCAGCTTATCCAAGCGGGGCGTGCTTTCCTGCGTCAGATCGATCGGCCGGTCATTCTGATACAAAATGCCCAGATCGCCATACCCCAGGTCATCGCACAAAATAAAAACAATGTTGGGCCGGCTGCTTTCGAGCGAAGGTTCGGCCAGATATAGATTCGCGTTGCTGCTGTTGAGCACTGCGTTAGCGGCATTGGAAACTTGCACGTGATAGGAACCGATGTCTTTGTCGGTAATGTCCCGGATATCGAGGTGATCTGAATTTGCCCCTGCCACATGCGCGTCATCCTGCAGCGGCAGCCCATCCTTGTACCATTGAAACTTGAACGGTCCGCTGCCATCAACTTTCACCCCGAAACTGGTGTTGGCATGCAGGCGCGATACTTCATTGGCCGGTTGTTGGTTGATTGCCGGATCATTCACTGTCAATTCCGCCGCCGACTTCACCTGCTGTCCACTGGCATCCGTCACTTGCACCGAATAATGTCCGGTCGACCGGCCCGAGAGCCGGGAAAGAACCAGCGTGGCGTGCGTCGCGCCAGAGACATTATTTTGATCCGCCAATAGCACGCCATCTTTTTGCCACTGGTACTGCATGGGCGGTGTTCCCGTGACATTGATGAAAAAAGTTGCCGTTGTTCCCGCATTCAGCGTTTGATCGGCCAGCGGATGCTCGATAAAACTTCCACCGGTGACGCCGGCCCAGGAAGTCGCGACCCGCAGTTCGTCCACGATGGCCGCCGGCGGTGCCACCGTCCGGCCTCCCAACACCAGAGAGCGGATGCCATTGGCGTTCAGATCTGTCCCGCCCGTTGCGGTGGCCACCGGCGGCGGGATTTGCCCGGATTGAAAGGTCGCCTGCGATGGATTGATCCACAATCGCGCCACATGCCGGTCATTGTCATAAGCGGCCACGACGAACAGCACTTCTCCAACCTTTCTCTCCGTCGTGTCGAACACCCAGTCGCCCGGCAAATCTGAATTCCGCGCTATACCCAGATTGTATCCATCCCCTGCCCGCCGTGCATAGAGCCGGGCCACCGCCCGACGCAACATGGCATTCTGGCTGCCCACATTATCATTCAGGGCGGCAAAGAAATTATTTTGTGTTCCACTCTTATTTAATTGAGAGACATCCGTCACCTTGAGTAAAAAGGAAAAGTAGACGGTGCCGGTCCGGGCGGCGAAACCGAGCGACAATCGTCCCATCACGCCGGGCGACGACGGAATGGAAACGCTGTTGCCTGCTGCCGCCGGCAACCCCGCATAAGATAAACTTCCCGGAGTGAGCACTGGTGTTTTGACGGCGGGCTGGCCGGGTGTATTGGTGACGCCATACCAATCCCCGCCGTGACCATCCGACTGCCCGATCAACGACGATCCAGCAGCGTAACGCGTACCACCTGCCTGCCGCGCGTCCGCAAAGGAATCAAGATACGTTGCCGCCGCTGCATCAACTGCAAAACCCAGAAGCAAAAAAATGCTTAATTGTTTGATCATAAATGGATGACTATCGCAGGAAAGGTATTTTCATCGGATGCCGTTGAGCGTTGGTTTCTCCACCGTTTCATACGCACCGATCGCTGGTGGCCGGTTGGTCGGAATGGCATTGCCGGCAAAATCTTTGTCATAATGCAAAACCGTTCCGGCCGCGATGGCCGGACTGCCTGGATTCAGCCGAAAATCACCGGCCTTAAAATCACGGAACAGCGGGTCGCCGATTTTTTCTGCAAAGCTGAGCTCCGCGCCGCCGCCGAGATAACGCCGTTGATAGGCGGTTGAGTTGGGTGCCGTGGGCACATTCGCGCCATCGCTGCGATAGTATAGATTGTAATCGTGATAAGGATGGCCCCGGGAATACACGCCTTCGACCAGCCGGCCGTCCCAGACAAAAATATTATTCAAGAACCGGATGTCATGATTTGCGAAATATTCCCAAAACACCACATCCTCCGAGTCAGGCTGTTCATGGGCGAGCGTGCGGATGACGGTATTATTTTCGACGCGGATATCGGTGCAGGGACCAGTCAGCCCCAGAAAAGATTGATAATCCATACACACGTTGTGGTGGATGACAAAATGGCTCTGGATCACCGGTCCTGATCCCCCATCAGCATCCGCCGGAACCGATGCCATCGAACTTTGCCGTGGATCGACGGGCGGGACACGTCCCACCCATTCGATGAATCCCTGGTTCCGCAATGAAAGGTTGTGATGGATGGAGATATCTTCCTTGGGCAATCCACGATCATTGATCTCGATCGCCCCGCCGTCATGGCCATATTCGGCGCTCGGCGCGCAATAATTGACGAAGCGGTTGTGCGCAATCTCATCGTGAGAACTGCACAGCACCACACCCATCGGCCCCCAATAAGGCTTCACCGGTTTGGTGGCGTCATGGATATAATTGCTGATGATCAAATCATGCTGGCCATAAACTGTGATCCCCACCGGCGTATCGGTCATCTCACAGCCGCGAACGATCGCATGATCCGCATTTGTAGTGAGAAACACTGCGCCCAGATGTCGCACATCGATCGCTTGCGCATCCGCCGGGCATCGGCGGAAAGACAGTTGTTGCACGATGACATGCTGCGCGTTCACCCGGATGGCGTTGCCATCCAAGGTTTCACCTTTGGGATTGGTAAAAATTGGCGCTGCGCCGCTGCCATAGGAGCCAAAAATGATCGGCGCCGCCTCCGTTCCGGATTGATCAATTTCAATTCCGCCATTGAACGTGGAACCGCGCTTGAAGGAAACTTCATCTCCAGGAAGAAGGGACGCCCGCCCCAGCCGCTCAAGAGATCGCCAAGGCTGTGCTGCAGAACCATCCCCACTGTCGTTCCCCTGCCCGCTCAGATAATAGCCGCGCGCCACAAGCGAAGTGTCATGGCTAAAAAGCCATGGCACCACGATTGTCATCAGAACAGAGGCCCGTCTTTTCGCTCGAAACATTACTTCACGATTAATACGTCCACGATTCAATTGCGCAAGCGAAAGAACTGTTGTCCCGTGGTGGGAGTGCTGTTCGTATAAGGCGAAGCGTTTGACCCCGGCACATCCGAATAAGGCCCTGCCACATTGGGCGCCGCTTGCAAGACATACGTTCCCGGCCAACTTAAAATCAAACCGCTGGCATCAAGCCAGGATGAAAGGATTGGTCCCTTCGGCGGCGCGCTGTTTGGTACGGGGCCAAGATGAACTCCGCGAAAAGTTTCGTTCACCCCGGCATAGGCCAAGGTCACGCCGGCGGAACCTGCGCCGGTGTCTACAAAGCTGATCAGGCGATTATTGTCCACGCTTTGATCGTTACTGGTCACATATACCACCGGATTTGCCCCGCTGAAATCAGCGGTGATATATCGCGGTCCCAGCGGGCTGAAACCATTGGTTAAGGTGTAGGCCAGACTCCAGTTCGCCCCATCAAATTGCCAGCGTTGGATGCCGCCGCCGCTCGCGATGCTCCGTTGATCGGCCACATAAATGGTGTTGCCATCGGGACTGACGGCCAGATCGAAGGTGCCGGATGATCCGGAGAACAATACTTGCGGCGTAGCGACGCTCGTCGGCAAACCGGAGATCTCGAGTACGCCCGTGGGGGTGGATGCTTCAGCAGCGTAAATGTTCCCGTTGTACAATTCCATCGATCGGCTGTTCACAAATGTGGTTTGGATCAGGCTGCCTGTGGCGTTCAAACCAAAATAATAAGTCCCACCGATGCCGCCTGAGCCCCAGAAATTATTGGTGCCGTCCGTGATAGCCGCACGCCAATAGGTCTGGTCAAAAACCGAATTCGTGCTGGCCAGAGCCAGCGAGTATTGGCCGTAGGAATCGATCAGCCCAATACCGCGCGGCACCGCAGACGCATATGTGGTGGCCAGATTGGTGCCATAGCCCACATTGGCCACATACCCGGCGATCACGAGATAACGGCCATCCAACGAACGGGTCAAACTGCTGCCCGTGGTGGATCCGCTGTTCACCCCGCTGACATTGTCCAAACCGATGTCGATGACTCCTGCCGCCCCATGGTCAGGCACATCGACGCTATTCACATAATTTCCCGTGGGCGTGTATTGATCCAGAAAGATCGAGTTGCCGTTCAATGACTGGAGTTGCGAACCATCGCCCACGCGGATGATCAGCAAGTTGGTTTGCGCCAGCGCCAGCGTATTGGAAACCGACAGGCTAACCGGCGCACTGGTGACGGAACCGGATAAATTCGAGACGACGACCGAATATGCTCCCACGCTGGCCACCTCGGCATTCGTGATGACGCAGGCAAAAGCGCTGGCTCCGGGAATCGGTTGCCCGTTGAACTGCCATTGATAGCTGATCGTTCCCGCCCCGCTGGCGCCGACCGCAAAAGTTGCCGACGTGCCGGCAGTCACGGCACGGGGGTTGGGTGGGTCAACGATGGCCACCGGGCTGAGAAGGGACAGCGTGACATTCCTGCTGGTGGCTGTTCCGCCATAAGGTCCGATCACGAGAACATCATAGGTGGCCACATCATTCGAGGAGATATTTGAAATGGTCAACACACTGGAACCGGAGCCCGTGATATTTCCGCCATCGAACACGTACGTCGAACCGTTCTTGAACCATTGATACGTCAGCGGCTGGCTGCCATTGACGACCACGCTGAAGGAAACGGTGCCCCCGATGCCATTGGTGACTGACACCGGCTGGGTTCTGATGACTGGATCATTCACCGTCAAAGTGGCCGGCAAACTTTGGAGAAAACTTCCCAGCGAGTTGCTGACGATGACCGTATAATTTCCACTGTCGGGAGCAGCCACGCTTGCCAATGTGAGCACGCTACCCTGGCTGCCGGAAATGTTCCCGCCATCCTGCAGATTGGAACCATCCTTTTGCCACTGATAGGTAAACGGTCCCGTTCCCGTGGCTCCCACGGAGAAAGTTGCCTTCGTTCCGTAATTATTCGTCCGGCTTTGAGGCTGATTCGTGATGCTCGGGTCATATAGGGCCAATGCGGCGCCGACGCTCTGAGCCACAGTGCCGAAAGCATTGGTCACGTAGACCGAATAGCTCCCAGCGTCGCTCGCAGAAATATTGCTCACCACCAAAACGTTGGAATGCGCTCCAGTAATGTTACCGCCATCGCTGAGAATGAGGTTATTTTTGACCCACTGATAGGTCAGCGGCTGGGTGCCGGTTGCGGTCACAGAAAACGTGGCGTTGTAACCGGCCGGGAGAGTCTCAGGAACCGGGTTCTGGGTAATGTTCACAAAATTAGCAATGGGCGTAACATCCGCCCAGGCGAGGCCAAGCCGCAGATCATCGAGCAGGCCGGGCGGTTCATTCGTGGCATGATTCAATAAAACAAAACTGGCCACGCGAGCGATGTCTGTACCGCCGGAAGACGTCAGGTCCGGGGCGGGTGCTGATCCGTTGCTGCCAAAAGTAGATGCGTTCGGATTGATCCACAACTGGGCCATATCGTTGCCAGCGCCCGAGACAAAAGTATAGCTCCCGACCACCAGGATATTGCTGTTCACGGAAAACACTGCGCTGCCCCATGCAGTATTGAAACCCGTCGAGCCGTTGGCACCGCCTTCCTGCAAGCCAACGTTGAATCCACTTCCTGAACGTCGTACAAGGACGCGTGCTGCTAGAGCGGCGGGGGTATTGAAGGTGGAATTGTGGCTTTGCAGATTGTTTAACGCCGCAAAGTAAGTCCCGTTCGTGTCCAAAACGGTGAGGTCCGTCAGTTGAAAGACAAATGAGAAATAAATCGTACCGGCAGTGATTCCACCGGAAACGGTGGTGAGATTCTGCAAGGCGCTATCGCCATTGCCACCAAACGTGACGCTTTCTCCGCCTCCGGTGGAATAAAGACCGGTATACGGTAGATCGCCTGCCACAAGTGTCGGTTGATTGGTCGCAATCACCGACGGATTGCCACTGATGGACGGCCCGTACTCCCACCAGGCAGCTCCCACACTGCTATAGCCGGCATAAGACGCACTCGCCTGCCCAGCAAGATAGCTCCCAACAGTGTAGCTGGAACCTCCGGCCGACGTAGCATTTGCAAAAGGTTCGTACTCAGGATTGCCGACGCTCAACTGGGCGCCGGCACGAAGGCCGCCGGACGTGACTAGAAAGGCAATAATCAGATGTTTCTTAATATTTTCGCTATACATAATTTGGCTTGGTCAAAAAGTGGGTTCGAGGCGCAAAGCAGGCACGTTTACGGCGTAGTTTTTACTTCAATCTAATAACGACTATATGAGGAGTTATTTATTCATAAAAATGGATATTCATTGCGATTTATTGAATAAATAACAATTTAATGCATTTACAATAACGACTATTTGAGTGTATATTAAAGCATGTTAAATAATTTTCAACGGATTTTTAAGATTTAATGAAAAAAAAATTTGAGTTTCGTAAGAGTGCGATTTCAAATGGAAGAAATGCCGGTGCTTTTACTTTGATTGAATTGCTGGTTGTCATCGCCATTATTGCCATTCTGGCAGCGATGCTCATCCCGGCTTTGGCGTCAGCCAAGGAACGCGCGACACGTGCGGTATGTAAATCCAATATGAGGCAGGTTGGTTTAACAGCGATGATGTACGCCGGAGACAATCAGGATCGTTTCCCCTCCGAACTTCGCGGAGGCACCAGCTATCATGCTGTCTGGATGCCGACGAATGCCTACACCTACTTTGTGAGCCAGATTTCGAGCAATTGCCTCACCTGCCCGGATCAAAATCGGAGCGGCATCTGGATGTTTTGGTCTCCGACCCTGGGTGAACGGGTGGGTTATTTTTGTCTGTGGGGGATTCCGACACAGTTGGATCCGCGCCCGCGAAATGCAAATTATCCCCTGCCCTTGACCACGCCCTGGGATTCACCTCAAAAATCGACCGACCAGACACCGTACACAGTCTTGATCTCTGATATCATCACCAAGGGTACCGACACCTATGGCTCACTTGACAACATCAGCGATGTTCCCCACAGTAAATCTGGCTTTCGTAACAGCAATTCGGGCCAGTTGGTGGAACCGCAGGCACTTGGCTCGGAAGGCGGAAATGTCGGCTTGGTGGACGGCTCCGTTTCGTGGCGCAAACAATCCACCATGAACCCGCATTTTATTTTCTTCAATCCGACCACGGGACCCAATGCCGCCTACACCGGTTATTGGTAAGATGGAAAACGCAGCAAAACCGCCAAAAACATTCGCCGCGCAGTTTCGCAAATCATTGCGGGCAGCATTCGTTACTTTTGCATCTCAGTGCGTTTGAGTCATTTTTTCAGCTCTGTCAGGCGTTCAAGAAGTGCCAGTTGGTTTCCGTTTTTAAGATCACTTTCGTAACGTTGCTTCCCATTCTTGACTTTGAATGCCCGCAATCGACTTTGGAGCGGCAGCGTCAATCGCGGAGACTTTGAGCTTCCGAAATTGAATAATGAAAGACGACGGAACCTTCACAAATAAAGCTAATCTTTAGGATTTAAAAAACGGCTGAAAAATTTGTGGCGCACTTCGCTTGTCGCAAAATCCAATAAAAAAGACGTGTTTTGCCAAAGATAACCGGATGTGGATTTGGTAAATTAATTTCTCAATCCATTATCCATGAACAAAAACGTTTTAGGTGTTTCAGATTTTAAAAAATCACATCACCAGCCAAATGTCGCCGGTAATGATGCGATGGCGACGATGATCGCGTTGCTCTTTTTTGCTGTTGTAATCGGTTTATTCGATCCCAATTCATCTCAAGCTCAGCCTGCTAAAGATGAAAAGCCCCATATCAATGGTCCGAATATTTTCGGAGTGCGGCCAGAACATCCCTTTTTATATACGATTCCGGCAACGGGGACCCGACCTTTGCATTTCAGTGTCGATGAACTTCCTTCGGGGCTTTTCGTCAATCCGACCAATGGTCAGATAACTGGAACGCTCCATTCAAAGCATGAATATCGGATTGTTTTGCGGGCCACCAATTTGATGGGATCGGATCAGAAGGTGTTTCGAATTGTGGTGGGAGACAAGATTTCGCTGACACCAGCAATGGGTTGGAATAGCTGGAATTGCTGGGCGGATAGCGTGGACCAGGACAAGGTTCTTCGTTCCGCCCGCGCGATGGTGGCTTCCGGTCTGGCCAACCACGGCTGGACTTACATCAATATTGATGACACCTGGCAAGGCAAACGGTCAGGGAATGATCACGCATTGCAGAGCAATGACAAATTTCCTGATATGAAAAGCTTGTGCGATCAGATCCATGAGCTGGGGCTTAAGGCGGGGATTTACTCCACGCCGTGGGTGGCGGCCTATTCCAAATTTCCCGGCGGTTCGAGCGATAATTCAGACGGAGCCTGGACACCGGACATGGCTACCAATGCCAATTGGCGGCTGGGAAAATATTCTTTTGCTGAAGCGGACGCCAAACAATGGGCGGATTGGGGATTTGATTACCTTAAGTATGACTGGAACCCGATTGATGTGTCACACACTATTACGATGAGCAAGGCGCTGCGGAAAAGTGGTCGTGACATCCTCTTCAGCCTGTCCAACGCTGCGCCCTTTAACCATGCCGCTGATTGGGCGCTTTGGGCCAATAGCTGGCGTACCACTTCGGATATCGTGGACCGCTGGGCACAGGGCGATGAAGCCTATCAATACGGAGTTTCACAGATTGGTTTTGCGCAAGACGCATGGGCGCCCAGTGCCGGCCCGGGGCATTGGAACGATCCGGACATGTTAGTAGTGGGACGCGTCGGCTGGGGATCGCATCTGCACGAAACGCGTCTCACCCATGATGAGCAATACTCGCATATCTCCATGTGGTGCCTGCTTTCAGCGCCCCTGTTGATCGGTTGCGATCTGGAACAAATGGATGATTTTACCATCCGTTTGCTGAGTAACGATGAAGTGCTGGCTCTGGATCAAGATGCCTTGGGAAAACAGGCGGTCCGGGTGGCGACGGTCGGCCCGGTCGATATTTACAGGAAAGAACTTGAGGATGGTTCCAAGGCCTTGGGCTTTTTCAACCGGGACTCGGCAGAACAAACCATCGCGTTCGACAAGTTGAGCTTCCTTGGCTTCAAATCGGTTCAACACGTACGCGATCTTTGGCAGCAGCAGGATCTGCCGGATAATGATGTGAAGAAGAACGAAAAATTTATCGTCACCATTCCGGCTCATGGGGTGAGACTTTTCAAGCTGACGACGGCGACTGACGCTGCTCATTGAATAAAGTCGCATAAAATTGAAAACAGCACTGGCTTCATTTTCTTGGTGCATTTAGCCTCGAAAATCGAACATGAGATTCATTCAAATCATCTCCATGGCGGCAGTTTTTTGCAGCTTGGCCGAACCTGCGCTGGCGGATTTCCCGGTGCAATATCCCGTGGAACGTTCGGTGCGCCTTCATCCGCCACCGCCGACGAGCGGCTTCACCATCTTCCCGGATAAGCCCAAACAAGTAATCCGGGGATTTGGTTTTGAAATTCAATCGGACTCCATCATCTCGGGAAACACAGGCCTATCAAGCGACGCCACCAGCGTGCCGCATGATTTGGTGCCGGCGGAGAGGGAGCGCTTTTATCAAGAAATGCTCAAAGGATTCCGTTACTGCCGACTGGCCGGTGGGCTGTATTGGCGCGGGCTTGACAAGGAGCAGAAAAATTTGCAGGGCCGCTGGCCAGACCAGGCAGGAGAATTGCGCGACATGTTGACCCAAGCGGGCCTCGAAGGCGTGAGTTTTGAATATTGGTCGCCGGCGCCGTTTTGGAAGGCCAACCAAAAATTTACCGGCGGGGACCATTCGGAAAATGTATTGCGCTGCTTCGGGACAAATTTTGCCAACGATCCGGAATATAAAGATGATACAAACCGTTTTCTCGCAGATTTTGCGAAAGCGTGCCGACAGGACCTGGAAACGTTGACCACCAATGGCATTCACGTCTCGATGTGGGGATTGAAAAACGAACCTCCCGGGGATAATCCCTATTCATCCTGCGTGTTCACGCCGGAGAATTATAGCCGAACATTTTTGTCCGTGGCACCGCAGATCCGGGAACTGGATCCGAAAATAGAGATCCTTGCGGATACTGCATTCTCCTGGGATTTCAAATTTATCCGGAAGGTGCTGGATGATCCCAAACAGGCCAATCTGGTGGATTCACTGGTGATTCATCAAGTCGGGGCCGACGCCAATGTCGTGCTCGCCATCCCGCCGGAGAAAACGGGGAAGCCTCGTTTTGAAAATGAATTTGAATACCTGGACGGTCCGGCCTCGCCGGCACGTTGTTTGAATACGGTGCAATATATCATGAACTGGTTCCAGATCGGTGCAGCGCCGGCATGGTTTTGGATTCATGCGCTTAAACCGATTGGCAATTCTGAGGCCAGCGGTTATTCGCTCGGATTCTGGCGACCGTTGAGCGATACCAATTCGCCGGATAACCCGAAATTTCCCGGTCTCAAACCCGGCCACTGGACCTGGAATAAATATAATTGGAACGCAGTGGGCAGTTTTGTGCGGCATATGCCGTGGGATTGTCAGGCGGTGGAGGTCCAAGAAGATGGACCTGACAATGACCTCCGGATACTGGTCTTCAAAAAACCGGATGGAAAACTGACTGTAGTTTTATCAAATCGCAGTTTTGCCCCACACGCTTTCAGGGTGGCTACTGGTCTACCGGGAGCGAAATTCAAGGGCTATCGCTACACGCCCGACGAGGCGGGCGAGGACTGTAAAGGCAAAGAAATTGGAACGCTGGCCGGGCCGGTTATTACACCGTTGGTGGGAGATTTGAGCTGGGAATTTTGGGAACAACAATAATCAGCATGAAGTTCAAAATTTCCAATCTGCGCTGGCTGGTGGCGCTGGCCCTTTTTTCCGCGTCCTTGCTGAATTATCTGGACCGCAATGTCCTTGGGTTGCTCGCTGTTTCAATCCAAAAAGATCTTCATATCAGCAATCAAGAGTATGCCAGCATCGTCAATTATTTCCTGATTGCTTATACGATTTCCAACCTGCTGTCCGGGCGGTTGGTGGACAAGCTGGGCGTGCGTTTGAGTTTTGCGCTATTCGTGGTCTGGTGGACAATCGCCAATGGTTTGACGGGATTGGCAAGGTCATTACCGCAGCTTTGCGGTTTGCGTTTTATGCTGGGGCTAGGTGAAGCCGGTTGTTACACCGCATCACCGAAGGCGGTTTCAGAATGGTTTCCCGTTTCGGAGCGAGGCACGGCTGTGGGGTTGTACAGCGCAGGCGGTGCCGTGGGCGCCACGATCGCTCCGATCATGGTGGCCCTGGTGGCAGGGAATTTTGGCTGGCGCTGGGTTTTTGCCGTAACGCCAGTGATGGCCGGGCTGTGGATTCTCATCTGGCTTTGGCTCTACCAAAATCCCGCGGCACATCCAAACATGACAGACCAGGAGCGCGCCCGGCTGACGGCAAATTTTGAGGCAACCAAGGCGCAACTGGCTCAGCCCAAAGAATCGGAAATGGCATTGTGGAGCCGGGTTTTACAAGAACCGCTGGTTTGGGTTTTGATGTTCACGCGGCTGGTGACTGATCCGGTCTGGTATTTTTTTCAATTCTGGTTTCCGAAATATTTACAGAATGTGCGCGGGCTGGATCAAAAGGGTGTTGCGATCATGTGGATCATTTTTGCAGCGGCTACATTGGGTTTCACGCTGGGTGGCTTTGTTTCCGGCCGCCTGGTCAAGCGCGGCATCGCCCCATCGGCGGCGCGCATTTGGATCATGTCGATCAGCGCCTGTCTGGTGCCGCTGGTGGGATTTGTGCCGTTCGTACCCTCGGTAGTGGGAGTGATCGGCATTGCAGCGATTGTGGCAATGGCTGCCACTTCATGGTTGAGCAATGTCACTTCGCTGGTGGTGGACATAATTCCGCAACGCATTCTGGGCACGGCTTTTGGTGTCATCGCGTGCGGCAGTGCGCTGGGTGGGTTTTTCATGAATAAAAGCGTGGCGTGGCTCATTGATCATCATTCCTACGATGATTTCTTTTACATCATGGTTCTCGCACATCCCTTGGGATTGCTATTGGTCTGGAGATTGAGAAACCGGACAGGCCCCGCATAAATCATTCATGAATAAACGCCTGCGCCATGACTCAGTCGAATAATTAAGAATTTCACATTCATAAGTTATGAAACAGATTACCGAAAAATTTGACATCGTGGTTTGTGGTGGCGGCCTGGCCGGCTTCTGCGCAGCGGTGGCGGCCGCCCGTCAGGGTGCAAGGACATGCCTCATCCATAACCGCCCGGTTTTAGGTGGTAACAGTTCTTCGGAAGTTGGTGTTACTCCGCATGGGGCGGCGGCGTTTCATGCTTATGCGCGCGAAACGGGAATCATTTCTGAAGCGTTGATTGCGGAGCGTGCCAATAATCATGCCGAGATTTATGAGAACGGATGGACCAACAGCGTTTGGGACATGGTGCTTTATGACATGGCGCAAAGAACGCCAAACCTCACGCTGCATTTGAACACGGACATCCGCCAGGTGGAAAAGCGTGACCCGCGTAATATCGCCGCCGTTTTGGCAACGGTCCAAAATGCGGAAACGGAGCTGCGACTGGAGGCAGTAACTTTTATTGATTGTACGGGGGATGGCATTGTGGCGGATGCGGCGGGCTGTCAATGGCGCATGGGTTCTGAAGGGCGCGAAGAATTCAACGAGCCGCATGCACCACTGAAAGCCAGTGCCGATACGATGGGAAATTCCATCCATTTTCTATGTCGCGACATGGGGCGTCCGGTTCCTTTCCTCGCGCCGGATTGGGCAGTGAAACATGAAGACGCCAGTTATTTTTACCGTCAGGGACGAATTCCGAAAGAGGAGCGAGGCGGGTTTTGGTGGATTGAAATCGGGGTGCCGCATCATACGATCTACGACGCAGAAAAGATTCGCCACGAACTCACCCGTCATGCGCTCGGAGTCTGGGATTGGATGAAAAACCGGGATCCGAAAATGAAAGACCGGGTTAAAAATTATGCGCTTGATTGGATCGGCCAGGTGCCGGGAAAACGGGAAAGCCGCCGCATTGTCGGCCGCTATTTTATGACCGAGCACGATGTGCTGAACAAAACTGTTTTTCCAGATGAAATCGCTTTTGGCGGCTGGTTTGTTGACCTTCATACTCCAGGAGGATTGCTGGCGAAAAGTTCGGAACCATCGGCTGCCACCGGCAACAGCGACCATGAATACGATACCTTTAATGACTATTCGGCGATGTCGTATTGCGGGCCTTATGGAGTGCCATTGCGGATCCTGATGGCGAAAGATTTGGACAATTTGATGATGGCCGGGCGGAATGTCAGCGTGACTCACGCTGCGCTTGGAACCATCCGGGTGATGGGTACCACTGCGCTGATGGGCGAGGCGGCGGGCATCGCGGCGGCAGTAGGCATTGCCCGCAAATATAGCTTTGATCAACTGTCAGTTGAAGGTATTGCGGAGATCCAGCAACGGCTTCTGGCCAACGGTTGTTTTTTACCAAATTTTGGCAACGCCGATCCGGACGACCTCGCGCGCTCCGCCAAGATCAGTGCCAGCAGTGAGATGGCCGTTGAGGGCGCCACACTTGAGACACAAGGTTTTCATGAAGGTCTGAAAATTTGGAAAGATCAGCCGCAATACAATATTGAAAAATTGGATGTGCGACGGGGCCAACTCATTGCCACTGGTGGCGGGCATATCGATAGCATCGAACTTAATCTGTCCAATGAGGAGGCGGCGCCCGAATTTTTGGATGTTCGCCTTTATGCCGTGGACCATATTTGGGACTACCGGGCTGAACCTGGCGCTCCGCTGGATGAAGGGAGACTTCAAATTTCACCAGGCAAAAACCAATGGGCAAAATGGTCACTGAATCTTGATTTGCCTGCGACGATCGTACCGGGAAAATTTCTACGGGTGGATTTGCTGGCAAATAAAAATGTTAGCTGGCATGCGGCGCAAAAAATTATTCCGGGGCATATGGCTATGTACAGCATTTCGCCGACCCGCATGCGCCGGTTTGGCAATGGGCACACCCTGGCCTATCGAATCTCACCACCGCAAAAGCCATTTTCGCCCGTGCAGGTGATATCCGGAGTAACGCGTCCTCACAGGACAACGAACTTGTGGGGCTCGGATCCGACGCAGCCGCTGCCGCAGTGGTTGGAACTGGCTTGGGAACAGCCGGAAATCATCCGGGAAGTGGTGTTGGTGTTCCCTGGCCACCTGATCCGAGAATATCATGCTTACTCGCCGTTTTATCGAGATCCGCAATGCCCGCGTGATTATCACATCGAGGCTTGGAGCAGTGAAAAATGGGTCACGGTGATGCAAGTTGCGAATAATTATCAACGGCTACGTCGTCATGTTTTGGCCGAGCCAGTCAGGGCGGAACGGCTCCGAATCGTCGTTAGTGCCACCAATGGCGATCCTTCAGCTTTCATTTATGAAGTGAGATGCCAGTAATCAAGCCGGCAAAGCCAGAATACTTTAAGGACGGCAGTCACTTCCAGCGGGCCATCATTAAAGCGTTCCTATCTGCCTAGGTTGAGGCCAAGGTTTTTGGTCCGTTTAAAAGCAAGGCATGGGCATTTGAGGATAGTTTATGCAATCAATTCAAAGATTGCACTTCCGTGAATTGTCCGTGTAATTTTGGCAACTGAAACCCTGAATCACCGAACCGATGCGCCCTAAAAGACGTCGCGAACATCAGCGACAAACTCCTTCGCGAAGAGTGGCGGTATTGGTGGATACTTCCACAGATTGGTCCCGCCGAATCATTTCCGGCATCATCAATTATCTTAAAGTAAACGATCCCTGGCATCTGTTCATTGAACCGCACGGGGTGGGTGAGCATTTGGAACTGCAAAAGGGATGGCAAGGAGATGGCGTGATCAGCCGCATAACCAGTGAGAAAATGGCGACCAGCTTGAATGCGAGAAACATACCGGTGGTCAATGTGTCCGGCATGAAAGTAGCCGGTCCGCAATTTCCCCAAGTCACCTCTGACATGGCAATCGCTGCGCGTATGGCGGCTGATTATTTTCTGGAGCGCGGTTTTAAACATTTTGCCTATTTCAGTTTGCAAGGGCTTGAATATGTGGCCCGTCAGCGGGATGCCTTTGACGCCGCCGTACGACAGGCGGGGCATAAGTGCCATTTTCACAGTGTGAAAGCGCATCTAGGCGCACAAGTGCCGGATTGGAATATCCGAGTAGAAAGCCTGGCCAGTTGGCTGAGTTCGCTTCCCAAGCCGCTGGCCGTTTTTACGTGGAGCGGCGGCCGGGAATTGATCCATGCCTGTCAGTTTGCGGAATTACGCATCCCTGAAGAAATTGCCTTGTTGAGCGGGACTGACGATCTATTGTGCGAAGCATCGCATATTCCCATTTCCGCCATCCGGGCTTCGAGCGAGCGTATCGGCTTTGAAGCAGCCGCCATGCTGGATGAATTGATGCGGGGTAAAACAGTGAAAGCGCCGACAAAACTTATCCCTCCCATGCGGGTCATTTCGCGGCAATCCACGGAAATTTTTTCCATCCAAGATTCAGCCATTGTAAAGGCTCTTAGGTTTATTCATGCCAATGCCCAAAGACCAATTCATGTCGATGAAGTCGCCGCCTGCGCGAGCATCCATCGGCGTATGTTGGAACGGCGTTTTAAAGATATTTTGGGCCGATCTCCGGCGGAACATATCCGGCGAGCTCACATTGAAATTGCCAAAAAACTGCTGGTGGACACGAATCAATCCGTGGCAGACATAGCGGAAAAATCCGGCTTTGGCTCTGCGGAATATATGGCATCGCTATTTCATGATGAGTTGGGGACCACTCCGCTGCGTTACCGCCGGGAAGCCGCTTTGGGCTTAAGCTAGCGTTGTTCAAAACTTTCAAAAGGACGGGCGGAGGCATGGGCCAATGCTGCCAGACAGGTCCGGTTGCTACTAAAATGAAGGAATCGCGTTTTCGAAGAAAAGAAACGCAAATGCACCCTACCTGCTAACGGTAAATTTTGTATTCTGTGAGTTTTCTGTAATTACTGCATGGCCAAAGATAATTAATGATTTGGTAATTCAGTTTAAATCGAAATTTGTGCCATCTCAAAAACTGACGATATGCAAAACATTTATGGCCGGGCAGGCATGCAGAAGAGAGGCAGTCTGAGAATGGCACTTTTTGGCATTTTGATGAGCGTTGTTATCAGTGTTTGCATTTTTATTTCAACATTCAGTTGTGCTGCGGCTGATGCTCCGCCTGAAAAAGCGGCGAAACCAGTCGTGATCATACCGGCGCAGGCCTGGTTGGCCGAAACAAGTGCACGCCTTGCGCCGAATGAATCAAATTTACTGGCGCGGACTCAAACCATTCTGTTGGGCAATATTGTGCGGTCTGAGGCTTGGAATTCAGATCGCGCAATCGTGCCATCCACCACTACCTACCGTGGAATTTGGAACTGGGATTCGGCCTTCCATGCGATAGCGGTCTCGAACTGGGATCCCCTGCTGGCCCGGGAACAGATAAACATCATATTTAGCCGACAACTATCCAATGGAGCATTGCCAGATGTCATTTGGGAACACGGTGGTGTGGTCACCAACTGCACCAAACCGCCGGTGATGGCCTGGGCAGTCGCGGTGATTGATCATCGCTGGCCGGATATCGGATATCTTAAAACCATGTATCCCAAGCTAATCCGACTGGGTGATTTTTGGATGAATGAACGGGGTGGAAAAGCGGACGGACTGTTTTACTACGCCGGAGCTGATATTGGGTATGATTCCGGCTGGGATGATTCCGTTCGTTGGGATGACGGATATCGAACGGCCAAGGGAAACGATCATCGTTTATGGGCAGTCGATCTCAATTGTTACATGGTCATGCACTATCGCGCGATGGCATATATCGCCGGGCGACTGCAACGGATTGAAGAAGAAAAGCAATGGCTGGAACAGGCAAATAAACTTGCTCGACGGATCAATGAAACTCTTTGGGATGAAAAAGTGCATTTTTATGTCGATCGGGATCGGCTGACCGGCAAAGCCGGCCCTGCCCTTTCTCCGGCCGGCTTCATGCCGCTTTTCCTACATATCGCTCCTCTCAACAGGGCAGAACTGACGGCCAAAATTGCCTGTGATACGCGGAAATTTTTCCCCGGCATGCCGACGGCAGCCTATGATACGCCCGGGTATAATGAGCATGCCATGTGGCGAGGAAACACGTGGTTAAACACTTCATTTTTTGCGCTCAAAGGCTTGCACGACTACGGGGACAGTGAACCTGCCGATTCGATGCGCACTATTTTGCTTGGTTGGGTGACGAGTGATTCATCGACGATCTGGGAACGATACGACGCGCAGACCGGACACGGAATCGGAGCCAAAGGATTTGGCTGGTCAGCGGGATTCTGCATGGCATTTCTGCTGGATTGGGACAATAACCATCTAACCTGGCTCTTTCCACCTGTTCCAAAATCTTAAATGCGTCCCATGAAGAAGTGTGCATTGCTCATCATTTTGATCTTCACTTTCGTTTTAACTCCAGCGCTTTGGGCGGGGCGGGTCACTCTTTCACTGAATGGCGAATGGCAGATCGCCGAGGGGCAGATGGACAAGGTGCCCAAAATTTTTGCTCGAAAAATCTCCGTTCCCGGGCTGGTTTCGCTAGCCGTGCCGCCGTTTGATCCGGAGCCGGGGCCACCGGTGACGAATCGTTTGAGCCGGGCGGGAAAAGATCCGGCACGCGATGCCTTTTGGTATCGGCGAACTTTTCGGACTGATTCGGAGCTGCCAGAAATCGCCATCCTTAAAATCCAGAAGGCCGCGTTTGGCGCGCGTGTCTTTCTTAATGGAACGCTAGTGGGCGATCATTTGCCCAGCTTTACGCCTGGCTATTTTGATGTCCGACCGGCAATCAAGCCAGGTGAAAACGAACTGATCATCCGGGTCGGCGCCGATCGGGATGCCGTGGGCACAAATGTACCGACTGGTTTTGATTTTGAGAAACAACGTTACATCCCCGGCATATTTGATTCCGTTGAACTAATTTTTTCCGGCACTCCTCACTTTACCCAGCTACAAATCGCGCCAGACGTAACTAATAAATCCATACGCGTAGAAGCACGGTTAAGCAATGGAGGTGAACTTGCCAACGTGCCAATCACATTCGTAGTCCGCGAGACGAAATCCAATCGTATTGTGGCACAATTAAAGACCGCCCCCATCAGCCTGGAAAGAGGCTCCGAAACGAATGTGGATGTGAATATTTCCATCCCGCAGGGCCACCTTTGGTCGCCGGAAGACCCTTTTCTATATCGTCTCGAGGCGGACAGTGGCGGCGACAGTTATCAATCCCGGTTTGGCCTGCGTGAATTCAGATTTGAACCAGCAAAAAATGGTCAACCTGGTCGGGCGTTCCTCAATGGCAAACCGTATTTTTTGCGCGGCAGCAATTTTGCCTTCAACCGATTTTTAGAAGACAACCAATGTCGTGATCTGCCCTGGCAAGCTTACTGGGTAAAATTGTTGCATCAGCGGGTCAAGGAAATGCACTGGAACAGCCTGCGCTATACGATTGGGTTTCCACCGGAAGCCTGGTATGACGCGGCAGACGAGCAGGGAATTCTCATTCAAGATGAATTTCCCTTTTGGGGCACGGCAGGAAACATAGCGCCGGAACTGGCCCGGGAATACACAGATTGGATGCGCGAACGATGGAATCATCCCAGTGTAGTTATCTGGGACGCCCAAAATGAAACCGTCACGCAAGAAACGGGCAAGGCGCTGGACCAAGTAAGAAAGCTCGATTTGTCGAATCGTCCGTGGGACAACGGTTGGGGCATCCAAACCAATGCCTTCGATTGTTATGAGTGGCACCAGTATCATTTTTATGATCCAAAGATGCGGCTGTCAAAAGCCATCACCAATCAAAATGAACTGCCGAGCGACAGGCTCGAACCTTTCGAAAAACAACTGGCCCAGCGGGATCCCCCGGCCAACCTCGGCGACAAGGCCATCATTCTCAATGAATATGGCTGGCTCTGGGTCAATCGTGACGGTTCACCAACAACTCTCACCAGGGATCTTTATTCGCAATTATTGGGCACCAATACGACCCCGGCGGCGCGATTTAAAACCTCGGCCCGATTGCTGGCTGCCGAAACGGAATATTGGCGCTGTCGCCGAAACCTAGCTGGTGTGCTTGAGTTTTGCAGCCTGGGTTACAGTCGTCCGGACGGGCAAACCAGCGATCATTGGAGCGATGTCAAAAAACTCATCTGGCAGCCTGATTTCTACCAGTATGTGCGCGACGCTTTTGCGCCCGTTGGGCTGATGGTGGATTATTGCGCGGAGCGTGGAACAACCGGTGAACCGGTCATCATTCCGGTCATCGTCATCAATGATCTGGAAAAAAAATGGCAGGGAACCGTGACATTGAAATTGTTCCGCGGATCGCAAGAGCAGTTCAGGGCGGAACGACCTTTCGCTTTGGACTCCTACGGAAAACAGACCCGGTCATTTTCATTAAACTGGCCATCGCAGCCACGAGCCTACCGGATCGAGGCCCAGTTAACCGGCACCGATGGCGAGCCGGTGCGGAGCGTGCGCGACATAGAAATCAGCCGCCCGTGACCGATCATTGATGGGCATGGGCGGCGGATATAAAATCCGCCTTGATAGATTTATCCGCAGTGCCCATGAAAAAAGTGGTCAGAGCATTTGTCCCGGTCAAATCACCGCTCCATTGCGCAAAATTGAATCCGGGATTGGGTACCGCCTTGGCGGTGATACGGACCCCGGCGGGAAACCATCCGCTACGAGTGATCAATCCGCGCGCCGCATCGGCAGTAAAAGCAACCTTGTAGGTGGGGCTGAGATGCTGAATCAATTGGTCAATTTTTGGGTCTGATTTGAGCTGACGCAAACCTTGGACCACCAATTTGGCCATTTCAATGGCTCCCATCTCTTGTAAATGCGTGTCATCTTTGCTGCCGGTGGGATAATTGGTGTATTCGCCGGCAGGAAACGTCATATACACAAATTGAGTCAGATAATCGGCGCCCGCCTCGTTGCGCAACGCGGCGCTGGCAATGTCCAGATCTACCAGAGGCACATTCAACGATTGAGCCACCTGCCGCATTGCCGCCGGGTAAAGCCCCCACGAACTGCCATGCGGCAGTGAGTTGCACTGCTGGGGAACGACAAAAATTGGATAAGCTTCTTTAACTTTGGTTTCCTGGACAAACCGTACGAGATAATCTTTATAGGTTGTCAACGGTTCGGTATGAATGGCCGGCTTGGAATTCATATCGTTGATGCCGAATTCAATGAGGACCAAATCGCCAGCCTTCACTTGTTTCAACACATTGGTCCAATACCGGTCATAGTAGCTTTTGGAGCTAGCGCCACCCTGGGCAACATTATGAAATATCACGTCATTGGTATTAAAAAAATAATGGATCACCTGTCCCCATCCAGTTTTCGGGTAATTTGCGGGTGACCAGTTCTGAACCGTGGAATCACCGACGGTGAAAATTTCCAGCTTTGTATCGCTTGCGGAAGCAGGAGCTGGATAAAGGAAGCATAGAAGCCCCATCAACACTGCCAGGTTTGCAAAATTGAACCCTCTCGTTGTTGAGAGGCAGAAGGAGACGTATAAACGGTTTGGCATTTTTTGTTTTCAATGTGATTGGGCAATCGGATGGTCTGCCTGGGCAAAATTTCTAATTTGAATGATCGAATGCTGGAGATGTTGATTTACTTCGCGAGTTTCTTCGGGCTTGGCAATTTTGCAAGCCGTTTTTCAATTATTGCACATTTTTTATCAAAATTCGATTTTTGAAGTTTGGGATTCGAGATGTTTTTGGTGATGGCGTGTTCCGGGCTGTTTATTGCGAGGAAAAGCATGGGGGCCTGACAAATCGCAATGAACACGAGGTTTTTTAGCAGCCGCCAATCGGCTGGGGTAGATCTGATTCCAAACGGGCATGTGAACCAGCTTTGCATTTTCAATCTTTATCCCGTCGCAAAATCGAATAAAAAAGACGCAAACGCCTCTGTCCGGTAAAAGTGTTTTATGAGAGAGTATGGCCACAGCAATTTCCAAACATGCCACGATGCACGACCTTAAGTTTTTAGAAAGCCGCTTTATTCACCAAACCAGCCGCCCGACCCCGCCAAGAATACAAAATCCTGAAAGCATCCAACCCATGAACATCTTGAAAACCCTGAAACATCTTATCGCGATCCTTGCCCTGGCCGCGATTTTCGCGCCGATGGCACGGGCCACAACGGTCGCTGACACTTTTAATGACATCATCACCAATTCCACGGTTACAACCTGGGGTGCCATCACGACAGATGCCGGCAATACCGCGGCTGAATTGTATTCAGCGAATGGCCCAACGGCTGGTGGCAGTGGCTTTCTGGCAAACTATGCCCAAGCATCCAGCGTGGTATGCTACGTGACCAACGATTTGGTGACAAATCTTGTGAATTACGTGAGCGGCGAAAGCAATTCTGTCAGACATTGGGCCGTGGGAGCAGTCACAAATACATCCGGCTGGGCGCCACGCACCCAGACCCGCGTAACGCCAACGATGTCTGGCACGATCTGGTTCTCATTTGAGGTCGCATTGAATGACACCAATGGAGCCGCTGCCCTCGTGTTCAATCCTTATGTGAATGCCGGCGGAGCTTATGGCTACTCTTACACTGTGAACGGAACCGGTCCGAGTGCAGCCGCACCCGGTTTGGCGATCCGGATTGGTGGAAGATCATGGACGAACGGGACAGCAGGAGGCTGGTATCAAGGCACCATCACCAACGGAGTTCAGGGCGCTTTGGGCATTGATGCTTTTCAAAACTACACCAGCCCGGCGGGCGTGGGTGCCGCAGGTGATGTCGGTCTGACAAACATCACGGTGAATGGTTCCAATGGCGTGATGACCGCCTCGCACTTTGTGCCGATGAATGGCCAGGCGAGTCTCATTCTCGGCCGTATCTACACAGATCCGAACACCGGAGTTCAAGCAGTAGATGTTTGGTATAATCCCGATGTGTCCAGCCAGGCCAGCTTGCCGGCGCCCACGCTGACTTTTGTGGACACCAATCGTTTGTTTGTCCCCAGCTCAGTCAACAGCATCGGCTACGAAGTCTGCCGCGATCCCAACCCCGGAGTACGCAATGAAATCATTGATAATGTAAAAGTTTCTGACGAGGCGAACGGATTTAACATTGTCTATCTCAATGTCGCTCCGCCGGGAAATTTGGTCAGCGTCGCTGTTGCCAATCCTTTTGGCAGTGCGTCCACTCCCTCGCCAAGCAACATCGTGTTCAATGTAGAATCCAGTCAGGTGGTTTCCGGAAGTCCGCTGGTCGTCAGTTACACTTTGTCCGGAGACGCTACAGAGGGGACGGATTATTCTGATGCGTTGGGCGGTACAGTCACCATTCCGGTGGGCCAAACCAATGCTTTGGTCACCATCGTTCCCATCTCTGCGAGCCAGCCTGAAGGCAACTTGTCTGTAGTCCTTACGGTCCAGCCGGGAACGGGATATTCGTTTGGAAATATCATCACCGGTACGGGTTTCATTCTGGCAAGCAATACTGCCAACGTGTCCGTGCAATACATGTTTACCGGGACCATGGCTCCCCAGATTTGGGATACAAATTTGCTGGCGTCCTCCGCCAGCGCGCCTGTGCTGGGAAATCAAGCCATGACGGCCCGATACTACGTTTCAAAAAACGACTCATATATTGCCGCGGAAAACTTTTTGACGAACGATGAGTCCGACGCCGTGGCCAACAACGATTATGTTTCGGTAACGCTGGCGCCGCTCGTGGGCAGATCCATGACCCTCACAAACCTTAATTTCGATGCGGACTATGCTGACTGGCTGTTTTTAAACACCAACCCGAATGGCGGCACGGTATTCCTCCGGTCCAGCCTGGATAATTTTACGACCGACTTGGGCAGTTGGTCTTTGCCGACAGATTTCAATCCTTCGCCGGGCGCGTTTCAAAATTGCAACGTGAACCTGGGAAGTAATTTCGCAAATCAATCGGGCAATGTCGAATTCCGCATTTACTTTATGACCGGTTCTCCCAGCACCAATGCGTTGGTGGGTGTGTTCCTGGACAATCTTTACGTGAGCGGCACCACGATTGCCAATCCGGGAGTGCCTCAATTGACGGTGGCAGCCACCACGGCGAACGCCTACGAGCCGAGCACGCCCGGTCAATTTACCATCACTCGCACAGGCAGCACATCGGGTTCGCTAACGGTTTATTACTCCACGTCAGGCACTGCCGCCAACGGAGTGGACTATGCCAGCCTGCCCGGCGTCACAAATATTGCTGCCGGCCAAAACAGCGTGGTGGTTTCGGTCATGCCTTTGGGTTCATATTATACGAACGGCGGCAGCGTGACCGCTGTGTTGACCCTTTTAAATAATGCCAATTATGGAATTCGCACACCCTCTTCCGACACAGTCACCATTTCTGATGGTGGAGAATTGCCGCCAGGAGAATTGCTCACCTATGGTTTCAATGAAAATCCCAATACGGCTCCTTCTTTGAGCGCCGCCGCCAAAGCCACAGTGAATGCCGGCTATTCGAATGCTGTCACCGCGATCAATGCAACGGCTGGATCGGGCCTGCAAGTTTTTGGCGCGTCCGGTGGAGCGGGTGTGGGCCACGGCTATGCCAGTTCGCAGTATGTTTCCGCGCCCAGCACTTTGTACGTCAACGGTACGACGGTGATTGGAACCAACGAATCAATGTCGGTGGCCAGCAACAGTTATGTCAGTTTTGTGATCCAGCCGCAGGCTGGCTATCAACTGACTGTCACAAACATCAGTGCCTGGATTAAATCCACGGGTGCTACCAATGGTGATATCGATGGATACTTCCTGCGTTCCAGCCTGGATAATTTCACGAGCGATCTAGCATCGCTGACTAACAACGTGGACACCACCAATTCCGATCCGTTTACTCTTTGGAATATACCGGTGAACTTGGCCAATTATCCGGGCCCCGTGGAGTTCCGTATCTATTTTTATGTGCCGGTATGGATCTTTGGATATGCCGATACGCTGCGCCTGGATGATGTCACATTCTACGGCAACACCAGTGTCAATCCGGCTGGCAACCAGGTGGTGGCGGTGACGGCTTCAACTCCCAATGCCAGCGAATCTGGCACGCCCGGCGCGTTCACCCTAGCCCGCTTTGGTGACAGCACTGGCCCGCTCACCTTCAATTATGCGTTGAGTGGAACAGCGACCAATGGGGTCGATTATGTTTTCCTGACCGGAACCACGAATTTTGCAGCGGGGGTGACCAGCATCATCATTCCCGTCACGCCAAAGGGTAACACTCTGACCCAGCCTACGGTGACAGTGACTCTCACGGCCTTGACTGATCCCGGCATGCCCAACTCAGCAACGATCACGATCACGAATGGCACTGCCGTGAATACAAATCAACCCGTATTGACCTCCCCCGCCCTGGTCAACGGCAGTGTGACCTTTAATTTCACCGGGAGTGCGGGTGATACGACGGCTTCATTCCATGTGGCCAGCGCTTCCACGGTGAACGGTCCTTATGTGGACGACGGCACGGCAATCATCACTGAAAACAACGGTGTGTTCCAGGTAGTGATCGCGCCGAACGGCCCAACGCGGTTTTACCGGGTCCATCGTTAATCATGATGCGGGCGGTTTGGGTGGGAGCAACCTGCCCTGCCCGCCCAATAAATTTGAGATGGTTTTTAATTCTAAAAAAGACGTATGAATATTTTGAAAAACAACGGGCAAAGCAAAAGCGATTGCCAACGTGGCCACGCAGGTTTCACGTTAATCGAATTGCTGGTCGTGATTGCCATCATTGCCATCCTAGCCGCGATGCTTTTGCCGGCGCTGGCGGCCGCAAAGGAGCGGGCCAAGCGAATCGCCTGCACTAATAACATCAAGCAATTGTCATTGGCCACCATCATGTATGCCGGTGAATATCAGGATAAGTTCATGAATGATGGGCAGCAGGATCCGTATTTTCTGCAATCGTTTCAATGGCAGTTGATCAGCAATTACCGTTTGACCCGCGATACATTTTATTGCCCGTCGAATCCTTCGTGGGATGTAGATTATTTTTGGGCCTGGAGCGGCGACACCAATACCTCGGTCGTAGGCTACTCCTATCTGGTGGGTCAGCCTGCTTACAATATCGCGGGCACGTTCTGGAATCCGGCGATCTGGCCGACCATCTCAGCCAATCAGCCTATTCTAGCGCAAAAAGCGACAGACCGGGCCTATTTCCCGGTGATGTGGACGGATATAACCCGTAAATTTAATGGCGCATGGAACCGGAACACTTCGGCTGTGACCGCTGCCGCCTATGCCAATTTGATCGGGGTCAATCATTTTAAAAACAATCAACCAACCGGAGAGAACGAGGGATATACTGATGGTCATGTGGAGTGGGCCAAATGGGCAAGCTTTAGTGCCAATGCCAAGATGGAATTCAGCGGCTTGAATTATTATTTCTATGCCGGCAGACCATGAGGCGAGTTGGTTGAACAACGATTGTTTTTATTGGCATTCAAATTGTGGCTTATCATCCGATAATCAAGACAGCCAAGCGTGAGGGAATAAATAAATACTGTGGCCGGCAGAAAAGAACATTCTTTGGCTCTGATCAGGCTTGGGTGAAAGCATTGCTCCATTCCTGTCGATTCGAAGGCCCATTTCTTTTGAGCGCCCTGGTCATGATGCTTGGGATGTTGTCGTTTGATACGGCTTCGGCTCAGCCGATTGTTCAAGATGACTTTGAATCAGGAGTTTTAAGTTCAAGTTGGCTGTCGAATAACGGCATCACCAGCGGTGTCTCCATTGAGTATGGTGGAGGCGCGGAAGGCACAACAAACTACGCAACTCTGGCAGCGACCAGCGGCCAATTGGGCACCCGATTCGACGTTGCTGAACCGGGCGGAGCGACTAATTTTTACGTTGATTTGTATTTTCGGATACAGAGCACGGCTCAACGGCAGTTCAATCTGCAATTTTCAACATCAACAAGCTCAATTGGCAGTGGAAATACTGCGGTTAATCTACGCTACCAGACCAATCAATGGTCCGCTTATGATTATCTTTCAGGAGCCTGGCAATCCATAAATGGATTGGGAAGCGTGTCGGCGGGATCGTGGTATCATCTACTTTTTACCGGCACCAATTGGGGGCAGGTCAGCGCTTCGTATTCGATCGCCCTCTCGGCTGCGGGTGGCACGAACTTTACCAGTTCCGCCAGCCATCTGACATGGTCACAGGACGACAGCATCACGGCTAATCTTGAGCGGTATTTTGAATTGTCAGCGGTTTATGGCAATTGCCCGGGCTTTGATGTGGATCAAATTTCCGTTGTTGGAGACGGCAGCACTCAGGCCACGCCGATTTGGAATACATTAGACACCACCCCGACGCCGATTGCGGGCAGCGCCTTGAACCTGTCGTTTCTGAATGAAATGCCGGCCGGGCAACACGGATTCATCACAACGGACACCAACGGTGACTTGTATTTTTCCGATGAGCCGGGCCAAACCATTCGTTTTTACGGAGCCAACATTTGCTTGAACATGCTCGAACCGTCACAGGCTCAATCGAAAGCAATCGCCAATCGCATGGCGGCCATGGGTTACAATGTTGTACGGCTCATGGGATTTGAGCAGTTGGCAACCTACTTCAACGGAATTTTCAATCCGGTGACCTCGACCAACGCCGGGGCATTGACGTTCAATACCGCCGAACTAGCTCAATTCGATTATCTGATATATGCGCTCAAGCAAAAAGGCATCTATGTCCAGATCGACATGTTTGGCCTCAATGTGACAACCGTTCCTCAATTGGCGCCCTATGCCAGTTCCAGTGGAACGATAAACCCTTTGCTGCCCTGTGTGCCGGAGGCGTATGGCCTCTGGCAGCAAGAAGTACAGATGCTGTTGACACACACAAATCCATTCACATCACTGGCATTGAAGGACGACCCAGTGATGGTCGGATTCAGCCCATGGAATGAGGCCTTGTTATTGAATTTTAATGGTTTCAGCCTTTCGTACTCAAATCTCATGCTCGGTGAGGTGAATGCCTTTTGCGCCAGCAATAATTTGCCGGCGCTCACGGCTTTTCCGACGGCAGGATTATCATCAGCCCCTGGACCAGAACAGAGCATCCTGCTCCAGTTTTATGCCCAGCAGACTTTGGGTGTCTATGCGCGCATGAAATATTTCCTGACAAATGACCTGCACGTACGGGTGCCTTTGGGTGGTTTCAATGATCTCGAAGGGCCGGCGGTTGATTATTGGCGAAGTCAGGGACCGGACGTTTTTGAAAATCATTCGTATTATCAGGGATTCAATAATCAGACCGGCGCTTTCCATCAGGGGGGGCCGTATGCTTACAATCCGGCAACGGATTTTTCGGACAGTGACGTTTTCAGTTCCACTTCACCCAGCCAGGTCAGCGGATCTTACCCTGCCCTGGCCTTGCAACAAAATTGGGGGCAGCCTTTTTATCTGACGGAATTCAATGATGACTTCCCTGACCCGGGACATGAGGAAGCCGGGCTGTTTACGGGAGCCGTAGGAGCCTTTCAGGGGTGGGATATGATTGACCGGTTTAATTTTGGCGAACTTACGGCCGATGATGCTGCACTGAATTTCAAGGTGGGAGCCTACGATTCATACCGGGTCAACGTTGACCCTTTGATGATCATGTCGGACGGCATCGGTTCTCTTATGTTCCGCAATCATGCGGTGCGCCGTGCCGCACCCCGTTTGACGTTTGTTTGGGATACCGCTTTTTGCCGGACAAATCCGTCGGCCCAGTATGCCAACGTGGGTCTGGATAATTTATTTTATCTATCCTATCTCTACGTCAGCCAGACCGTGTACGCCAGCGAGCCTGGTCAAACCTTTCCATTGATTTATCGCGATCTGACCCGTGCGGAGATCACCAACGGCGTTGCCACGGGGAATTTTCCGGCAGCCAAGCTGATCAATGTTCCAAAAGTCACCACGATGTCAGCCAGCACGTTGAAGGCGGCCGCTCAAGCGTGTATCAGTGCCTTGATCAATTCTGGGGATGCTTCGGAGGCTGGCGTTGGACTTATACAGCAAACGAATCTCAACCAAAATAAACTGGCCTCAGAAACCGGCGAATTAACGTTTGATTTGAACACCCGCACTTTCCTGGTGAACACGCCCTGCGCCATTGCTGCGGCCGGGACGTTAAGCGGCCTCACACAGACTTTCAGTCAGTCGCAAGCTTCCCTGGCAAGCAGTGAAACCAAGGAAGGAACGGTGTCGGCCTTCAGCCTGGATGGCCAACCGTTGACGAACAGCACCCGGATGCTGGTGATCAATACGACGGACGCGCAAGGTTATGGCGCCACCAATATCACGAATCCCTCCACCGGCATAGTGAACTACAGCACGCCAAACGCCAACGTCGCCCCCACCCCAAGCACTCCCAATCAGGTACTGTATGCCACTGGGAACTTTACTTTTACCACCACGCTGAATCCTGCAGACTTTATTGCTTACCCCCTGACCATGAATGGCAATCGTCTGTCGCCTCTGCCGATCGCATATATTGGAAATCAAGTGTCGGTGAACTTCTATACTTCGAGCGGCTACGCGTTTGAAATCATTTATTCTACGAATGTGCCTGCGTGCGTTCCCACGGGCCTTGCCATTATCAACGCCCCTACCAATGGCCAAATGGTTCTAACCTGGAATCTTGCGCTCGGGGCGATCAGTTATAATGTCAAATGTTCGACCAATAGTGGTGGCCCCTACTTCACATTGGCAAGTGGGGTCACGGGGAATAGCTACACCAACAGCGGATTGATCAATGGTCAGGCATACTATTATGTGGTTTCTGGGGTCAATGCGGGTGGCATTGAAAGTTCTAATTCTTCCCAAGTTGGCGGCACGTTGACGACGGCTCTGATCATTGACAATGCCGATGCCTCCGGCGTCGTGATCGCGGGGAATTGGTCAGCAAGCACCAGTGCGCCGGGTTATTATGGGATCAATTATTTGCAGGATGGCAATGCCGGTGGCGGCTTGAGCGTCACGTTCACACCGACGATTGTTGCCAGCGGTTACTATGATGTCTATGCATGGTGGACCGCTGGCGGCAACCGGGCAACCGATGTGCCCATCGATGTCAATAATGCGCAAGGCACAACCACAATGGCAGTGAACCAGCAGAGCAATGGCAGTATGTGGTTCTATCTGGGCCGGTTTCAATTCAATGCCGGCGCTAATGGCAATGTGATTATCCGTGATGATGGGGCCAACGGCTATGTCGTGGCGGATGCGGTTCAATTTGTTCCGGTGAACCGTCCACAACTCGCAGCCGGCATGATCAGTGGTCCTTCCGGGACGCAAAACATGATATCGTGGACAGGGGGCGGAACGCTCCAGACGGCGGATCAAGTGCAGGGACCTTATTCAACCATCACCAATAACGTGAACCCGCTGATCGTGCCGCCGAGTGGAAACAGATTTTTTCGGGTGATACAATGAACGCCAGACATGTCATCTTGATGGCGACCGGTTTCAGCCTGCTGTGGCTGGCGACGCCATCGATTTTTGCCGGGCAATCGGCGGGAGATGAGGCCTGTCTATCGTTGAATGGAATCTGGGAATTCGGCACGAATCAATTTTCTCCCGGAGTGGCTGCCGACACCATCGGTGTGCCTGGCAATTGGGACACTCTGCCGGCGTACGCAAATTATTCCGGCAAAGGCTGGTACGAAAGAACGTTTGTCACGCCGCAAAACTGGAATGGCCGAAGTGTCCGGCTGCAATTTGATGCGGTTTACAACGAAGCCCAAGTTTGGCTGAACGGCAAGATGCTGGGCCAACATTTTGGTGGGTACACTCCATTTGAATTTAAGGTCACGGACAAACTCAAGTACGGGGAGACAAACTTGATCTGCGTCTGCGCAGATAATACGTACCATCGTGGGGCTTGGTGGCCGTGGGGTGGTATCAGCCGCCCAGTGACTCTTCTCGCCAGCCATGAGGTGCGAATCGTCTGGCAACACATCACCTCCGAACCTGACTTACGCACGGGCAACGCGCAAGTCACCATCCAATACAAACTGGTGAACAGCTCGGATGCCCCACAATCCGTCGAGTTGAGATCTATTATTGAAGGCATTTCAATACCATTCTTGAATCATCAGGTAAAAATCAGCCCGCACTCTGAAAGTTTTTTTGAGGCTGCGACAACGCTTGATAAAAAAGACGTTCGCTTGTGGGATTTCGATCATCCCAATCTGTACTCCCTAACCTCTGAACTTTCCCACGAGGGCACTTTGTGGCACACCAAAACGGATCGCTTTGGAATCCGGAAAATTGAAATTACGCGTGACGGGATGTTTTTAAACGGAGAGCGGGTACGTTTGCCTGGTTTCAACCGCATTAGCGACAGCAGTGAAACGGGCAATACGGAACCGGACGCCTTGGTGCAACGGGATGTTGACCTGATGAAAAGTTGCGGGGCTGAAATGAGCCGGATCATGCACGTGCCGCAGGCTCCCAATCTGCTCGATTACCTGGATGCGAAAGGAATGCTGATCTTTGAAGAGATTCCCGTATGGCAGGACGATCCACAAATGCAGCCGGACAATGCGGTGACCAAACAGTGGCTCACCGAAATGATTGAGCGGGATTATAACCATCCCTGCATCATCGGCTGGAGTGTGGGAAATGAATTGCCCAAGGGCCGGGTTGCTTACGTTGATTCCATGCTGCGTTACGTGCGGCACTCACTGGATCTTCAGCGCCTATGCGCATACGTCAGCAGTCACGCCGGTGACACCAACGAATCGGCCAGCAGCGAACCAATCGCCGCAGGCGACCTCGCTTTGGTAAATTTGTACAATTCCGCCCGCTGGTATCAGGGATTCCCTCTCACAAGCACTAACGACAATTATATCACACGCCGGCTTCAAACCATACGGGAACGCTGGCCGGACAAGCCCATATTTATCTCGGAATGCAGCGTGAGTCAGTTGACGAACGATATTCAAGCCACCATCCCTGATTGGGATAAAACCTGGGCGGCGATTGGTCAATGCCGCTACGTGATCGGAGCGTCATTGTGGTCGTTCAACGATTACAGGAGCGGTTATCAGGATACCGGCTCCCTGGGTTATCGAACCTGGGGAGTGGTCAATGATCAACGACAACGGAAAGCTGCATTTGACCAGGTAAGAAAACTGTTTTCACCCATCCATTCTCTCACGGTTGACGGTCTCAACATCTGCATTGTGCCGCGTGGGTTGGATGAAATTCCGAGCTATACGTTGCGCGATTATCAATTGAAATGGACTTTGTCGGACACCACCAGCAACGTTGTCAAAACGGGAACTATTTTTCTCCCGGACATCAAGCCTGCCAGCGACCCGTGGCATGGCATGATTGACGCCGGGGCTACGGTGAAAAAAGCGGTAAAAATTCAAGTCAGCCTGATTTCGCCCACAGGTTATCAAGTCGGTGAAGGGGATGGAGGAATTTGAAAGTCACGTGAAAAGGTTCTTCCATATCGCCTTGCATAGAGCTACGGCCATGGTGTTTGTCCTCATTTTGGCGACGAGCGTTCACGCGCAGGCTGGTAATGATGGCCATTGGAATTCCGGCGATGGCCCGCCCCAGCGCATCTACAAACTGATGGCGGTGGGTGATTCCATCACCGTTGGTGGCGCCGGGGTTGGCGCTGAATCTTATCGCTATCCCTTGTGGGAAAAACTCTATGCGGCGGGCTATCTGATAGAATATGTCGGAACCCAGACCAATGAATCGCGCATCGGTATCCTGCATCATGAAGGATACAGCGGAAAAAACGCTGAATTCCTGGCAGCAACTGTTGAAGAACATTTTAAACAACACCCGGCCGATATCGTTCTTCTGCATGCGGGCCACAACTATAGCAGCGATGATCATCCGGTGGAGAAAATCTTGGCGGCAACGGAGCACCTTATTGAATCATTCCGCGCTTCCAATCCCAAGGTAATCATTTTGCTGGCTCAAGTCATTCCCAGTGGAAAATTGCCCAAGTACTCCTATCTGCCCGCCTTGAATGATGCTTTAGGCCGGCTAGCCCCGCGCCTAAATACGCCGGATCAACCGGTTATTCTTGTGGATCAGGCAACGGGGTTTGACTGGGCTAGTGACACCATCGCGGACAAGGTTCATCCCAATGCCCAAGGTGCCATGAAAATGGCTGACCGGTGGTTCGCCGCATTGACGAATGTGATGGAGGCACCTGCAAAAGGGTATGCGCCCAAAATCGTCACTTACAAAAAAAACGATCATCGCGATCTGACACTTCACATTTTCCCGCCATCGAATCATGGTGACGCCAGGCCTCGTCCGGCCATCGTATTTTTCTTTGGCGGCGGCTGGCGTTACGGCACACCCTTGCAATTCTATCCTGAGTGCGCGCATTTTGCGGACCAGGGACTGGTCGCCATCAGCGCCGACTATCGAATCGCCGCGATTGACCACACTACGCCGTTTGAAAGTGTTGCCGATGGCAAATCAGCCATTCGCTGGGTCAGACAACATGCGGCCGAACTTGGGGTGGATCCACATCGTATCATTGCGGCTGGGGCTTCTGCCGGAGGCCAGGTTGCAGCCGCCACCGGAATAATTTCCGGATTAGATGCGCCATCGGAAGACTTAAACATCAGCTCCAAACCGGACGCGATGCTGCTGTGGTATGCGACGGTAGACAATGGCCCGGACGGTTTCGGTTGTGATTTGATGGGCGGGCTTTATCAGCAAATTTCTCCGCTCCATAACATCGACAGCCACACGCCACCGAGCCTTTTCATTTTGGGAACTCACGACCCCCTGGTTCCGGTTAAAACGGCCAGGGAATTCAAAACAAAAATTGAACAAGCCGGCGGCCGTTGCGACCTCAAGCTGTTTCCTGGTGCCGGCCATCCACTGTATGAATATCAAAAAGGAAACTCGCTATATCGTCAGGAAACGCTCATGGCAGCGGATGATTTTCTAGCTTCAATAGGTTTTATTTCGAATTCGAATGACGCCACGTATAACCGCGGCGATACCAGGGTAATGCCATGAATATTTTAAACGGACCGACATCAGCGTGCCGAGTGTTGAAGACGGTGCAGATCGAAAGCAATCTCGCCATTGTGGGTGGTGGGCTATCTGGCATCTGTGCCGCCATCACTGCGGCCCGTGCCGGATTGAAAGTGACCCTGGTTCAAGACCGGCCGGTACTCGGCGGCAATGCGTCGAGCGAAGTGCGGCTATGGATATTGGGAGCCACCTCGCACATGGGCAATAATAACCGATGGGCACGAGAAGGCGGCGTGATCGATGAATTGTTGGTCGAGAACATGTATCGCAATCCAGAAGGTAATCCATTGATCTTGGACACCATCATGTTGGAAATGGTGCTTAACGAGCCGAAAATCACCCTGCTGCTCAACACCGTGGTCCATGACCTGGAAAAATCGGATGCCGACACCATCAAATTGGTGCGGGCTTTTTGTTCACAAAATTCCACGGCCTACGAAATCAGTGCACCGCTATTTTGTGATGCCAGCGGGGACGGCATCCTTGGTTTTTTAGCCGGGGCGGCATTTCGCATGGGTGCGGAGGCTCGTGCGGAATTTGGAGAGAAATTTGCACCAGCAACGGCGAGCAATGAACTTCTGGGCCATACGATTTACTTTTATTCCAAAAACACCGGACGCCCGGTCAAATTCATTCCCCCCAGCTTTGCGTTAAAAGATATTAAACAGATTCCCCGCTGGCGTGAGGTCCGGGCCGGGGATCACGGCTGCGCCTTCTGGTGGTTTGAATACGGCGGCAAATTAGACACCGTGCATGATACCGAGAAAATCAAATGGGAACTGTGGAAAGTCGTCTATGGCGTCTGGAACCATATCAAGAATTCAGGAAGCTTTCCAGACGCGGACATGATGACACTGGAATGGGTGGGCACGGTGCCCGGCAAACGGGAGAGCCGCCGGTTTGAGGGCGATTATATGCTGACGCAACAAGATATTGTTGAACAACGGCAGCATCCTGATGCGGTTTCTGTCGGCGGCTGGGCGATCGACCTGCATCCCGCGGAAGGAATTTACAGTGCGGAACCCGGGTGCACGCAATGGCACAGCAAGGGCGTATACCAAATCCCCTATCGCACGATGTATTCCCGCAATATCACGAATCTTTTCCTTGCAGGACGCATCGTCAGCGCTTCACATGTGGCGTTTGGTTCCACCCGCGTGATGGCAACCTGCGCGCACGGCGGTCAGGCTGTAGGGTTGGCTGCCGCATTGTGCATGCGAAAAAATCTAAAGCCGCGCGAGCTGCTGGCGGCTCCGCACATGGCCGAATTGCAGCGTGAATTATTGCGTATCGGCCAGTTTATCCCTCACCTACCCTTCAATGATACGGCTGATCTTGCTCCGCAGGCAACGATAACGGCCTCAAGTGAACTGGAACTGGCCGAGCTCGAACCCTGCGGCCAGGTGCTGCCGCTGACCAGCTCATGGGGAATGATGTTGCCAATGCAACCCGGGAGGGTGCCGCTGGTTGAATTCATCGTGGACGTACATGAGGCCACCACCTTGCGCGCCGAACTTCGTGTGAGCAGCCGGCCCGAAAACCACACGCCAGATGTGACATTGGCCACCCTGGATTTGAAACTGTTCAAGGGAATAAATCAAAAATTACCTCTGAAATTCGACGCGCAGATCGCATCACCATGTTATGTCTTTGTTTGTTTATCAAAAAATGAGCATGTTTCGGCACACTTAAGCGAGCAACGCGTGACCGGGGTGCTCGCGGTTTGTCACAACGGGAATAAGGCAGTCACTAAATCGGCGGTGCAATCACCACCACCGGACAGCGGAATTGATACTTTTGAATTCTGGACACCGAAACGCCGGCCTGCGGGTAAGAATCTGGCATTACGGATAGCCCCGCCCCTGGCAATGTTTGGCGGGGATAATCTAACGAACGGTTTTACACGCCCCACCAACCAGCCGAATGCCTGGGTCGCGAATCTCGGAGAGGACAAACCGGCACTTCGTTTGACCTGGGAAAAACCGCAAACAATCAAGCGGATTGAAATGTGTTTTGACACTGATTTTGACCACCCGATGGAATCCGTTTTGATGGGACACCCCGAACGAGTGATGCCGTTTTGCGTGCCTGATTTTGCAGTGGCCGTGCCGGTGAAACACCCTCAACCTATCGCCGCCGGCTTATTGGCCGGCGCAGCTTATGAAACTTCAGATTTCGATGGTGATCACCACCCGGACGGCTTGAATATCGAAGAGACCCTGGTCGCCATTACCGAAAATCATCAGACAATTCGAGTCATCGAATTGCAACGGCCCATCACTACAGAGACTCTTGAATTGCGTTTTACAGGTCATCCTGATGGCGCTCCCGTTGCGCTTTTCAGCATCCGCTGTTACGCCGAAGAATGATTTTTGCCGGCTGGCATGTCTCCAGCCGAATCTCACGTTTTAAATCGTCGAGCAGGAAAGTACGCCGTTTTAAAAAATATTTTAATCGCAAAATTATTAGCCCTGCATTCTGAGCGCGCAGAAAAGACATATTTCCCATCGATAGCAAAGCGCTGTCATTTCAAGTGTCGCGGCATTTTCACCTAATTGTTTGGCCGCCGCGTCGATGGAAATAGTTGTCGCAATTATAAAGAAAAAAGACGCGATCCTCTATGACTCTGCATTTATTAATTTGCTAGTGTCGCTTCTGAACCAATTGTCCGTCCGTTTTCCGGCGTATTGTTTTGCAGTCTGCGCGTACGTCGAATTTAAGACAATCACTGTCACATAAAACCCATTGATCAAAAATTTATGAGCACCTCTCAACGCCTTGCTAATCGTCTGTTTTTTGTCGCACTGCTGATGAAGGGGTTGATCATCCACGGTCAGACTGTTTATACGTGGACTGGCAGTGCCGATTCAAACTGGGCAAATGCAGCAAACTGGTCCGGCGGCTTGATTGCCGCGACGAATGGCAGCTACAACGCACGGATCACCGTCACAAACCCTCCATCCAATCCACTCAATTACACGGCCAGTGAAGGAAACACGGTTTATGCTGCGAATGGAGGTAGCACTAGCGGGCGGTCTTTGGTCATCGCTTCAGGCAGCGGAATCACTGGCACCATGAACATTTCCGGCGGCGTTTGGGAAAGCCGAGGCAATGCTCCTGACATCATCGGGAATTCCGGCATAGGCGGCAACACTGTCGGAACCCTGACAGTGACGGGTGGCAGCTATATCAATACTAATTCCACAGCTTACCAGGAAATACTAATGAGTTTGACAGGCGATAACGTCAGCACTTTGAATGTGAACAGCGGTACTGCGGCGGTGAGCATGATCACTTTTGGAAGCTCTTCCGTCCAAACTTCGACGAACATCATCAATCTGAACGGCGGTATCCTGTCAGTAAAGGGAATTGATTTCACACCGGCCTATATCGGCGCTTCCAACCTCGCCACGATCAATTTCAATGGCGGAACACTTCAAGCCTTTGGATATGCCAATTCGTTCTCAAATTTAACCGGCGTTTCAAACACAGTAAATGTCACTGCCGTCAATGTTTTTGCCAACGGCGCCACCATTGATTCACAGGGATTCGTATTTTCCACCACTAATGCTTTTTTGCATGGCGGGACAGGGTTGGATGGCGGTCTGGTAAAAAATGGCAGCGGGACTTTGATGATGTCCGGTCAAAACACTTACAATGGCCCTACCACTGTCAATGGTGGCAGGATAGTCATCGGTGGCGCATTGGGCGCTGGCAATTATGCAAATGCGATCACCAACAACGGCACGTTGCTTTACAGCGGTTCCGCGGCCCAGTTGTTGGGCGGCATTGTCTCGGGCACGGGTGCTGTCACAATGGCTGGAAGTGGCACGCTAAGCTTAAATGCGGCGAATACGTATAGCGGAGCAACGACTATCAGCAACGGCGTGCTGAATATCACGACAGCCAGCATCGGAGGTGGAACCTATACAAACTTGTCAGGAACGACGTTGGGAGTCGCGGTTGCCGGGTCCGGGCAGTCATTGGCGATGAGCGGCTGGTCGATCGGCACTGCTTGCACGGGTTCGCTCAATTTGGGCAACTTTGGCAATCCCACGGCTCCGGTTATTTACGCCACAAATTTGGTTGTGACTGGCACCAACATGATCAACGTATTTGGCAGCTATCTCGACGTTGGCCAATTCACATTGATCAAATATGGAACTGCTTCCGGACTAACCAGCGGCAGTTTTACAACCAACTTTCTGCCCTTGGGAATGGTGGCGAGCATTTCAAACAACGTGGCGAATTCTTCGATCGACCTGGTGGTGACGCGTAGCATCCCTTCCGCTGCCTTGCGCGATCCGCGGTATGCCCTCGGCTATCTGGTAGCGACGTATTATCCAGGCGTCACCAATAATGGCACGGGCGATTGCCGCGCCGGCATTCAAGCTGCTTTGGATGATGCTTATGCCGCCAATCAAATCTACCAGCGAGCACTCTATACCGAATTGGCGGCGACCAATTATGTGATGCCGTTTACCAATCGGCCAGTGGCGGTCTTTTTCCCACCGGGGACATATCAAATCTCCGATGTTCTACAATGTTATGAGTGGGTAAATATCAGTGAGGTTCCAGACTATGGTTTTGATTCCCTGATCGGTTCCACGGAAGGCCTGGCGCGCCCTAAGATCATCCTGGCCGCTGGCGCGCCGAATTATCAATCAACGAGCGCACCGCGCCAGATGATTTCGTTTCGTTGCTTCAAAGGCACAAACGGTGTGCCGGTGCCAGTACCCAATCCAATGAGCGCGCCAACCAACTTTACTGATTGGAATGGAGGCAATATGGATGGCCCGGAACTCCGCAACATTGATTTCGATTGCAATAACAACCCTGGTGCCGTGGGCGTGGTATTTACCGGTGCTCAAGGTTGCTCTATGGAAAACGTGAAGGTATCGGCCACCAATGCTTTTGCCGGGTTCTATGAATTACCAGGTGCCGGGGCTGTTTCTGCCAATCTGGAAGTGGACGGTGGTCAATATGGCGTGGTTCACGGAAGATATACCAGTCTGGGGTTGACCATCGCGCAAAACGACAGCGGTCCCACCGTCGTGGGCCTGACTTTGGCCAATCAGACCACTGCTGCCTTGAAATGTTTTGATGAAGATGCACCGATAACCGTCGTCGGCTTCAACATCACCAATTGCCAGGGCGTAGCCGTGCAAAACGAAAACTATTATTCGACCAGCGGCGGCACGCTGACGTTACTGGATGGGCAAATTGAAATGGGATCCACCACCAATCCGCTGGCCATTGATAATACCGCGGGAAAGGACTTTTATATCCGGAACGTGTACATTTCGGGCACAACCAACCTGGTGGAGAGCTACACGACAGCCACTTCGGGGAGCGGGACATGGTCGCAGATCGCCGAATATTCTTACAATGATTTTCAGTCCTTGATCAATGTTCCACCCAACACCAATTACCCAGTCAATATCCCGATATTGGAAAGCTACAGTGATATTAACGGCCTGCTCCAAAATTATGCCGTGCCGTTTCCTATTGCTCCCAATGTCATTGCCAACAGCAGCGCTCCGCCCACCAATTTAGTCAGCGAGCATTTGTGGTCGATTTTTCCGTCCTACAACGGATCAACCAATGACCCGGCCACTGTGGTCGTGTCCACCGACGCAGGCTGGAACAATGCCGGGGATTCCACCGCTTTATTGCAGGCGGCCATTGACGCGGCCCACACCAATAACGGCCGGGTATTCATTCCTGGTGGATTGTATTACATCACCAATACTTTGACGCTGTATACGAATACCGTGCTGCTTGGAGCCGGACGCGAAATCACCTGGATCGAAGCCAGTCAGACATGGATGCCCACTAACGGTCAGGTGACGATGATGAAAACCATGGACAGCCCCAGCGCTACAACCACACTCGCTTATTTGAGTTTGAGTCCGCGAAGAACGATCAATGCTGCTGGTACGAACTATCAATATTTCAACACGTTGACCTGGCAGGCGGGCAGCAATTCCATTGTTCTGGGAATGGATGTTTCCCAACCCTGGTTGCCTTATACCAATTCCCAACCCCGTTCACTGGTTCTCTATACCAATGATGGTGGCGGCCAATGGTACAGCCTGTGCCTAAGCGCGAGCACCGGCGAGGCAAATCCAGGGTTTCGAAAAATAAAAATCAGTGGAACCAGCCAACCGTTGTGGTTTTATGGTTTCAACATGGAACATGGCGCCGGCAATATGGAGGCGGAAATTGATAATGCCAGCAATATTCGTTTTCTTGGTCTGAAGCGTGAAGGGTATAATCCGTTGTTGGTGCTCAGCAACTGCACCAATATTGCCGGTTATGGCTTGGGCCGAGCCATCAATCCGCCTTCTGGCAATGGAATTTTCCAGGTGCTCGGGACAAGCACAAATGTTTTGCTGGCTAATCTGACGGTCTATGCGCCTTCCACTTCACCGTTGATGACCGGTAATATTTTGTACGAGTCGCTTACTGGGTTGCCCAGCACGAACATATTGTGGCCTAACATGGTGTCGCTCTACAAACGAGGAGAGATCAACGATTCGGTCATGACAACATTTGCCGCTTCCCAAGCAGTCATACACAGGTTCCTGACGATTGTTGACGCACCCATACTGCGCATGAACCAGTCGGGTTCTCAGTTGAGTATTTCCTGGACAGGTGGCGGCGTGCTCCAATCTGCTGACAACGTGACAGGTCCTTATTCAACAGTCCCCAGTGCAACTAGTCCTTATACAATGGATGTTTCAAATATAGGCGCAAAATTTTTTCGGGTTGCCCAATGAATGAGCAGACGAAGAAAGCTTCTTGCCAGACAGAACAATTATTCCAGAACGATGACATGTAACAGCGCACCTAATTCCCTACTGGAAAATATTATGTGTACTCAGCAATGGCAGTATTTAAACCCACGTCGTCTATTTACCAGTTAGGTCAAACGAAAGCTTTCGGGAAGCGCCACCTTTGACGGACACGTGCAGCATGCTACCATTCTCAGAATCAGAAACGGAATCAATGCCGGTGATGGCGAGCGTGGATTTTTTGCGAGTGATTACGATGGGTTCCGAGCCGCCTTTCCCGCTCACAACGGCCTGGGAGGATAAAGCGATGTTGAAACTGATCTCATCTTTACCGCGATTGGAGAGGGTCCAGTCCATGGCTTGTGATTTAAACTCCAGCAAGAAGGTTATATCTTGATCGCTACAAGAAAGGATTTGTGGGCCGGGATTTTGGATGTTGGCCAAGGAACGGTTGCCGAACATCACAGGGATGCTAGTGGCTCCGGACATTCCCGCTTCGTTGGAAATGAATTGCACGCCATTGACGACCAAGCTGGTGACCCGCCCATCGCCATCCACGGTGATATCGTAAGCAGAAGTGTTGATGTGACGGCTGACAGCGCTTTTTTGCACTTCAATATTTGATGGCGGAAAATTATCGGTACGAAACGGCGCGGCAGGCAGGCCGGATTTATTGATCAAGGTTGAATCTGGAACGCCAGCCCAGGCGTAACGAACGGTCTTGGGCGAAGGGACTTGATCGCATTGCAGCACCACGCTGTCGCCATCGATCCGGGCGTTTGAAAAGTGATACACGCCGTCAGCACCGGCCAAGGCGAAACCGCGAATGCCGTTGGTTGCGCGGCTGGCCAGTCCATCGCCATCAGTGTCAAACGTGACGCGAATGGTTGAGGTTTCCACCTGGGCGTTTTTAAAAACGGGGCCTTGGCCGATCACCTTTTCTTTGTAAACAGTGTGCCGGGCCATCAGAGCTGTGCGGCGGCCGATCTCCAGTTTCTGTTTTGGATGGAGGTCAAATCCATCAGTCGTTTCAATGCCGACCACCAGATACGTGTTGGGTGTGGTCTGAGCGGTTATCGCCTGGGCTTCCCGTTGCCAAGACCAGAAGAAACCATCCCATTGGCTGACATAATCAGGCAGTTGAACGATGAAAAACGGGAGATCGGAAATGCCAAATTGTTGACGCCAATCGCCGATCATGGTCGACAGCAACCGGGGATAAGTATCCGGGTGTCCGGAATTAGCCTCGCCCTGGTACCAGATGACACCTTTAAAAGCGGCTTCGCCCAAGGGTGAGATCATGGCGTTGTAGAGCATGGACGGCTGGATGCCAAACATTGAGTTGTGGAGATCATTGGTGTTGAAAGCCGAAAGTGAACTTTGCGGAATCCAACCTTCGCAAAAAGTTCCACCAAACGAGCTGTCAACGATGCCGATCGGCACATTTTTCAGGGCAGCGCCCCGCAAGAGTTCGCTGGCAAAGAAATAGCCGACGGCGGAGAAGTTTTGCGCTGAATCGGGATCACTCAGCTTCCATTTGATATCGGCAGAGTACTGGGGGTGGGCGTTCCAACCTTTGGCGACCGTGCAAAGGCGAAGATGAGGGTGAACGGCGGGTGGATCCACTTGCTCATCAGCCACGCATTCCTTGACCGGCATCTGCATGTTTGATTGACCGGAACACAGCCAAACGTCTCCGTAGAAAACATCGGTAATGGAATTGGTCCGACCGGCGGACAAAACCTGCAAATTATACGGCCCCCCGGCGCATACGGGATTGAGATAGGCCTTCCAGTGGCCGTCGGCTCCAATGATGGCTTCAGCCTGTTGGGTAGCTATTTTTACCTCGACACTGGCATTAGGATTGCCCATTCCCCAGATGCAAATTTTCCGATCACGTTGAAGCACCATGTGATCGGCAAACCATGGGGCCAGACTCAATTCAGCCGCAGGTAATGAACCAGCGAAACCGAGCGCGAGAAGGAGGGCAACGAGAACGCGAAGGCGGATGGACGATGGCATGGAGATGTTGGTATGGATGGCGGGCTTGGTCATTGTGTTTTGGAACGCTTGAGATAATCGCCGGGAGTGACACCGAAATAATCTCGAAAAATAGTACGGAAATATTTCAGGTCCGAGAAGCCGACGGCGTAAGTAATTTCGGTAACGGTCATTTGTGATTCCGTGAGCAATTGGGCGGCACGCCGGAGGCGCAGCGTGCGAATAAAAGTATTGGGACTGCAACCAGCAGCGGCGCGGAGTTTGCGAAATAATTGCCTCCGGCTAACGGCCAGCTTGCGGGCGAGCATTTCGAGATCAAAGTCCAAATCGGCCATGTTTTCCTCCACCAGATCGATCACGCGGCGAATGAATTTGGCATCACTTTGGTTGGTGGCGATATCACGCGGGTATAGTTGGTCTACCTGCTTGAACAGTTCATGCAGTTTATGGCGGGATTCCAACAGATTATCCACACGGGCTTTGAGCAGGGATAATCGGAAGGGCTTGAGAATGTAATCATCCGCACCGGCTTCCAGAGCCTGAAGCTGGCCGGATTCCGAATCCTGAGCAGTCAGCAAGATGACTGGGATGTGGCTGGTTAGTTCGTCATTTTTGAGCTTACGACAAAGTTCGATTCCGTTGAGTATGGAAAGAGTGACCTCGGCGATGACGACATCAGGCAAGGTTTCGCGGGCGTGGATGAGCCCTTGAGAACCATCTTTAACCAAAACGGTCCTGTAGTCCGGGCTAAGGCCCTGTTGAATGCCTGGCGCGAGATCGGTATTGTCCTGAACCAGCAGGATCAGGGGCTGATCTTTCATCGCCGCGGCTTCATCGGTGGTCGAGGCTGGCACAGATTCTTCGGTAGCGCCGGAAGACTCCGCCTGGACCGGCGACTGGGCGGTAAGATTGACGGGCGGCAACGGAAGGTCTTCTTCGCCGGTCCCGCGCGAGGTCAAACATTCTTCCACCAACTGTGACAGCCGCTCGGTATTGCTCCGCAGCGCCAACTCTTCCGGCCCTTCCAGTTTTTGACCATGCAGGCGGTCCAGTCCGCCTAGAATGAGGGACAGAGGATCGCGGAACTCTTTGGACAGATTGGTCAAAAGCCGGAGCTTCATCTGCTCCAATTCATGGGCGCGCTGGGTTTCGCGGCGTTGCAGGTCGAGAACGCGTTGCGTGCGTTGCGCGACGAGCATCTCCATCTGCTCGAATTTGAGAGCCGCCTGGCGGGCGAGAAACCATTTTTCACTGAGGGTGCTGGCTAGTTGAAATGCTTCGATGTGATCGAAAGGTTTTTTCAAAACCAACAGCTTGTCGCTTTGCCCGAGACGGCGGGCCAGATCTTCCCAGCGATAATCAGCGAAAGCGGTGCAGATAACGGCTTGAATACGCGAGTCGATCGCCCAAATCCGGCCAATCGCTTCGACTCCGTCCATGCCGGGCATGCGAATATCCACGAACGCGACCTGATAGGGACGACCTTCGGCGATAGATTTTTGGGTTTTCTCGATCCCTTCGCTGCCAGAGAGAGCATGGTCGAGTTCGTAGGTGGGTTTTGAAACGGCGACGTGTTCGGGTTGTCCGTATAGCTCGTTTTGGTCGGCTTCCAATTCGGAGTTGCGCTGGCGGTTGAAAAAAACAAGATCGAAATCTTCATGGATCCGAAGATTGTCATCCACGACCAATATACGCGGCGTCTGGGTATTTTCCCATTTCATGCTGGTAATAGAATGAGACTAAGTTTTGACCGGCTGGTTGCTGAGAGGCGTGATATGGCTCACGAGCGGATTCGATTGGCCACTGGTTTGAGGCGGACTGGTTTTGGGAGCCAGTGGCAGTTCCAAAGTGAAGGTGGCACCCTGCCCCAGCCCGGAGCTAAAAGCGACAAGCGTGCCTTTCATATCCTGAGCCATGAGGACGCTGCTATGTAGTCCAAAGCCGTGGCCGTCTTTTCGGGTGGAGAAACCTTGGGCAAAAATGCGGGTAAGATTTTCCGGGGCAATGCCCATGCCATTGTCCTGCACGGAGACTGCCACGTGCTGGCCGTCCGTGGTGCGGATGCGCACGATGATGTGTTTTTCAGTAGCACCACCTTTCTCGCAGGCGTGTTTGGCGTTTTGAAGAAGATTGAAAAGGATTTGCAGCACCTTGTGACGATCCACCAGCAATGGCGGGGCTTTGCTGTAATCGCGCGACAGTTTGATATTATGATGAGCCAGGATTTCTCCCTGCATGCGCAGAGCATCTTCTACTATATCTTCCAGTGTGGCGTTTTCCAAAACACCGGAGACCTTGGCGTAAGCATGCTGGGTGGCAACAATTTCTTTGATGTGTTGAACACTCTCGGTGAGGGATTCGACCTTATGAATAAGGTCTGATTGCTCCTGCTCCAGATGGCTTCCAAGCCGTTTGAGATAACCGGGAATCTTTTGACCGCGCGAATCTTCGGTCATAAATTTCCCCAATTCCGGTTCCTTGGAAACGAGCAGATCGGCGAGTTTTCTGACGCCACCCACTTGGGAATCGTGAATATCATTCGTGATCGCCGAGCCCAAAAGATTGACGCTGTTCAAAACGTTGCCGACGTTGTGGAGCACATAGGTAGCCACTTCTGCCATGCCCGCCATGCGGGAAGTGGTCAGGAGTTGCTGGTGGGTACGCTCCATTTTTAATTCGATGCGTTTGCGCTCCTCGATTTCCCGCTGCAACAAGGTGGTGCGCTTTTCAACCTGACGTCGCAAGAGCCCGATCCAACAGACGGCGACCACTAGAATAATTGCCAGCGTGCCAACCACTGCCAGGGTATGCTTGAAGTTCCACCACGGTGGCCGTTGCAAGACGAGAAAGTCGGATTCCTGACCGACCAGAAGTTTGAACGAACCAACGCTCTTGCCGAATTCTTCATAGGGCGTGGGCTCGGTTTGGCAAACGCCTGTCACGCGCACACGGCTGCCCGGGGCAATCGATAAGACCGGAGCCTGTACAAAAGCTTCAAACACTCTCTGTCCGTCGCGCAGTTCCATAACGGTTTTCTGGCCGGAAATTTGCAGGCTTAGAACTACCGCCTCGAGGCTGACCAAAGTGGAATCGAGATTTCCGGCAAAAATGCCATTGGCGTCGGTCCGGACTGGCGTTGCCTGAGCAGAGCGTTCGAGCGGGCGGAATAGCGCCTCGGTCAGAACCGGGGAGTAGCCGTGCATTTCAGGGAAGCCGACGACTTCAACCCGATCACCGGATTTGATTGAAGAATCTGTGCTGGCTTCCTGGCCCTGGGCGCTTTGCCAGAACACCCAATGGCCGGAACGCGTCAGGACGATGCTTTGCTTGGCGACCGCCAGGGCGCTGCCAGTGGCATCCTGAAGAAAATAATGATCACCATCGCGCAGTGTCAGGACGCCTTCGATTTTGACGCGGCGGCGAAGAACCTTGGTGCCATTGCCATGCAGCAAACTGCTGATTTCCCGGGTGGGCAATGAAAAGCCGTCCACGGGCGCTTGATCGACCTCGACGTATTCAAGCGAGGGAACGATCAAATGAATACCGCGCACCTGGTGTTCATCGCGGGCGATAGTGCCGACCCCGCGCATGCGGACGACGGCATCCACCAGATTATCCACGAGCGGAGCCGGGGCGCTTCGGATGGTGACCAGGGCTTGTTCGCCTTCGCATTCCAGAAGCACATGCGATCCATCCGAGGAATGCACGACGCCTTCTATTTCATCCCATTCATCCACGCCATGGCCGCTGGAAAGTCCGCTCCACGAAGATGGCTTGGCAGGGGGCAAGTTGCCTTTGCCCAAAGAGGTCACGCTCTCGACTTGCACGGCGGGGCTATCGCCCTCACCCCAATTGACGACTCCCTTTACAACAACGCAATCTCCGAGAGTGGGAACCAGGGAGAATTGTTCGGGACGGAAGAGAATTTCGATGCCGCCGGTATCATCTTCGATATAGGTGCCGTATAGATCGGTCACGATTCCCCGCAGACAGACCTCATGTTTTTGGCTCAGTTCGCTGGGCTTTAACTGACGAACTTGACGGATGGTGCCAAGAGGCATGATGCCAGACTGACCGGAATTGGGGCCGACGGAGTTGGTTGGCGACAACACCTGTGCCGGAGGCAATTCTACCGGGACAATAGATTTTAGGGTTGCCGCCCAAAGAATTCCCACGACGCGCTCGCCCTGACTGTTGAAAACCCCTTCGCACACGCCGCTGGCTTGGACGCGCATTCCGGGGACAATATTATTTTCGGCCGGAGTCGCATTCAGGACCCTTACTGAAATGGTGCGGCCATTGTCGGCCAATTCAAAACTTAAGCCCTGATTGAGGCGTCCAACAAAACGGACTTCACCACTGACCTGTCCCCAACGCATATCCGTTTGAGGCGATAGCGGTTCTCCGAGAGCGACTGGGACTAGAACAGCGAGAGCGGATGGCCCTTGTTGAGTCAGTCGCACATCAGCTATTTCAGCATGCGACCCGACGGCCCGGCTGGTGCCCTCCACCAAGACTCGTTGCCCGGGTGGAAAATGGGGCTTTAACGGTGAGGTTTCGATGCCGATATTGCCAGTCGCATCCAACAGACACCATTGGCCGGGAGATTCTGATGGGCCGATGACCCATCCCTCAATGTGTACTGGATAGCGTTTTGCCGCCTGACTCCGTAATTCGGCAAGTTGGACGATGTTTGAAATAATCAAACCGGAATGGTCGGTGTACTGCCACTGAATCCAAGAGGATCGAGTGGCGGGGTTTTGATCGGCATAATCCAGCCACTTGGTGTTGGATTGGCTGTCGAATAAATTAAAGACTTTTTCCAAATTTGGATTTTCTCCCTGGGCTGTGATTTGATCAGCAAAAATGGGGGCTGGATCCAAATCATTCTCCGCTTCACCCAAAGGTTCCAATTCGGCGAGCTGAACGGCGTTGGCTTCGGCGGGTTCGCGAACGCGTTTGATGTCCAGACGATACACGTTGAAGGCGGTCCGGTTGGATGTCTTGAAGATCTGTCGCTGATGGCGTTCAGGGAAAATTACGCCTTTGCGCTCGTCCAACGTGCTCCAAGTTTTGCCGCCATCGTTTGAACCAAGGAGGCGCCAGTCCATCGGATCGCGCTGGGGAAAATCGTTGGCGGATGTCAGAGCGTATTGGCGGACTATTTTGGCCGGCAAATTGGCATTTACCACTGAAGCTGCAGCACTGGAAATAGCCAACCATGGCAGCAACGCACACGCTAAACATATCCCTATTCGGCTCAAAAAAGAGACTTTGCGGTACAGTCTGCGACGCTGCGGCATGATTGCCATCTTAAGGCGGGATGGTTTCACGTCAACGTCGCAATTTTCCCGGATACCTTGCGTGGATTTCAATTTTTTGAAGAAAAATGATTGATTGCCCATTGTCGAAAATAAAAAGAAGTAACCAAGTAAAGCGTTAACATTCAACGCATTAAGAATTTAATAAAATAGTATTCACATGTCTTGAAATTCGAGCGTTGGATGTCAAACGAGGTGATCTTTATTGCGGCTTGGCACGCTTTTACCCGTTTTTTGGCACAATACTACCGCGTTCTATTCGGGGCTGGTCGATAGTATTTAGCCACACCCAGAATTAAAAATGAGCCTCACAAACTTTTGGCCGCCTTATCTTTTGGCCGCAAAGAAGCACTCACAAGATTCAAACATCATTTGCATGTAACCCGGAGCACGAACCACCTCCTCAATCAAAAAGCAATACCTGAACTGCAATAGCAAAATCCAACTATGAAAACGAAAAAAACGATCTTGGTCGCCTCCAGTTCGATGCTGGCAGCGGGCATGGCTCAAGGTGCCATCACCTACACCCAAGTGAACCAACAAATCGGCACGGGTGATTCGGGCTTTTATTTTGATTTGAATGGCGATTCAAGCCAAGATTTCCGCGTCTTCTTTGACGCCAATAATGCCAGCAAGCCTTGTGTCCTGGGAACTCAAGGAGCAATCAATCCGACTCCTTATGTCTTGAATGAGTTGATAATGAATCCGTCCAATACCGATAATAACGGGATACCGGTGATACCATTTGGAACCACTTTAACCAGCCAGGTCACTGTGGATACCAATACGGTCTCGATCGGCACTGACCAGCATGGTAAAAATGAAGGTTATCTGTATCAGAATGGCGAAAATAACCTGGTGGGCCAGTGGCCAATTAATCAAGATACCATTGGTTACGTGGCGCTGGCCATGGTGAACACCAACGTGACACCGGCCACCACCAATTACGGCTGGTTGCATCTGGAGCTGAACGGATTCAACACCAGTTCACCGGTGATAACGGTGATTGATTATGCTTACGAAAATACAGCCGGGGTCAATATCCTTGCCGGCCAAACGTCGTACGCGGATCCGCAAATTTACCAGGCGCCAACCAATCAAACCGTAGCGGCGGGCGTCAGTGTGAACATGAGCGTTCAGGCCTTGGGCTTGAGTTCGACGCCAACGTATCGCTGGATGGCGGGCGCGGTCGGCAGCGGCGTTTACACGAACTTGCCGAATACTGGTATTTTCTCCGGAGCCAACTCAGCAAATCTGACGATTTCCAGTGTCGCGCCGGCTAACCAGCTTGATTATGTGGTGGTGGTGACCGATAGCAGCGGCTCGGTCACCAGCAGTCCCCCGGCCACTCTGTCGGTGAATGGCGCGGCCTTGATCGGGCCGATACCCGCACAACAAATGATTTATGCTGGTTATCCGGCTCAATTCAGCGTCATCAATGTTGGCGGAGTGACAACGACGAATCAGTGGCAAAAGGATGGCACGAACTTGCTCAATTTGGGTGCCTTTTCGGGTGTAACTTCTCCCAATCTGCTGATTTCGAATGTGACGCCAGCCACAGTGGGAAATTATCTGGCGGTTGCCAGCACGACTTACCTGTCGGTGACCAGCAGCGTGGCTCCCTTGGGCATCGTGTACCCAGACGGCACACTTTATGAGTCCAATGTGCTCGCCTATGGGGCGGTTGACTATTATCGGCTCGGCGAAACTTCGGGCAATGTCGCTTACGATTTTGTTGGTGGGAAAAATGGCGCTTACGGTTCAACTTCAGTTCTGGGACAATCCGGACCGAATTCGACCGTTGGCTTTCCTGGATTTGTCGGCACAAATTACGCGGCGACATTCCAATTCATCGACCCGAGCAACACGCTTCCGTTGTTGCCTTGGAATTTTAACACCAATGCCGTGACAATAACGGCCTGGATTTATCCGCAGTTCAATCAAGGAAACGGCGGAATTGTATTCACCACGGGAACCAACAACCTGACTTGCGGCATCCGCTATGACGGCGGGTTCCTAAACAGCAACGGTGTGGATGGCAATATCGGATATAGCTGGGGCAATAACCCCGCTGATTTCTTGTGGAATTCTGGTATCACTGCGCCTCATAACCAGTGGTCGATGGTGGCCCTGGCGATTTCTCCAACCGATGCGACTCTATATATCATCAACAGCAACGGGGTGCAATCTGCCGTCAATACGGTGAACCACACCAACCAGTTATTTAATGCCACGGAATATATCGGCACTTACCCATTGGAAGGACCCATCGGTAATAATAACTTCAACGGAAATATTGATGAGGTTGCTGTCTTTAACTCAACTTTGTCTCAAAAACAGATTTCCACATTATATGCGAGCGCCTTGGGCCAAGTTCCTTTAACCATCAGCAGGGTCGGAGGCAATAATCTCCAACTCCAATGGACCGGCGGCGTACTACAACAAGCAAATAGCATCTTAGGGCCATGGACAACTAACGCGGCAGCTTCATCGCCATATATCGTCAGCCCGACGCAAGCCCAACAATTCTTCCGCGCCCGATGAACGCAGGTTGAAACAAATCAGAAGGCGGCTGGAACTATTCCAGCCGCCTTTTCATTAAAACAAATTCTCTGGCAAACCACGATGCCGCTTGAAATCTGCCATCTCAACACAAAGTGCGGCTTTTAAAAATGGAAGATCAGAAGATTCGGGTAAAGATATGGCGTGAAGGCAATTCGTTTCCGCCCATTCGCATGGCGAGATTTGCGGTTTCGCGGTGTTCGACCTCACCGCCACGAAACTGCATGCGGTTAAATTGCTGACGACTAACCTTTCTGCCGACCAGGCCGTGAATCAAAGCGGTATGACGCAGTAAAGCCACATTTCCCAGCGAGTTTAGAAGCCGATTGCCTGCTTGTACCACGCGAACATCTACATAGAGCGCATCCAAAATCGGTCGCATCAAGAATGCTCCCACCGGCCGCGCACCATCAAATAGAATGGCTGACAAATCCAATTCAAACCCACAAGGACAATCCTCGCGCCACCGTTCGCGCAACTCGTCGTACGGCATTAAGCAATGTGGCTCAATGAGTTCCAATATGGTTTCAGGTCGATGGTGCCGAATGGACTCGGTGCGCCAAGCGGGAGGGAATTTATCGCGCATGCGTTCGGCAATCTCCATCGTTCGCGTCCAAGACTCTGCGGTTGACACTTCAAAAAACCGTTCGGAATGCAAAATAGTGAACCCGTTTTCATGCAAGATAGGGATCCATTCACTATTATCGGCCAAAAGGTCGGAATAATTCATGCATTTCACACCCAACGCACGTCCACATTCTGTAAGCTGCTGGATCAACCCACTGCAAGCCGCGAGCCGGGCTGAACTTCCCGGCTGGAAGGCGAGACGGAACAAAAGCAGGCCGTCTTTTGGCCACCAAGCTGCCGCCGCAACAAAACGTTCCAGAGGTTTCATCTTTACGGCCACAAACACGCGTGCCTGCCGCGGCAATGGAAAAGAGCGGAATAGATGCAATACGCGGGGGAGTTCCAAAGTGGATGGTTCGCGAATAATCAAATCAGATGAATCCGGTCCACTCATAACTTCGCGATAAGTCAGCTCGATGATAACACAGGATAATCGACTGGATTCTGAGTGAAAAACGATTAATATCAAAGCAAATAGTTCCCATATGTCAGGTCGTTTATTGTTAGTCGAATGGGATGCCGCCGACTGGAAAGTGCTGCATCCTTTGATAGATGCCGGGAAAATGCCGGTGTTGAACCAATTGGTCGAGGAAGGCGTTTCGGGCGAATTATCATCCGTTCAACCTTTGGTGCCGGCAATGTTATGCACCTCCTTAATCACAGGTAAAAGAGCCTGGCAGCACAAAGTTTGTCATGCCATGGAACCCAGCCAGGATGGCCGGATGGCAACGATTCCAGCAACAGCCCGGCAGACGTCGACGCTCTGGCAAATGTTAGGGCAGACGGGCAAGCGGAGCTTGGTGGTAGGCTGGCCAGCCAGTCACGGTGAGAAAGCTGGCAATTGCGTTCTTGTTTCTGACCGGTATCCCGAACCCACGGCTGGCCCGGGCATACATCCGTGGCCGCCAGCAAAACCCGGCACCTACCTGCCCGATACACTGCGGATCCGGCTGGATACCGCAAGATCAAGCCCGGAACACATCGATGCGTCCGTGATTTCGCGTTACATTCCAGGATGGCAACAAATCGATCAAAAACGGGATCATCGCATTGGGCAACTGCGCCTGTATTTGGCGGCTGACTATTCTTACCAGACCGCGATGATGGAATTATTGAAGAGGGAGGCTTGGGACTTTGCGGCTGTCCGTTTTCCCGCGCTTGGCCCCATCAGCCAGTTTTTTATTCCGCCCCATCTCTTCCAGCCGGGTGATTCGGCCCCGCCAGAATTCGAACTGTATAAGGGCGTGCTGAGCATGACCTGCCGAATACTGGATAACATGCTGCATCAATTGATAACGCTCGCAGGAAAGGATGCCACGATTATGTTGGTTTCGGCCCATGGTGCACGCATACAAGGGATACCAGCCGGTGGATTTGCCCCGCGCGACCAGGAATCCTGGAAATCGCCTTTTGGTATTTTTGCGGTCAGAGGCCCGAATATTGCCCGCGATACGCTTGTGTACGGGGCAAGCGTTTTGGACGTGGCGCCGACGATTCTAACCTGTTTTGGTTTACCGATTGGCGATGACATGGAAGGACGCGCTTTGATTGAAGCTTTTCGCACGACTCCTGAAATCACGCGAGCGGCCTCATGGGATTTGCAGATAGGAATTCAGCCTCGTTCAAATGTTAAAGATCTCTCTCCGCCTCTAGATCATCCTGCAGCATCCGCGTGGTGCCGGGAATCCGACTGGCACTTCGTTCAATCGGCGATGGAAGCTGGACGTTATGCTGAAGCCCTGCCGGTGTTGGACCGCTTATTTCGCGAATTTCCAGAGCAGTTGGATGTGGGTTATGCGCTGTTTCAATGCCAACTGGCATTGAAACAATTATCAGGGGCTTCCGACACGCTGGAAGTTGTGCTGGAATCTATACCGGCGGGCGTCGCCTCACTTTTGCCACGCGCTGAACTGGCGATTGCCAAAGGAAATTTCAACGAAACCCGCAACTTGGTCGAGGAATTGCACAGACTTAAGCCGACGCATCCATCGGCCTTGCGCCGGCTCGGGTTGCTACTACTTCGATTACGCGAGTGGAATGCGTTGGAGGAAATTGCGAACCAAGCATTGAACATCGATGAACGAGATCCCATCGCCTGGCTTGGACTGGCGGCAGCACAATTGCGCAAGGAAAAGCCGAAAGCAGCCGAGGAGTCAGCGACACGCGCGATAGGCCTTCGCTATTTTCTCCCAGACGCCCATTTTATTCTAGCACGTGCGCTGGTGGCCCAAGGGCGTTGGTTGGAGGCTCGGTACGCCATGCAAGCACTATTGAAAATCCAGCCGGAAAACCGGGTAGCGGCAAACTACTCGAAGCGAATCCCAGTAAAACCCGCCGGGTAACTTTGGATTATCCGACTGCCGATTGGGTCGAAATTCGACACCTAGGCGGGCCTGCCCTCATCGGTCAGATGTTGGGTAAAGATTTTTGGGTCATATTTACTTTTTGACAGCACAAATATAGCGTGGGGCACGCTGCCGAATAGAAGGCTGTTCCCATCATCGGCCCAGCTATTTTTACCGATATTTCGATAACAAAGCTTGGACTCGCTGCATCCATGCCTGGTCCACTTCTTCCACCCTGTTCGTGGTCACATTTGAACCGTTCATGTCGCAGAACTGAAAATAAGCGTGAACTTTTGTATTTCGAAGATAGTGATTCATGTAATCAATGTTCCGCTGAGCATATTTCAGCCAACTCGTATTGCCGTCCGCCTGGAAGAGTTTGATGAGAGATTGCGATGCCCAACCGCACCAGCAAGGATTGACCCGGCCATCTGACGTATTGAAATAATAACAGCCAAAGGAGTTATTCCATAATTTCGCGTTCAGACTGCGGGCCAAGTTTTGCGCCTTGGCCTCGTAGTCATTGGCAGACATGACCTGACAATAGAGCAGATCGGCCTCAATCATGATGGCGTTATCATAGGTAAATTCCACCGGACTCTTTAGCCCTTCTGGCGTGCCATTGGTCGTGATTTGCCACACGTACAAGCCATCCACGCTGTTAAACATCCTGGCTTCCAGCCAGTTTTTTATGGAAATAGCCCAATCCCGGTAACACACCCGTCCAGTAATTTGATAAAGACGCAAAAACAACTGCATCGCCAGCCCATTGGATTGAGTCGGCTTATTTTTCCTGTTCATATCCCACCAGAATCCGCCGCCGAAAGTATTGTCCCACTCTCCGCTGGACATCAACCAATTTGCCGCCGCCATCGCTGAGTATAAATAATTTGTTTTTGCTGCACCGGAGCTTACCGCATAGCAGTCCAGATAAACGTTTCCTGCCAGCGAGTTGTCATCAACATACTTTCCTCCCCCAGCATCGCAGCCCTTAATATCAGCACTGGCGAAATAGCCGCCGCCTGGATTACGAATATCCCACAGATGGTTTATCCAGGCATAAGTTTTGTCCATGGATTGCAAATAATTAGAATCGCCTGATGCCGCCATCGCCGCATCGGCATACATTTGGCTGACGCAATACCATTCATAGGCGGTGTCCGAGCCAGGCTCAATTCGATAGCTGTTAGAGCAGGTCTGAAAATCGTGAACCACGTCGGCATGAACCATCTGGGCAAGTCTCCAGTATTCGGAATTGGTTCCGCCATGCGTAGATAGGGTGGTCGCAAAGAAAAGCATAGCCAGCAGCCACATTGGCCATCGAAATTCAAACGTCACGTATTGCATCTGATCAAAAAATTGCCGTCGGTAGCATAGTGAGTGTCTTGCAACTATTGCACTTGCACCCGATAAAACATCTGAGGATTCGCAGGCTGATTGGTGTAGGGTGAAGAGGCGTTGTTGGTAGTCCAGGGACCGGTCAGATTGGGAGCCTGCAATAGTACACCCAGCGGCCAGTTTAACACAAAGTTGGTTCCCGACTGCTGGATATTTATATTGACCGGCGGCTGAGTGGGCGGCGCGGTGATCCTGACGTTGTCAATGAAGACTGTATTGTCTCCACCAGCCAGATCTGTTCCCACAAACGCCAAGGTTTCGGTGGCGGCCGTGGCCGTGAAATTGGCGGTATAGGTTACATAGCTGGTTGCGCTCGCCCCGGGATTGAAGCTAGCGATCACAGTGCCATTGACCGTCACATTCCAAGATTGAGTATTGTTTGGACGTTCCGCCGCAAGAAAACTAAGTGTATAATTTATCCCGGGAGTGAAACCGGAGATGGCTTGAGAAATGGTTCCATTTTTTTGGACAAATGCGGCCTGAACGCCTTGCGCGGCGCTGGGATTAAAAAACGGGCTGCCATTACCGACAATGCCTGATCCATTTCCGCTGGTGCCGCCAAAGGTCCACGAACCGCCGGAGGGATTATACTGATAACCGCCAGCACCAATGCTGGGGGTTTCAAAGCTGAAGTTTGCATTGGCAGCGTAGTTGAATGTGAAGGGCGAGAATTGCAGCAAAGGAGCCGTGATGAAGTGCGGGTTGTACCAAGATCTGTCGGAATATGTCTTCGTGAACCAACTTTCGGTGCAGCCGTTGTCGGAATAGCCGATAGTGTAGATGCCATTGCCACCTGTACCCGCACAGATGTTGGGCATGTATGCGGATTCAATGCCCTCCCCGCCCTGATCTGGAACGGAGGCGATCACCGTGTCGCCACTCCATGGTCCCATGGGCGTCGGGGCAAATTGCGCGTAGATATTCAGGCTCAAAACAGGTATGTACACCGCACAATAGTTGCTGACGCCCATCCGGGTGATCGACCAGCCCTGATAATCGGAGATGGGAACGCTCTGGGCATGGTTCGCGACCCAGGTAGAGCCATTCCAATAGGTCCAAGCGGAATCCACTGCCAATTGCCCTGCAGGTACTCGAGCTACTTTGGCACCATTGTAAATGTAGTAAAAGCCATCATCTCCTTTTATAAAATCACCGAAATCATCGTTCCCGGGAGACGCCAGATTTGTCACGACACCATCCAACGTCAAACCTGGCAGAGACAAGGTGGCCACCGACATGCACAAGTTGGTGATCGCCCCGCTATCAACACCAATCAACAACACATATAATTTATTTTTATTAGTTTCGACCACACTGCCAGAAATCCAATAAAGACCGTTTTTGACAAGATCGATCTGCTGGGCGTTTTGATTGGCGGGCGTTGAGCTGGCGGCGTTAAAAAAGGTGTTGGCGCCATTATTCATCCATACAAGGTTTGTGCCAATTTGATGCACCAGACAGTTGCGCGGCAATGTACTGTTGCCGCGAATATTCGAATAGAAATAATTAGTGCTAATCGTTGTGGCATCAGAGTCGTTGAAGATCCAGGCAATGCTTCCATCCGGCAGAAGGCATGATTTGTTGTTGTCCCCACCAGTCCAACCAATCTTGAGGCTGTTGGTCTGGACAAAATTCAATTCCCCCCACTGCCATAAATAAGTCATCGGAACATCGAAGCCGCCGGCATTGGTTACGTCCAAGACCTCCACGTTATCGAGCCAGTATTGCGCCACAGTCTGGAAATTAAAAGCGATGGAGACTGTGCCGGAGGCTTTGAAGGCGTATAGATATTCTTGATAATGTTCGTCGCCGGATGCCAGCGAATTGGTAGAAATCAGAAAAGGGATTTGGGGAAATGCTGGTGAAGCTCCAAGAAGATTTATCCCTAAATTTGCATCCAAGGTATCGGTGTTGGCCCAAAATCTCAGAAGATACGTGTCCGAGCTGCTAGCGTTGAACGAACTGCTGACAAATTGAACTGAATTGGAGGCGGTTCCGGCATTACTCACTGTCACATGCAAAGCATTCGTTCCGCTTTTGACAATGGTTTGAGTATTGGCAAATGTTGCTCCGCCGCCGGCGGACAAGGAAGGAAGCCAACCACCCTGACCTGATTCGAATCCACCGTTGGTCAAGATTTGCGCGGTGGCTGGACAGGCGAGAAATAAAAACATCAATGGCAGCAGACTCCAGCGGCCCCACTGGCTGCAAAGATAAAAACAAATATTAAGGCCATGGATTAAGCGCGTAGATTTTTCCATAAATGAAAAAGAAAATTTTGGTCTGTTTAAAAAATCCGAATGCGCCTCGCAATTTTCTGGTCAGATTGGCTTCCAAAAACATTTTATGCAGTTCAGCAAAACCTGTTTGTAAGGAGACAATGCAAGGCGAACTCAACATCTTACTCTGTGGTGTACGCGTGCTAACTTAAGCGCAAGTGCCTTCAGGTCAACACCACAATGCGCTCGCATTTTTGGCTGAAATTTATCACCTCTCGTAAAAGCACAGCCTGCTGGCCAACCGTAGATGCGACATTTTAAAACAGAGTTAAACTGCTTATGGTCAGCATTTTAAGAATTTATAAAAACTTAGATTATCTCCAATGAAGCTCAGGTTTCTTTGGTGTTTAAAGGCTTTTTTGCCTCCAATCATGGCACTCTTTCACCCTTTTTTTGGCACAATTCTCCCGCGTTTCATCAGGCTGGAGGGTATAGTATAAACACATCCCGAAACCCATGTACAAGACTTGTAAAAGCTTGAAAAGAAGCTCTGGCATTGACCCGAAACTTCTGCGCCATATCGAGTAATTTTGTAGATATTATGAATCAGCGAAAAGCAAAATACGGTACGGGCGGATTTACACTCATTGAATTGCTGGTCGTCATTGCCATCATCGCCATCTTGGCGGCAATGCTGCTGCCGGCTTTGTCAAAAGCCAGAGCGAAAGCCACCGGTGTCAGTTGCCTGAACAATCTGAAACAGCTCACCCTGGCGGCACACATGTATTCCGGTGACAACCAGGACGCCATCATCCCCAATATTGTTTTCTCGACGAGCAGTTGGGTGGGAGGAAATGTTAATGGAAGTGCGCTTGACCCGACAGGTCCGACCAATACGGCGCCGATCATGGCGTCGCTCCTTTATCAGTATGACCGAAGCGTGGGAAATTATAGTTGTCCCGCAGACAAGGTAAATATCATCGGCATGAGCAGCGTTTCCCGGGTGCGTAGCTATTCGCTGAATTGCATGATGGGAGACAATAGTGATCCGGGCGGCACAGGAAACGGAGTCCATGTTGGCATCAAAGAAAACACCAAGCTGGCTTCCGTGCAAAATCCCGGCCCCTCCACCGCTTCATTTTTTATCGATGAACAAGGAGGCACCACGCCAACGAGCACCAGCATCGATGACGGCTACTATGCGGTGGATTTTCAGGATTTTGGCCCAACCTGGCGCAACGTGCCCGCTAGTCGTCACGGCAACCATGGGCAGTTTTCATTTGCCGACGGCCATGCCGGTTTTATGAAATGGATCAATTCAAAAACCCAAACTTTGCAAGGCTGGAACGGGAGCGCCAACTCGGGCAAGAAACCTGATTTTGATCTTCAACAAATCTGGCTGTCCACCTACCCCCGTGGAGGATATCCGGGCAATCCGGGGCCGTGGTGACTTTGGGGCCGTTTTTGAAGTGCTTTGTAGACGCTGGTGATATGGATGAAGCATAATCTTCTTCAGCTTTATTTTTTGTCTGCCCGCTGAACGGCCAGTCCACATCAAGTAAATGACTCAATAAATAGCGTATGCTTTGCTCTTCTGTTCAGAACTGCTGTAATGTAATTCAACTTTGGTGAATTCGATTTGCATGTCCATATTTAAAATCAATCTCGTATCAAGTCTATCGCGTCCGCTTCTGATTTTCGCCCTGCTGGGCTTGGCCCTAACGGCATCGGCAGCAGACACTCTGGAAACAGGCTTTCTTAATCCGCCGGAATCGGCGAAGCCGCAGACGTGGTGGCATTGGATGAATGGTAACATCACCAAACAAGGTATCACCGCTGACTTGGAAGCGATGAAGCAAATCGGCCTGTCGGGTGCTACGATTGTAAACGTGGACTGCAGCATTCCCCGGGGCGACGTGCCATTTATGAGCCCGGCTTGGCGGGAGGATTTTAAATTTGCCGTGCAGGAAGCCAACCGGCTGGGTCTCGAGCTTTGCGTGGAAAACTGTGCCGGCTGGTCGAGTAGCGGCGGCCCATGGAATACGGTGACCAATGCAATGCAGCGTCTCACTTCCAGTGAGGTGATGATATCCGGCCCGACCAATTTTGACGGCGTACTGCCGTTACCGCCAGTGACTCTGGGATATTACCGTGATATTGCGGTGCTGGCGTACAAAGACACTTCAGTTGAAGCGGGGGCAGAATCGACTGCCGCGCCAGAAAAATTAGAGATCAAACATGCGGTTTTTGAGGCAAAGAGTGGCCCGGGCTCCGCAGATGTGACGACCAAGGTCATTGGCTTGATCCAGAGCGGTCAAAAATCAATTGATGTGACCAGAGATGAGTTCAATGGTGATCCGGCCCCGGGGTCGGTGAAACAATTGCGCGTTGATTTCACCTTGGACGGAATACCCGCCACTTTGACCGTGGATGAAAATGATGCGCTGGTCTTTCCAGTCAACACGAACCAACTGTCAGCGATCGATTCGTTTGAAAAAATCTCAATCTCGACCAGCCGCACTTTCGTTTACCCGCCGCCAGCGACTGGCTTATTTGCCGACGAAGCAATCGCTCACAAAGATGTATTGGATTTGACGAAGAAACTGGGGCCTGACGGCCGGCTCCGGTGGAATGTTCCGCGAGGGCACTGGACTATTCTACGGCTCGGTTACACGCCGATTGGGGTGAATAATCACCCTGCGCCTGCAGAAGGCACCGGTTTGGAATGCGACAAGCTTAGCAAGACGGCGCTCGACGCGCATTGGGCTGGCTTCATGCAAAAAGTTCTCGCTGACACCGGCCCGCTCGCTGGCAAGACGCTTAACAGCTCACTCATTGATAGCTATGAAATCGGCAATCAGGATTGGACGCCTGACTTCCGCGAGGAGTTTAGAAAACGTCGTGGCTACGATCCCCTGCCCTTTTTACCGACGTTCACCAGACGGGTTGTGGATGATCCGTCGGTCACCGAGCGTTTTCTTTGGGACATGCGTCGAACGGTTGCCGATCTATTTGCCGAAAATTACTACAGTCATTTCACCGAGCTATGCCATCAGCATGGACTTACAAGTGCAATCGAACCATACACCGGGCCCTATGAGTCGCTGCAGTGTGGCGCGCGGAATGATGTCGTTATGGGCGAATTTTGGGCCGGCAGTCAGGGTGATCCTTCGGTGAAAATGGCTTCGTCCGTTGCGCACATCTATGGAAAGACCATCGCAGGCGCAGAGTCGTTCACCGGATGGCCCAGCGACGGACGCTGGCAGGCTGATCCGTATCAACTAAAGCCGCTGGGCGATTTGATGTTTTGCCAGGGCATCAACCGTTTTGTTTTCCATCGATATGCGATGCAACCGTGGACGAATCGCTCGCCGGGCATGACGATGGGCCCGTTTGGCATCAATTTTGAGCGGACGGAAACCTGGTGGAACCAAGGCAAGGCATGGATCGACTATCTTTCTCGCTGCGAATTTCTTTTGCAGCAAGGCCGCACCGTAACCGATGTGGCATATTTTACGGGTGAAAGTGCGCCAGTGCTAACGCGTACCGGTAATCCTTCCCTGCCCGCCGGTTATGATTACGACGCCATCAATTCCGACGTTTTACTGCACGGCGCCACGGTGAAGTCTGGTCGTATCACATTAGCCAGTGGTGCGAATTACGCCGCACTGATTCTGCCACCGGACGATGCGAACATGACTCCGGCGATGCTAAACTGTCTCCGGAAATTAATCCGGGCTGGAGCGACTATCGTTGGCCCGGCGCCGCAATCTTCACCCAGCCTTGCGGGATATCCAAACTGCGATAAACAGGTGAAAGAGATGACCCGGGAACTTTGGGGTTCATGCGACGGAAGCAATGTGCTGGAACACGCTGATGGCAAGGGCCGGATTGTCTGGGGCAAACCCTTGGCGGAGGTTTTTGCTGAACAAAATTTAAAACCCGATTTTAAAACAGGCAGCGCGGAACATTCAGCGCAACTGGTCTATACACATCGCCAGGACGGGGCGGCGGATATTTATTTTGTCTCCAACCAAAAGCTAGAAAGCAGATCTGCAGATTGCACGTTTCGCGTCAGCGGCATGCTTCCAGAAATATGGCATCCAGACACCGGGATGATTGAGCCGGCACCAATCTGGAGCGCTCGCGATGGGCGAACCACGGTGCGATTGAATTTTGACCCAGCAGGATCCTTGTTTGTGGTCTTTCGCCGAGCGGCTGACGGTGCTGATCATATTGTCTCCGTCAAAAAAGATATCGATACTCCGACCGCAAGCAGCGCCACAAACGGAGTTTCGCGATGGCAAACCGGCCTTGCCTCTGACGGTTCGATAGTGATGAAAGCATGGGATAACGGTGGCCTTAAATTGGAAACTGCCCAAGGGAAGGTCTTGCATGCGGATGTGTCGGATATTCCAGCACCTGAGGAGATCAACGGTGGCTGGAGCTTGAGTTTCCCACCAAACTGGGGCGCGCCTTCAACAGTCACATTGGATAAATTGATGTCGTGGGCGGATCATACCAATGCCGGGGTTCGGTATTTTTCAGGTACAGCAACGTATGAAAAGGAAATTGAAATCCCTGCCGAGCGATTGAGTTCCAGGCGGGAACTTTGGCTGGATCTTGGAGCGGTGAAGAATTTTGCTGAAGTCTCTTTGAACGGCATTGGCCTTGGCGTGTATTGGAAACCGCCGTTTCGCATGAACATCACGACTGCTGCGAAGCCAGGCGTGAACAAGCTCGTCGTCAAAGTCACGAACCTTTGGCCGAACCGAATCATTGGTGACGAACAATTGCCGGCAGATTGTGAATGGGCAGGCGACCAACTCAAAGCGTGGCCGCAATGGCTTTTGGATGGTAAACCCAGCCCGACCGGACGATTGACCTTCTCAACATGGCATCATTATTCAAAGCAATCGCCGTTGCTGGAATCTGGATTACTTGGGCCGGTCACGTTGCGAACAGTTGAAATTGTTCCAGCCAAATAATCCACTGGTCGATTGCCTTTTAGCTCGTAGTTACGGAAGATTTTGCCGGGGCTGACAAGCGGGAACATCTTAATTTCCAAAGATTCTATAGAACATCAGCGCGCCACCGGGTGGTAAATTGGTGAATATAATATTACCCGAGGTATCGGCCGTGTTGGTGAATACGGGAGTCCAAATCACGGGAGGAACCAGGTTGGTGGAGCTGGCGAGAATGTAAGGCGAACTGGGTTGGCCGGTTCCGGAGACGGATACGCCTTTGGTGCCAGGGGCCAATACAATTCCGCCAATTTTCGGCGGCAGGTTGGTTACTGTTATATTGATGGCTGGAGAATTCACCACCCCACCGCCGTTGAAAGTCACCGCCGCTACGAGACTGTATGTGCCGGCGGCAACGTTGGGCCAAGAAACTGTGTAAGGCGCATGGGTGGCTTGGCCCAGGAAATTAGTTCCATTGGCATAAAAATTTACGGCGTTGATGATGTTGCCATTTGTCACGACTGTCGCCACGACAGGGATTGTGCTTAGAGAGAGGAAGCTCGCGCTGCTCGCCGGACTGGTCAACGTCGCTGAGGAAAGCTGCGGTTGGATAGCCGGTGAAATCTGCACGTTGTCTATAAATACTGTATTGTCCCCCGTCGCCAAGTCAGTGCCGTTAAAACTCAAGACGTGCGACGTGGACGTAGCGGTGAAGCTGGCTGTGTAGATGCCATAGCTCGTGCCGCCAGGAGCGTTGGTTTTGATCACCTGATTGTCAATGAGCACATTCCATGATTCTCCTTTGCCGCTGCGTTGCGCGGCAGAATACGTGATGGTATAAATGGTTCCGGGCGTAAAGCCGGTCAAAGTTTGCGAAATGGTTCCAAACTCCTGCACGAACGCTGCCTGTGTACCATCTGGCGCGTTAGGATTTCCAAAAAGACTGCCGTTGGCGAGAATGCCAGAACCATTGGGGCTGGCCCCGGAAAAAGTCCAATAACCACCCGAAGGGTTATACGCGTATCCGCTGATTTGTGGCGTTTCAAAACTGAAATTTGCAATTCCCAATGGCATTCCCGAAACTTCAGCAGAATTGGCGCTCTCTCCTTCGGCGTTCACAGCGGAAACAACGTAATAATATGTCTGACCATTGCTTACGGTCATATCCGCAAAGCTGGAGAGGAAGACCGGACTGGATACTACCGTATAAGGTCCGCCTGACGTGGTAGAGCGTTTCACGTTATAACTGGCTGCGCCCGGCAGTGGCGTCCAGCTCAAATCTACCCAGCCATTACCGGCTTGAGCGCTCAATCCTTTGGGCGGAGAAGGAAGCACGGTCCAACTGAATTGATAATTTCCAGAAGTGACATCCCAAACGGAATAAGTCTGCGGGCTGGTTCCTTCAAAATGGTCATAGGTCACACCGGTATCGCTCCCGGCGGAGACGCCATTGCTCCAAATGATGGTATTACCTTCTTTGATCACCAAACTGGCCGGTGACGTGCCCAGCGTTGGTAAATAGACTACGCCACTCGAATTGGGCGGAATGACCATATTCATCGTGATGCTTTGTCCGTTGATCTGCCAGGCATTTGAGATGGTGCCATAAGGTGAATTATGAGTCGCCTGTGCCCAGGCAATCGTACCCGTGATTTCCGGCTTGATGATCACGCTCTTGTAACCGGGACTGCCGGGGCGAATGCCAGCCAGATATTCCATGAACCAAGCGGATATGTCCCCGAACATGATGTGATCGAGCGAAGTGCCCGGGCTGGATCCGTTCCAGCTTTCGTACAAGGTAGTGGCACCTTGCTGGGTGATCCAATTGCCCCAACTCGGATAGTTGGTCTGCAGGGCCAGAGACATGGCAACATCCGAATGGCCATTGTCGCACAGAGTCCGAAGCAGATACTTCGAACCGAGAATGCCGGTGTTCACTGTATTGTTGTTCTGTCCTACGATTGTCACCAAAGCTTGCGCCGCCGGAGAAATCTGATTTGAAACAGTCAAACCTTGATATAGGGCGCAGGATTGCGCGGTTTCCGAGCCGATCGAGTATTGAGCTGTGCTGGAGTTGTAAAAATTGCTGTTGAAGGACACTTTGATCTGTGAGGCCAGGTTGCTGTACAGCACTGAATCTGCTGTGTTGCCCATCAATGCAGCGGTTTGCGACAAGATCAAGGCTGTCTCATAGTAATAGCCTGTGTCGGTGACCTGGGTGGGCGTGACCGTGCTGGCAGGCGCCCAATCGCCAAGGCCGTAGGACACGATATTTCCCGATGCCTGGGTGGTTTCGTAATTTACGTACGCCTTCATGGTCGCGTAATTGTTGGTCAAAAGGCCAGCATCACCGGAGTGTAGATAGACGAACCAGGGGATCAACAACATTGCCCCCTCCCACGCCGGCCCAGCCGCGTAACCATAATCTGCATTGGGATAAACGCCGGACAGATCGCCGCTGGAAAGTTGTCCCGGACCAAATTCCTTCAGCCAACGCGTATAGACTGCCGAGCTTTCGAAATGAGTCTGCCCAATTTCACAGGCAAGCTGCGCATCGCCGTCCCATCCTTGTTTTTCACGGGTCGGGCAATCCGTGGGGATACCTACAAAATTGTTAAGGAAGGACCACACGGTGTTGGTTTCAATCTGGTTCAGCAGTTGGTTGGCGCACAGAAAGCTTCCCGCAGTGGCTAGATCCGTGTGCACCACTTGGGCGACGAGCGTGTTAGTTGTGGGTGGGGATGGCAGGCCGGTCACCTGCGCGTAGCGAAAACCGTGATAGGTGAAACGCGGCGCGTATTTTTCAGCGCCACCGCCTTTCAGAATGTAGGTGTCCGTCTGGAAATACTGTTTCGGGCCGACCAGCCCGTTGATATTGCTTTGATCTATCGAATTATCGCCATTCGTGAGTTCGCCATAAACCATGGTGACTGAAGTTCCGGCAGCTCCGCTGACAGTCAACTGTCCCCAGCCGGCCAGATTCTGGCCGAAGTCAAAAGTATAGACACCTGGTTTTCCTGAGACAGGGATAATCCTTACTGGATATATTGCCTGAAAGACTTTGACAGGCTCCGCATCCGGCGCCAGCAACGTACCGGCTATTCCTTCACGGGCAATGGCATTGGTCCAGACCGAATCATTGAAGCCGGCGGCGGACCAGCCTGCTTGCTCGAGACGGGCATCATAGACCTCGCCGAGACGTGTTGTATCCAACACCAGCGGGCCGTTGGACGCTTTCCAAGTTGGATCACTTACGATCGTGTTCGACGTGCCATCGGTGTACTGGACCATCAATTGCAGAATCATCTGCGGTTGCGCGCGCCAAGGGGCGGTGGCCGTGTTCCAATAGTCGGTTGCCCATTGATTATAAAAGCCATTGGCCAATTGAATGCCCACGGCGTTTTGTCCTTGAACCAAATTGGTCGTCACGTCAAAGGTCGTGTAATACGAATGATAATCATAGTGCGTCCAGCTCGGATCCAAAACATGATCTCCCACTTTCGCGCCATTCAATTGCATTTCAGAATAGCCAAGTCCGCAAATGTAGGCCATGGCGTGCGCCACCGGTTTGTTCACCGCAAAAACCTTTCGCAACATCGGGCTGGGCGGCGCGGGCAAAATGTTTGTATTTTCATTCATGCCGATCCATTGAGCCATCCAGTCGGATGAATTGAGCAAGCCCATGGTCCAAGTTGCTGTGGTACTCCACGCTGAGTAGTTTCCGTTCTCATCCCAGATGCGTACTTTCCAATAACAAGCCTGCCCGGAAGCCAGCGTCTGGCCGCCGTAGTTCACCAGGACAGACTGATCCGAAACGATCACGCCGCTGCTCCAGAGATCGCCGGCATCTTGCGACAAAATCAAGGGCGAGGATGCCACTAGTATCTGGTAAGCAGCCTGCCGGTCACCACGGCCGGTGGAATTCATTGTCCAACTGAGACGCGGCAGGCGGGCGTCAATGCCCAAAGGATTCAGTAAATGTTCACAACGAAGATTGCTCACGCTGGCGGATGACAATGCGCTAGTGGCGTTGGTGATGATCAATTGCAAAGCGGGACTGACACTGGAACCAATCGGGTTGGTCATTCGAATCCGGAAATTGAGCGTGAAGTTGCCGAAATTAGTCGTGTTCAATACATAATTCGTATTAGTGGCACCCGCGATGTCAGTATAGTTGACTCCTCCACTCCCGTTGTCAGACTGCCATTGATATTGGATAGGCGCCGTACCCGTAGCCGAATCACTAAAAGTGACGACAGTTCCCGCAGCAACTGTTGAATTAGGCGAACACGCTGCCACGCCAGCCAAAGGCAGAGCACCGGTCCGCGCTCCAAATACCTGAATTTCCGAGTAGCCACAGGCGTCATTTTCCGGCGCGGGAGTGGTAAAATCAAATTTCACCGCAACCACATTCGTAGCCAGAAAACCGGAAGCCGGCAACAGGGTCACGCGCGTCGCCGATTGAACACCAGCCGGATTGACCGGATTATAGTTTACACTACCCAATTGGATGAAGGTGGCAGGTGAAGTAATTGTGGAATAATAAACCGTGTAATCCTGGGAATCGCGTCCCGCATCACCCCACCCTCCATAAACCGTGATATTGGTCAGGCTAAAGCCGTTGGTCCAACCGCTCAGGGTATATGTCACTGACTGGCCAGCGCCGCCGGCTGCGTCGCCGCAAACGACTTCCGTTGCGCTGCTGCCCATACCAGGCCAGTAGTTAAACGAACCAACAGAACCATTCGCCAACACCCCTGCCGAGCCCGTTCCATAAAGGCTGAAATTACCGCTGCCGACACTGCTGGGCGACTGCCCGGCAATCAAACTGCCCGACGCCAACATCCACGTCGGGGTAAAATTTGTGACCGCACCACCCAATCCGGTCTGGGCAGCGAATTCAGTGATCACGTTGTTTACCGCTCCCGGCGCGCTATTCACTCCCAACGGCCCGGGTGCGCTTGTGGCAACACCGTAAATATTCGTTGCCTGCAATTGATAGGAAGCAACGTCACTCAATTGAAGATTGGTCAGGGTCAACGTGATGCCTGTTGCTCCGGCAATGTTGTTCGTCACGCCGCCACTGATCTTCTGCCATTGATAGGCAATCGGAACTAAACTGCTAAACGCTGCTGTGAACGTGACCTGCCCACCAATCACATCGACCGCCGTCGCTGGCAGGGTATTTGTCGCTACGAACGGAGGTGAAAGGATGAGAGGGCTGATTCTTACGTTATCAATGAAGACCGTATTGTCACCGCCCGCCAGATCGGTTCCCACAAATGACAATTTGTGGGTAGCGGCTGTTGCCGTGAAGGTGGCAGTATAATCTGTATAGCTCGTCGCGCTGGAACCGGGGTTGAAGCTGCCAATCACTGCGTTGTCGATTTTGACATTCCATGACTGGCTGTTGTTCAGCCGTTCAGCCGCAGAAAAAACGATGGTGTAATTCGTCCCCGGAACAAAACCCGTAATAGACTGCGAAACGCTCCCCAATTCCTGAATGAATGCCGCCTGCACTCCTTCAGGTGCAGCCGGATTTGAAAAAACACTGCCGTCAACGACTATGCCCGAGCCATTGGGAGACGCTCCAGTGAATGTCCAAGGTCCCCCCGTTGGATTGTACTGATACCCGGCACTAATGCTCGGTGTTTCAAAACCAAAAATGGTTGCTGTTTGAGCTACCACGCTGAACTCGGCGGACATTTTGAGCAAAACCAGCGCGACCGTCAGCCATATCAGTTTTCGCGGCATAGTTGATCTATGGTTTGAGGTTGATCGAATTTTTGCCACCGTTCAGCTTTTGCTCTCTCTTATGCCAGATGAACACACCGGTGATGTGTGGCGGCAATTCAACGCTCCCCCGACAATGGCCATCTTGAAAGGTGAGGTCCAACGCAATGAAACCATCCGGATGCGGGATGCGGCTGACGATTTTTGGCAGTTCCCCTGGTTCAGGTGCGATCCGGACCGTGCGGAAACCCGGTGAATCTGGACGGACACCCGCTACACTGGCATATAGATGGAATAGCGGGTGACTGCCCCAGCCATGGCAATCCGAGCGCGTATCCCCCGGTTGTTCCACGGGTGTTTTAAGTCCCTGCTTGACCAGATCTTTCCAAAAATCCAGCCGTTTGATAATGAGATCGCCGCGCCCGAATTTCTGCCAGGTTTCCATCAGGTAAAAACTAAAGTAAATGGTCGTGCGCTTGAGATCCGGCGCGGTCAACAATTGCCCGAAACAGCGCCGGGCTTGGTTCCCCGTCAGAGTGTCAGTCAGCAGCGCCAGACACTGGCCATGTTCACTGAACTCAGTATGCGCCAGATTGTCGGCCATAAGACCGCGCGATTCGTCCCAGAATTTAGCACGCACGGTGGCAGCTATACGAGCCGCCTTGTCACGGAAGCGTTTTGCCAGCAATGGTTCAGCCAGGGAATCTTCCACTCCGGCTGATTTTTGCAAAGCAAAGACATAAAGCAGGTTGTTTATTGAGGAAACACCATTAACGCCATCAGGCGCGTCGCCGTCACTCCATTGCGGCACCCAATCCATGAATGGCCAGCCGGGCAAATTTTCCAGCAAACCATCGCGATTCTCATAGGGCTCAAATTGTGCCAGCATCGCCCGCATGCCTATTGCCCGGGCGCGAACGAAGTCTGGATCGTTTCGCCAATAAGCATAGTCGTTGAGCATCAGTGCCCAGATCAACGAATAGGTTGCCGAGTTTTGCACCAGATAAGCGGGATATCGTTCGTTGATAAAACCCGAATTCTGACGCGAGAAATCCAACAACTCGATGGCGCGCTTGGCCAGCCGGTCATCGCTCGTCATGGCATAAGTGGTAAGCAGTTCCAGACGCGTATCGCCCACGTACATGAGTTGCTCGTAATATGGGGAGTCTGTATAGGTTTCGTGTGCGCTCATCAAAATTCCGCGGGACGTGAGTGCTATGACTCCTGGCAGTTGCGGATCACCGTCATCAAAGCGGCTTTCGATTTTGTAAGGGTAGCGGCTTTCGTCAAGGGTCAGCCGGTGAATGGTCAACGGCTCGGCACCGGTTTTGATAGAGAGCAGACACCAGCGGCCAGAACGCCACCAAAGAGTGCTGAATTTCTGGTGTGTACCGCCACCCGGCAGAAAGGTATCGGTCGTGCCGTGAAAGGTTTTTCCGATAAACTCGTCCCGCTGGCCCTTGGCCTCAGAATGCGGCAGGTAAAGCGATTCGGCCCAACCCCACGCCAGCTTCGCTCCGGCACCACCACTGACTTCGCATTCCGGATAGGCACAATAATAATTGTCAAGATCCCAGAGCACAAATTGCTCGGTATTTGCCGGGACAACCACTTGATCCTGGCCATCGATAAGCGACTGCCATTTGGGCAAATCCCGATTTTGCGACTGCTCCGCATTGAAGACGTCATCCTTTCCTAATATGGCGCTACCCAATGCCATTGCGTGACCAGTCGCGAACTCGCGGTCAAGCTGATCCGGCAACCTCGTCGGAAACAACTTCCATCCGGGTGTGTTATCCCCAAACGCGCTGCTTTTGACCGCAGACCGGACTGTTTGCGCCGTGACATAATCTCCCTGCTTCCATTGAGGCCCACAATCGTGCACGGTCAATTGGGCGCCCACACCTCCAAAGAAATCGCCCTGGGTAAATTCACAACCATCGAGTTTTGCGACTTGCCACGGTGCCTTACCAGTGGTGAGTTGAGCATCGTAATCTCCATCGGCTTTAAGAATAAAGCCACCACGCCACGACATCTGTGCGACCGGCGCGTAAGGGCCGATGCTCCAAACGAGTGCCTCAAGACTGTGGCGGCCCGGCGCAAAACTTATATCATATGTGGCATAAGACCAGTGTTCAACGTCAGATCGATCAGGCCCCCGGGCAATGCGATCGCCATCCAAAAATAATTCGAAGCGTTCGTCGGCACTAACGTGTATGCGCATCGGCGAAACACCGGCGTCAAACTCCCGGCGAAAGCGCAAAAGGGTTGGCTCACGACACCCGCCGGCAAAAACCTGACTATGTACTGCCATCGAGGCCGGGGAAAGTTCCGGATACCAAATCCAAGCAGCCTCGTCGATCGGCTGGAGATCGATAATTCCAGTGCTCCCAAAATACAAACGCTGCGGCAGAAAAACTTTTCGGACTTTGGGGAAACCATTTGATGGCTCTGCCGAGACAGCCATTGTGGCGATCATCAGCAAAAAACAAAACAGCATGCGAATTTTCATATCTCCAACGATCGGTTGTCAAAAAATCAAAGCAAACCAATCCCCACCGGAACGCTCTGCAGAAATCCATGTTTTCGGTGAATGAAGAGACATGTTGGCCTTACGTCGCATATATGGCTGTCGGTAATACATTGTGCTTAAAACCAATGGATTGTCGTGGGATAGAGGTGCCAAAGTAGCGGGAGTACCGTGCCAAAGGTGCGCAGTCCTGCTTGCGCCGGTAAAACCGTACAAAGAGGATGGGTTCGCCGGCAAAATACGCGAAATTGATGGCCAGCGAATCTTGTCTCAAATTCACGGCGTGATTCGCAATGTTCCAATACCAAACCGCGGCAAGGTCATTTTGAAAACAGCCGCGCCATATTGCCGCTTAAACGGAATTTTCTGTAGAATCTGGTCATTCAATTGCATCAGCTCAATTTTTGAAACGGGTCCATTATAATGCAAAACTTTTTTAGAATCCGCGGCCGACGGGTTAAATAGCCGCACAAACAATTTATCATCACGCAGTCGCACCGTCGGAACTTCCCACCCATCCCCTTCGATCTGCAAAAGGGATTCGCTTGTGTTAGAGGCATGTTGTTCCGAAGCGAACATCTTGGAAACCAAGGGTTCATTCCACGAAGCGGCAGCATTCCAAACGCCAGCACGATCCCAATTTTTCGCATGTGGCAGCAGCGCATAATGAACTTCGGTTGGGCCTTGAATCGTGTAGTCTCGTCCCCAGAGTCCCACGCCTGCATATTGCAATGTCAGTCCCAGCGTATTGTTGGTGTCATGCGTATAGCTGCTGGTGTGATCCGTCATCAAAGTCAGTCCCACGTCCTGGACTTTGTCATAAGCGTCCACCCAGTGGAGTATGACGTTGTTTTTAATAGCCGACCAATTTTCAAAAAAAGTGTCAGTCAGCCTACTCACAGTCACGTCAAACGGCGCATCTTTAAAAATCTGCTGCCTTGGCAGGTTGATCGGAAATGTTGCCAACAGTTTGTAGCGATCGTTATAAAATGCCTTGTGATCGTCCTCGCTGCGAAAACCACCATGCTGAGAATAGCCTTCACCAATGCCCGGGCTGCCATGCCAATCTATCCGTACGGAGAAATCGATGCGCGGCTCCCCTTGAACCAAGGTGATGGTTTGAGTGACTGTATTCGAGTCAATTTCACCTGTGATCTGAACTTGTGTACGTAGTGGACCCATTGCGATCAATTCTGCTTTTGCCGGCTTGTCAGCAGTGGAGAAGAACCGGCCATCGTCATAAAAATAGCCGCGAATTTCGTTGAATCGCCTGGGATTTGCCGTGTCAACCATTTCGCGTCCGTCAAGATTTTTTGCAATCAAACTTTGAATCGTGCCGCCTCGTGCGCAATCGAATGTTAGCTTGTACATGTCCGTTTCGATTGCGAACAACCCATTTGTTATCATCGGAGCGACAACATGCGAAGGCTTTCGCTGAGCTATTTTCTCCATCCGATAGATGTTGAATCCCATAGACGGCGTACTTGCCTTAAAAGATATCGTTTGAACATCTGCCCCTTCAGATCCCGGCTGCACAGGCACTTCCATTCCGGAAGAATCAGTGATTTTTACGGCATCGTGTTGCCACCCTGCTGGCAAGGTTACGGTAGTTAAATTTGTCCGGGCATTGGCCAGCGTATTAAAAACCCGTATGTAGCTGGCATCGTCGTTGGTCTGCTTACCTGCCAAAACATTTGCTGAATGATCTATGACGTCGTCACTGCGCTGGCACGTGTTCGCCGTCCACCTGACCACCTTGTCGGCCCAAGTCCCTTTGGGAGATCCATTGAACGGTACAATCCAACAATCGTGATGCTGTGAAAGCATTAATGTCCGCCAGCCTTCATCCAGCGTGGAACCCGGCCATGGTTCCTTTCGATAGACATTCGCAAGCGTTGCCATTTTTTCTGCCGTAACGATGCGATTCTCCGCCCGGCGCACTTCTTGGGCAATGCGCTGTAACACCTGCGCACCCCAAACCAAACTGACTTGAACATCTTCCTGGCTAAATCGCCAGTCCGCAACACCTTCACGGGAAACCACCCGCTCAAAATAATTCCGCCAAGTCGATGACACGGAAGGCTGATAAAAATCGCCCACATTTTCCAGCCATGGGCCATTTCGCCAGCCAGCGTCTTGCAAGCACATGCCAACGGGATGATTGATATGTGCCGCCAAAGCCGCTTTCACAAAATCGGGTGAATTTGCATTGGCGATCGTTTGCCATGTTGAACCGGGCTGGAGCGATTCAACATCATAGCGCGGGACGGCCAGAATCGAGGTGCCGTCAGCGCCAATCCAGTTCACTAGTTCACCGGCGTGAGGGCTTGCATAGCCGCCCCAGCAGGTATCAGGGTTTTTCAGAACCGCGTACTTAAAGCCAAACGAGTTCAAAATCCCCGGCAACGCGCTGGTGAAGCAAGGTTCCTCGGAACTGTAGGTACTAAACACCGCATTGGGGAAATGCTCGCGGATCTTGCTCATGCCGCGAGCCAGTTGTTGGATGATACATTCTCCGGAGATATCCCACAGATAGCTTTGGGCATACGCGGGGTTGATGAACTCAACGCGCCCGCCGGCGGATTGGTCTTGGGAAAAATCTTTAAACTCCTGGAAAGTTTCTGGCGTATTGGTGCTGACGAAATCCCAAGTTTCCGGCTCGATCTCCAGGTTAATTTTCCAATCCGGATTCGTTCGCAACGAATCTACAATAAAACGGGTGAAATTCGCCGGGTAATGCCCATATATTCCGCCGTGATAGCCGTCCACGAAATAGGCCGGTTGCGCCGAGACACCCCCAATATGGCAACATGCGATGAGAAAGGCGAAGAAGCACGGCGCTAGGCGACGGATCCACATCACAGTGACGGCGGGAGAAAGCTTTTTTGCGATGGGTGGTTAGGGCTGGAATCCAGGCTCATGTTCGAAGTCGGAAAATTTCTGGGTGGCAATTGGTCCACTCCGGAGCCCCAACTCATATTTGGACTTGGCCCCATCACCAGTTCGAGGGTTCCACCCGCAACGACTTCGGCGTGGCGAAGCCAGGCGCGATCCAGCGGCTTGCCATTTAAAGTGGCAGATTGCACATAAATATTTCCCGCCGAGTTGTTGCGAGTTTTCACAGTAAAGGTTTTGCCGTGATAATAATGCGGATCCAGCTTTATTGTCACTTCATCAAACAACGGGCTGCCGATGATGTAAACACCATCCACCGGAGATACCGGGTGAAATCCAATCGCGCTCAAGATATACCAGGCCGACATCTGGCCGACATCTTCATTTCCGCAAAGCCCCTTGACGCCGGCACCATAGGCATGGTCCATGATGATGCGCGCCCACTTCTGTGTGAGCCACGGCTTGCCGGCATAGGTGAAAAGATAAGCAGTGTGATGGACCGGTTCATTGGCGTGATTACAATAATCGTTCCACGCAAAGGACAGCGGCGTTTTCTCAAAAAATTCCGTAAGATAATTCACGAAATAGTCTTTACCCATGAGGTCAACAAGACCCGCCGGGTCTTGCGGCGCAAACCAGCCTTGCTGGTAGGGGTTGCTCTCCACACATCCCTGACCATAATTAGTGGCGCCTTCCCATTTGGTCCATGATCCGTCAGCGTTCTTAGCGCGCATATTCCCCACACCCGGATCATAGATATTTCGATAGTTTTGTGAGCGTTTCAACCAGCGCGAAGCCTCTTCCGTCTTTCCTAAAGTCTCAGCAAAACGTCCGGCGCAGTAGTCAAAGTAGGCATTTTCCAAAGTGATGGAGATGCTGCCAGGGACAAAACCCAAGTCCTGGTATTCTTTGCGGTGATTACCATTGTCTCCCTGGTAGTCCACGGTTTGCTGACACAGGTCAAAAGCTTTCTGGACATCGTAGCCACGAATACCTTTGCGATAGGCCTCGGTAAAGATGGATACAGCGGGATCGCCAATCATGCATCCAGATTCCGACGCCAAAATTTCCCAGCGGGCAAGGTAGCTGTTCCCGCTGAGTTCCGCCTGCTGCATCAGGGAATTCACCGTGTCATTCATCACTTCAGGCCGAACCAAGCTAAGCCAGGTATATTCGCTACGATAGACATCCCAACCGCTGAAGATCGTGCGATAAGTAAAACCTTTCGCCCGATGCACTTTTCCATCGGCACCAGTATAATTGCCGTTCAGGTCGGAATAAGCCCTTGGATCTAGCATCGAATGATAAACCGCAGTCGCAAAAGCCTCACGCTGTGTTTCACTGCCGCCTTGAACCGAGATGTCATCAAAAACCTTTTCCCATAGTCCTCTTGCCTTGGCTTGTACTGACGCAAAATCCCAACCAGCAATATCATGTTCCAGATTTTCCCGGGCGCCAGCCAAATCGACAAAGGAAATGCCCGCTTTCAACAATACGGCCTGGCCATTGGTGGTGGAAAATTCACTATAAAATCCCAAGTGATCGCCTTCCATTTCCTTGCACCCGGGAAGAATTTTGGCGGCAGCTACGACATCGCGGTAGCGCTGGCTTTCGATATCCTCCCGCTTCCGTGTCCAATCAGTAGGAATCTCAGCCGACCACACGCCACAGTTCGTGATCGGCTGGCTGAATTGTGCGTAAAAGTAAACGGTGTAATTTGCCTTGCCAGCCCCGTCTCCCCAACCGCCACCGGTGGGAGGGCATTTCATCCAACCTTGGATCGTGTGGTCGTCCAGCACCTTGATATATTGGCGAGTAGAAGTGCCACCGATGCGTCGCGCCAGATCGATTTGCAACCGGCTTCGATCGTTTTTGGGAAATGTGAATCGCAAGATGCCTGCGTGCGGCGCAGCCGTAGCTTCTGCACGAACGCCATAGTCATCTAATGTGACCGCGTAATAACCGGCCTTGGCGATTTCAGTGTCATGGCTGAACCGGGACCGGTAGCCATCGCCCCCACCCTGCACACCTCTTTCCGTTTTTAATTTGCCGGTAGTGGGCATCACCAGAAAATTTCCCAGGTCTCCGAACCAGCCGATACCGCTCATGTGAGTGAAACTAAATCCTTCGATCGACGTATGTTCGTATGAATAACCAGGGCCGTTGTCCCCGCCTGTGATAGTGTCAGGGCTCAATTGCACGAGCCCAAACGGCGTGGCAGCGCCGGGAAATGTTTTTCCTTCACCATATGCCATGCTGGTACTGGCGCCGACTATGGGATTTACGCTATCCACCAACGACCCGGCACAAGCCGCGCTCGCCGGAACGACGGCTGCGATCATTGCGGCCAGCCCGATTCTCAAGTTAAACAAGTTTTTCATTCCGGAGTGATTTTCAGAGTGTACGTTACTGGTGCGTAAGCGGTCCGTATGACATTTTCCAGTGCAGCATGCTGACGTTCGGTGTAATCCAATACCGCTTCCGTCTGCTTCGCGACCTGATCGATAGTGACTTTGTCACCGGGGGGACGGAACAGCGCCTTGACCTGATGCGTCTCGAAATCTTGCTTGGCGGAAACAGCGGCATCGACCAATGCAAATTGTCGTGAAAAAGGATTGATCGGGAATTCTTCGGCCAGGTTCACTCCGTGGGCAAGCTGTTCATTGGTAAATTCCCTGGTCTCGTCACCCCAGAAAATACGGTATTTTTCAGCAAATCCATTTTTTACAGTGAGCATGAAGCGGTTTAGATCCTGATTGAACGGAATCAAAGTCATGCCGGAACGTAGATTGTCGCTATTGGTAATATTTTCAGTCCCGGCGGTCGGATACCAATTGGCCGCCAAACCCATCGGACAACCCACACAAAACGGATAGCGCTCACTGCGGATTACGTACTCGCCGTTTTTTGACGAGAGAAGTTTATGGCCTTTTGAAACAGTCATTCGCCTGGCGGACAGGTCGACCGTGAAATTGGCAATTTCACCATCCAATCCGAGGGCCTTTAAAAACGCGTAAGCCATAATGACATGCCCGGCCCAGTTCGGATGCACCCCATCGCTGCCGGTTAAGCCATAATTGGTGCCATACCGCTGCGAGGCAATCTGCGAAGCATTCAGCATTGGCCAAAAAACATCGGCGAAATTCACGTGTTCCTGCTCGGCAATTTCAACTCCTATATTTCTCAGGTGGCACAGGTTTAAATTCAAATCATCAACTTGATATTTGCCGGCCTCCCACCAGGGAACTTTTCCGATGCAGCCGGGAGAGCCCATGACCACCCTGACATCATGCGCTTTGAAGCTTTCAATGATGGCCGACGAAGACTTTTGATAGGCCTCCCCGATACGATCCTCATACGGGCGGTATTCATGATCATTCATGCCATAACAGGTCGTGGCAATGGTCGGGCGAAAGCGAAGGCAGTCGTTCGTCATCCGCTTTAAAAAACCATCGGCGCGCTCTCCGCCCCAACCGAACTGACGAACCGAGATCTTCAACTCCGGCGTACACATGGTCAGGTAATCTTCCATGATCCGGGAGTACATCTTTTGTTCGGTGATGGAGTCGCCGCAAATTGCCAGCCTATCGCCTTTCTGCAAAAGCAGACCAGCCGGTTGAGGCGCTTGGAGCGGATGATAGGCGGCAAAGAAAGGATCTGCAGGTTTCACCTCTTCGGCAGCGTTTAATCTAAGTGCCAGACAACAGGCAATTACGGTGATTTTAAGGCGCATCATGGCGAACAACCAGTGTGGCGCATTCGTTTAAGCACTGTCGAGTGAGAGAAGTGCCAAAACGAGGGGGCTGACGTGCCGTTAGATCATCGGAAGTTGGCGGAAAGGCTTATTGCGGCGGCACATCAAACCAATGGAGCAGACAGGCAGTATTTTAAAACAAAAAAGGCGTCCGTTGCCGGACGCCTTTAAGATTATAAACAGAGGCTTATGCGGCGACTGATTCGCCGACTTGGAATCGGACGAACCGGCGGATAACTACTTCGTCACCGAGTTGCTTGCTGATCTGGGCGACGTGTTCCTTGACGCTAATCTCGGAATTACGCTTCACGAAACCCTGGTCCACAAGGCAATAGGTCTGGAAAAACTTATCAAGAACGCCTTGCAAGATTTTTTCCATGGCGGCCGCAGGCTTGCCTTTGAGGCGATCGGATTGAGCGGCGATCTCGCGTTCCTTGGCGATGACTTCGGGAGCCACCTGTTCACGAGAAACAACATGCGGGAAACCGGCAGCGATCTGGAGGGTGATGTCCTTGACCAGTTGCTTGAATTCTTCCTTGCCAGTGGTTTCGGGCTTGCCAGCGCCTACTTCCACCAGCACGCCGACCTTGGCGCCGGTATGGATGTACGCGGCGATCAGGCCGTTGCCGGAGACTTCGAGGCGTGAATTGCGGGCGAACTTGATGTTCTCGCCCATTTTGCCGACAGCGCCTTCGCGATCTGCTTCCAGATTCACGTTAGGGTCATTGGCGACCTTCTTGGCGATCTCATCACAGAAGGTGCGGAACGCTTCGTTGCGGGCGACGAAATCGGTTTCGCAGTTCACTTCCACAAGGACGCCGGATTTGCCACCGGGGGGAAATGTACTGGGCAATAACGCCTTCGCGGGCTTCGCGGGTGGCTTTCTTGGCAGCACTAGCGGCACCAGATTTGCGGAGGAGGTCCACAGCGGCATTGATATCACCTTGGGCCTCGGTGAGGGCCTTTTTACAATCCATCATGCCAACGCCCGTCATTTCGCGGAGCTTGGCGACATTTCCAGCAGTAATTTCAGCCATAAGATTAGTCTATCGTCAGAGGTTGAGAATGAAGGTTTGGTTTGGGCGGCGGAGAACGATTTCTCTACCGCCACAAACAAATCAATCAGGCAGCCGCAGGAGTTACAGCAGCTTCAGCGGGAGCCGGAGCAGCGGCTTCTTCAGCAGCGTCCGGACGGCGGGAACGCTTGGATTCGAATTCCGCACGCGCCTGGGTGATCGTCTGCGAAACGGCGAGCAGGATCAAACGCACGGAGCGGATGGCGTCATCGTTCGCAGCGATGGGATAAGCGGCCAGATCGGGGTCGCTGTTCGTATCCACAATTGCAACGATGGGGATGTTCAATTTGCGCGCTTCAGCCACGGCGTTGTGCTCGCGTTTCACGTCCACAACGAAGAGGGCGGCAGGCATCTTGTCCAGATCACGGATGCCGTCGAAATACTTGTGCAAACGAGCGCCTTCGCGTCGGATAACCGCTTGTTCCTGCTTGCCATAGGTGGCGAGGGTGCCATCCGTTTCCCATTTTTCGATTTCTTTGAGACGCTTGATGGAGGTCTTGACGGTGGTGAAATTGGTCAGGGTGCCGCCGAGCCAGCGTTCCACAACAAACATCTGGCCGGTTTCCTTGGCGGTGTCTTTGACGCAGATCTGCGCCTGTTTCTTGGTGCCGACAAAAAGGACTTTGCCACCCTTGCGGGCGGTAGTGGCGAGGAAATCGAGGGCGGCACGCAATTGCGCCTCGGTCTTGCTCAAATCAATGATGTGGATGCCGTTGCGCGCGTCGAAGATGAAAGGCTTCATCTTGGGGTTCCAGCGCTTGGTTTGATGTCCGAAATGGACGCCAGCTTCCAACAATTCTTTTACACCGATAGTACTTGTGCTCACAATATTTCCTTTGGTTAAAACCCCGTACTCTTGCCAGGGCATCCCGCGGAACACGGGATTATATTTGATGTTGTTATGGCCGCCCACGCCCACACGGGCACAGATTGAAGGCCGTTTTCCCCTGTCATCCAGATAATTCCAGCGACAAAGGGGCCACAATGTATCAGAGAAACGGCGGGTGACAATGCTTATTTTTGGCCTAAATTGACGGGAATTATCGGCTAGAATTGGGCTTGCGATCGTTTCGAGATTTCAGTCATGTTGAAACTCAATCAGCCTGCCATGGCATTCCATTTCCTATTGAAAGGCATCGTCATCGGACTTGCCATTGCGGCACCCGTCGGGCCGATTGGAGTCCTTTGCATCCGTCGTTCCCTAGACTATGGACGGGTGCTGGGACTGGCTACTGGCTTGGGAGCCGCCACAGCAGACGCTGCTTATGGTGGCGTGGCGGCTTTTGGGCTGGCGACGATTTCTAATTTTTTGATCGGCCAGAGATTTTGGCTGGGGCTTCTTGGTGGGCTGTTCCTTTGTTATCTAGGCATCCGGACTTTTCGCAGCCAACCAACCATGCAAGGCAGCGAAATCCAAGGCGGAAAATTGTTTTCGGCCTATCTCTCCACCCTGCTGCTCACTTTGGCCAATCCGATGACCATCTTATCGTTCATTGCTGTCTTTGCGGGATTTGGACTGGCGGCAACACCGGGCTATGGGAGCGCCAGTCTGTTAGTGGCCGGAGTTTTTCTTGGCTCGGCGGGCTGGTGGCTGGTACTCAGCAGTAGCGTTGCGCTGCTGCGTTCCCGTCTGGGGATGGAAAAGATGCGATTCGTGAACCGGTTGTCCGGCGGCATCATCTTTGCCTTCGGCCTTTACTCACTTTCAACCTTAATATTCAAGTGAGCCGAAAGGGGCCGGGTTGGCCGGTTGCCCTTTCGCTCGTTGAATTTCTCAAACTACCTGAGGCTGGACCATTTCCGGGTCGACGCCGAGGTCTTTGATGGCTTGAGCAACGACCTTGCGATCGATCTGCTTCTTTTCTGCCAGCGCGTAAAGTGTGCCGATGACGGTGGATTCGACATCCACGCCGAAGAACCGGCGCAAGCGGCCACGGGTATCGCTGCGACCAAAACCATCAGTACCGAGCGTGAAGAGACCGCCAGGCACCCAAGGCGCAATCTGATCAGGGATGGTCCGGATATTATCCGAAACGGCCACAAATACCCCCTGCTCTTTTGCCAGGGTTTGTTCGACGTAATTTTTCTTCGCGGGCAACGTTGGATGCATCATGTTCCAGCGTTGGATGCGGATGGCATCGCTGCGGAGCAATTTGTAGCTCGTGGCGCTCCAGATATCTGCGCTAACG
>Ga0206948_1004_pt2 | contig 104822 bp, 98 predicted proteins | sample Alteio_BWOrgHeat_FD_153236 | JGI IMG/M metagenome (GOLD analysis project Ga0206948, IMG submission 153236) | Enriched cells from forest soil in Barre Woods Harvard Forest LTER site, Petersham, Massachusetts, United States -... | ecosystem: Environmental > Terrestrial > Soil > Temperate forest > O... | reverse complement strand
GAATGATCACATTCTTAAATATCTGGTAATTCAAGAAGGGTTTAAGAACTTTATAGGTCATGGAGTAACTCCAAATACATTACTCGATCACTATGCTAATTTGTTAAAAGATCCTGATTGCGCCAAGGCATTTGGTGACACGACTGATAGGCAGCGAACTAATATAAAAGAGAGCATAGAATTCAATTTTGGATTTAAACTTAACTCAAGCCTTTTAGCTGAAGAGAATGGCAAACTTACTTTAAAAGCACCGCCAATGAACTTCCATGCCGAGAAGCCTCTATCGGAAGAACAGATTACCAAAGCTTCCAAAGCTATGGCGGGTAGAGCTGTTGTGCCATGCTCTAAAAATTCAGCCTATAAAGAACTGCTATCGGCACGCGCGAACTTAGTGGCATTGGAAAAAGAATTGGCTACAAAGCTTGATGCGAAACCTAGTAAAGCACACCACAAAGAGATAAACAATTTGGTCAAGCAACATAAATCACTAAGAAAGGAAGCCGGCGTTACCTATGAGTTAGCACCAGGTAATAAATTTTATGACCTTATAATGTCAGGCAATGAAAAAACCATAGAAAGACTAATAAGTAAAATGATGATCAATAACAAGGATAAAGCTCATCAGTCAGCCCCTCAAATGAATGTGGATTTAGATGCAATATTTAGAAATTCGCCGCCAGAGCTATTGCTTAAAATGAATGAAATTGCAGAAAAGCTGGAATCCAGACAGGGCGGCCATGTAAGCAGTTTTCGAGATGGTATCAATAAATTCGCCAATGGAATAAAAAGAATATTTAGCTTTGGCTTAGCTGGAGTTGGAGATACAAAAATTAAAGAGGCACTACAGGAGTTAGGCAAAGTATCACTATCTGCAAGCACTAATAAAGAGATTGAAAGTTTTAAAGATCAAAGCGCTGGCCGCTTTATTGATAACATTTCAAATAAATCAAAGGACAAAGCCCAAGAACTCCCTGCCACAATACAGACCAAGGAAAAAGGTGAAAGAAGACGGTAAAAAGCTATGGTAACAGTAGTTTTCTTGACAGCACACTCTTACAAGGATTAGCATAGAATTAGCAAATAACTTGTTAATTGGTTGAAAATTATGACATTTAGTTCAAGTACCGACCCAAAAGTGTTAGCAGCTGAACTTGCTCTGCTCGAATCACTTACTGCCAAGGCAATTGCAGGGAATATGAACGAGCCAGATTTCAAGGAGTTGAATGATTTGTTTTTCCAAGTAAAAAAAGCGGAGTATAGAAATTATATTAAAGAAGTTGTACCCAATTTGTCTGATGAAAATTTGCACAAGCTTATCGCTGGCTTACTTAAAGAACAAGCCAAATCAGGGGCAAATAATACTTTTTTAAGAGATGACAGTATTTTAAAGGGCCTGCTTGTAGAAGAAGCTCGAAGGCATGGACTTAAGGTTACTTATCCTCCTCTAGTAACACCTGAAACAATTCCAAATGCAATTCTAGATCACTACGCCAGATTGATTGATGAATCTCCTGCAGTTTTTAATGGGAGTAAAGGGCAAGAGGACGCTGCAACCAGGTGCCTGAGTATGAAGAACAGCATAATATTCAATATCTTAAATTCTCTAGTGTTAGAGGCTATAGACCACGCTGAACCAGCAGTACAATTGCAAATTGGAGCCCAGTTACAGAGCAGTAGTTTAGTTCAAGCAGAAAAGTTTTATGCTAATGTTAATGAAAAAGTAAAAGTAGAAAATGATAAAGTTAAGGTAGAAGTACCACCATTGACATTCACTCCAGTGCTAGCTCCAGAAGACGCCGGTAGTATTGCAAAAAAAATAGCCCACAATTCTATTGTAGCATGCTCTAAAAATCAGTCTTATCAATCACTACTAACCAACCATGAAAAAGGAGAGCAATTTGCGGAAATAGAAAAACAAATTAAAACTTATTACAATAACCCATTCGCTAAAAAAGTTCTAAGCGACTTGGTTAAGGAGCACCAAGCTCTAAGAAAAGAACTCGGGATTACATATGAGTTAGGAGAAGAAAGTGCCGCATATAAACTTCTAATGTCGGGCAATGAAAACACAATAGCAAGACAGATGCATGCTATGATCGAAGCTGGCGATATGAACTTACCTCAAAACCGAAACGATATATTAGATATTTCAAAAGCACTAGCAGATAAATCACCGCCGGAACTATGGCTTAAAATGCAAGAAATTGCAGATAAACTAGAAAGCAGAAAAAGTGGTAAAGTGGGTGGTTTTGAGAGCGCCGTAAATAAATTCGTCAACGCCATAAAATGGATGTTTAGAGTTAAAGATAAGGATATCAAAGAGGCATTTAGTGAAATGAAGGCTGCAGCGAAAGGTTCTGAGGAAAGAGTTGCAGAGGAAAAGCCTGCTGAAAGAGCTGATGCTAGCCATGGCAAGAGTGTTGTAGGTGAAGAAGGACCTATTGAAGTAGATGTAGCTGAGAGACGAAGTGACGACCTTGAGGATATGCCGGAGTTGGAACCTGTGTCATTGGACTACGAGCAAGTCATGATACATTCTGATAGAAGACCAACTCAGGAATCAGGAGAATCAGTTATGCCAGAGTTAGAAGACTTAGAGGATGTGCCGCTCGACCCAGTAAAGATCCATAGCCCTAAACATAAACCAGATTCTAATAAAACTCGTGCAGAAAAAGTAAAGGACTCAGAAAAACAACCCCCACGAAGGTAAGGTTACGAAGTCTGCCTTTTTACCAATGATGTGGTTTTATCGTAGATAATAATCGCCCCTCCTCTCAGCCTAATCTCTGCATGCTGTGCTGCCAGGCTGTTACAGGAGCTCTCTCGGGCCCCATAAACCAACTTCAACCCATCCATATCGTATTTAAGGCCTTTGGAATCCACTGTCACATCCGGCGCAGACATTATCGCCAAAGGGCTGTCAATTTTACCTTCTACCTTGAGTTCACAGTCAGCATAATATTCCAGCAGCTCATCTTGCTCATGAATGATAATCCGCCTTTTATTGCTATAATATTTCTTTAGGATGCGAACATTATATAATGTGTGATCCATCCTACCACTCAGCGCATTAACAATATCTATCCTTGTTGCTCCTAGCTCGCCAGCATAATTTATACCCTTATCCATATCAGTTGAATTCTGGTCATCTACTTTAATAACGTGCGAACCTTGAGCCACTAGAGACTCCACAATTTCCTGGGGTGCTGCATCCATATCTCCAACAATATAGTCGGGGATAATAGCGCTAACAGACAATTTGTTTACTGCACCGTCCAGTGCGATTATCTCATCATATCCAATATCAGATATTGCCAAGTTTCCTGGGGCATTTGCAATTATTAAGACTCGCATATCAAACTCTGAAAATAGTTTTTATTATTATAAAAGAGCGTTGCAATAACATTACCATTCTTATCAAACAGGGCAGGACAGGTATAAAATATACTTGCAAAAGGAGCCACAGGCTTATTTTTGGCAGCAACCTTTGCCTTAATAATTTTCCATCCGGCACTACCTAGACATCCGATATAAGCTCCTGGAAGAGGTTTTATTTTATATCTTTTGTCCCAAACCAGATTCTCATCTAATGGCCGAAATGCCTCAATGGCTTTTAGCTCTCTGTAAATAACAATATTATGCTTCTTTTGTTTCAACTCGCATCCCCAAAGTGTGGCAGCTATCTTATGCTTTCGCTTTATTAGCTTGAATACGCGCTTTAAACTATCAAATCTTGGCGGATAGGCATTGCCACTGATTTTCTTAAGACAATATGACAAGGTGCGTAAAGCAATTTCTTCTTCGAGAGCGCAAAAGCCTTCCTGGTCAATGAGTGCATACCCATAGAATTGCACTGTTACAATCGAATCTATTGCTTTCCTGGTTTCCTTTTCCAAATATAACCTGGCTCGGCTTGCGTTCTCTGCAAGCAAACAAAGCCTATTAACCCAGACATCTTTTTCTTCAAGACCGTTTAGTAAGTTACGCACTTGAGTACGACTGTATTTTAAATTGATATTGGATGGATCATTTACCCATTCCCAGCCTGCCTGCTCAAGGGTAGATTCAATATGCTTTCGGCTGCATTTAAGCAATGGTCTCATAATAGTAATTCCATTCATCTTAACTTTCCTTGCGATTCCCGATATACCATCAATACCACTGCCTCGATAAATCCTAAGCAGCACTGTTTCAGCTTGATCTTCAAGATTGTGCGCCACTAATAAATACTCAATATCATTAGCTTTGCAATAATTTGTGAGTAATTTGTACCTGGCACTTCTGGCATGCTGGTGAATATTCCTCTTGGGTTTATTACCCTGCCAAACAAGTATTTCGGCCCTTACCCCCTTTTTCTCAAGGAAATTTCTTACCCAGTCAGCTTCTTGAGAGGATTCAGCTCTTAATCCGTGATCAACTATTAGAGCAACCATGTCTGCTTTTTGTAATAGAGAATATTGATAACATAAATAGGCAAGACACATGCTATCAGCTCCTCCAGATACAGCAACAGCCAGCTTTTTAGAAGATTTTGGGAATTCCAGTGTTGTATGATCAATTACCTGGTTCATTTAAATATGTAATAATTTGTTTGCAAACATAGGCATTAGTCTGCTTTAATAAGCTTATAACTATGTTTGCTCATTAATGCACATGACAGAAGTAAAGAGAATTTTACTAGTAGAAGACGACGAAATCAATGCCAAGCTTGTTAGGGACTTCTTAAAATTTAAAGGTTATGAAGTAGCGAATGTAAGCAATGGCCACGATGTGTTACCTAAAACTCAGGAATATAAGCCAGATTTAATTCTTATGGATATCCAGCTTTTTGGTATGTCAGGCATTGATGCTACCAAACAAGTACGGCAATACCCTGAACTTAAGAAAATTCCTATCTTTGTAATTAGCGCCTTTTCTAAAGCGCGCATTAGCCAGGAACTACCCTCTGAATTCTATGAAGAATATATTGAAAAGCCCATTATATTCAGTGAGTTTATTAAACTTGTTGAAAATTATCTTAATACCTGAGGCCAAAAATGACAGCAAGAGTTCTGGTAGTTGACGATGTGGACTTTAATGTTAAGCTTCTGGATACAAAGCTTAAGCAGGAATATTACCAGGTTCATACAGCTTATAATGGAAAGGAAGCTGTAGAAAAATCTAAGACGGTTCAACCAGACATTATTCTTATGGATGTAATGATGCCTGAGATGGATGGATTTGAGGCCACAAAGATTATCAAGTCCGACCCTCTTACCGCTCATATTCCGATCATAATGGTAACGGCTTTGCATGCTCAGGAAGATAAAGTTAGAGGACTTGAAGCCGGGGCAGATGATTTTTTGACCAAACCCATAGATGACCATGCTTTAATGACAAGGCTTAAATCCCTTGTGCGCATTAAAGTCATGACTGATGAATTGCGTCTTAGAGATAAGACCGGACGAGAGTTTGGAGTTGTTAAAGAAAGCCTGGAACGACGCAATAAAATTGAGGGAGCTAAAGTTGTTCTTGTCGATGACGATCCTACTCAGACCGATAAAATAGTGGCTAAGCTGCAGTCACAAAAAATAACTGTAGATGTTATAACCAATTTTGATGAGGTGATAAATACAGGTGTCCGAAAGGACTATGCCTTAGCTATAATAAGTACTTTACTGGTTGAAGATGATGGACTAAGGCTATGCTCCATGCTCCGAAGCAATGAAATACTGAGATTCGTTCCCATACTTATAATAGTTGATGAAAATGATAGGAAAATGCTTGATCGAGGTCTGGAAATGGGGGTTTCAGATTATCTTATTTCCCCAATGGATATCAACGAGCTTATGGCCAGATGTGCAACCCAAATCAAGCGCAAGAATTTTCAGGATGAGCTTAAAGAAAATTATTTAAGTAGCATCACTCAATCTATTACTGACGGACTAACGGGGCTGAATAACCGCAGGTATTTTGATATCCATGCGCGAAATATGCTCGAGCAGGCTACGAATTCTTCAAAACCATTATCTCTCATGATGCTAGATATAGACCATTTCAAGCGTGTTAATGACACTTATGGCCATCCTTCTGGCGACGCCGTGCTTAAAGTTATAGGCAATTTGCTGATGAAAACACTAAGGATTACTGATCTGTGTGCTCGTTATGGCGGTGAAGAATTTGTAGTTATTTTGCCAAATACAGAGGCGACTTCTGCTCAACTAGTTGCCGAGCGCATTAGGATGATAGTAGAAGCAACCCCTTTTAAAATCCCTGTCGACCCTGGTGAGATAGCATGTCATTGCAGTATTGGTATTAGCGACCTTCGGCCAAATGACACTCTGGAAATGATCCTACATCGAGCAGATCAATGCCTATACAAAGCTAAAGAAGGGGGAAGAAATCAGGTAGTTATAGATATAGCGCCCAAAGCTGCAGCTGAGCCGACCGCTACTCCAGAACCAGCTGCTACTACGGAGCAAACTGCTACTGCAGAGCCAGCTGCTACTGCAGAGCCAGCTGCTTTAACTCCAATTATCAACGACGCTCCCTCATCGCCACCTAATAATCCCCCGCAAAGCTAGAATGGCTGGTTCGAGATATAATCCATGCGTTGCCTATATTCAGTCTCTTTATGCGCCTGAAGATAGCTTACTTAAAGAAATTAGTGAAAGCCTGGATTCAAAAAGATTTAATATGCAAATTTCCGCTATGGAAGGTAAGCTTTTACAGCTATTGCTCAAAATGACTGGCGCTCTTAAAGTCTTAGAAATAGGCACTCTGGTTGGATATTCTTCAATTTGGATCGCCCGCTCGCTTCCAGAAGAAGGCAGGCTTATAAGCATTGAGAAATCAGAAGAGAATTATCGAGAAGCGAGAGCGAATATTTTGAAAGCTGGCCTCAACAATAAAGTGGAGATTATTCAAGGGGATGCCGCCCTGCTTTTACCTGGTTTAGGTAAATATGGCCCTTTTGATGCAGCATTTATCGATGCCAACAAAACTGGGTATCCTTTATACCTTGATTTGGTCTATGATTTGTTGCGTCCAGGTGGCTTGATCATTGCAGATAATACCTTATTATTTGACTCAGTGATTAGCCCGCAACCTCCTCAGGCTGACAAGAGCATGTGGCTAGCAATGCGCAAATTTAATGAAATGCTTGCTGATACCACTCGCTTTGAGGCTATTCTTATTCCCACAGCAGAGGGCTTATCTATCGCTATTAAAAAGTGATTTATATTAACAGTATTGAGACTAGTGGATAATTATTGAGCAAAACATTGCATGCGCTGAGTTTTAGGGTTATAATATCTAAAAATATCCAGGTAAAATATGTTTGATTTCTTCATTAGTACTGCTTTTGCACAAGAAGCTGTTGCAACCGCATCAAAACAAAGTTCAATGCTAGCTGGCATTGCCCCACTAATTCTGATTATGGCAGTTTTCTATCTCTTGATTATTCGACCTCAAAATAAGCGTGCAAATGAACATTTACTTATGTTAAAGGCACTTAGCAAAGGGGATCAGGTTATTACTTCTGGTGGCATTTTCGGCGAAATTATTAAGGTAGATAATGATAAGAACCAGGTGTTCATTCAAATTGCAGATAATGTAAAAATCAAAATAAAGCAGGAATCCGTTGCGGAAATTATTAAACCCCAAACCTCAACGCAACCTGCTTAATATGCCAAAAATCACTTTCATCGACACTCAGGGAAATAAAAAAACCATAGATGCTCAGACAGGGCTTTCGATTCTGGAGATCGCGCACCAAAACAAGATCGACCTTGAAGGATCTTGTGAAGGCTCTTTGGCGTGCTCGACCTGCCATGTGATTGTTGAGTCTGATTTTTACGAGAAACTGCCTAATGCAAGCGAAGAGGAAGAAGATATGCTTGACCTTGCATTTGGGCTCACGCATACTTCAAGACTGGGGTGTCAGATAATTTTAACAGAAGAACTTGATGGTTTAACTGTATCACTACCTGCAGCGACCCGCAATATGATGGTTGATAAGAAGTAATTTATTTATGCATGATATAATCTCCAGCTATTTGCCTATTCTTATTTTTATGGCAATCGCCACTGCCTTAGCGGTTATAATGGTCGGCCTACCTTTTATTGTAGCTAGAAAGCAGGGTTATAAAGAAAAAAATTCTCCTTATGAATGTGGCTTTGATGTTTTTGATGATGCCAGAGTACCTTTTGATGTGAGGTTTTATCTGGTCTCAATTTTGTTTATTATTTTTGATTTGGAAATTGCCTTTTTATTCCCTTGGTCAATTGTACTAAGGGATATAGGCAGTTTAGGATTTTGGTCAATGATGTTCTTTCTTTTGGTCCTTACAGTTGGGTTTATTTATGAATGGAAGAAAGGGGCTTTAGAATGGAAATAGTTTTGAGGTAAGTCATGACAAATACTGCGAATCTTAAAAATCCTGATAAATTTTTTGAAAAGGAACTCAACAACCGCGGGTACGTCCTTGCAAAACTAGATGATGTAGTTAATTGGGCTAGAACTGGCTCACTTTGGCCGATGACTTTCGGCTTGGCCTGCTGCGCTGTAGAAATGATGCACACAGCAGCCAGCCGCTATGACCTTGACAGATTTGGCACTATATTCAGGCCAAGCCCGCGCCAGTCAGATGTTATGATTGTAGCCGGGACCCTAACTAATAAAATGGCGCCGGCGTTGCGAAAGGTTTACGATCAAATGCCTGAACCGCGTTATGTTATCTCAATGGGTAGCTGTGCTAATGGTGGCGGCTATTATCATTATTCATATTCAGTTGTTAGAGGGTGTGACCGCATTGTACCTGTAGACGTTTATGTGCCAGGCTGCCCTCCTACTGCCGAAGCGTTGCTTTATGGATTTCTTTTACTACAACGAAAGATCAGACGCAGCAAAGCATAACTGATTAGGCCTGTTGCTTCTCCGTCGGCCAGAAAACCAGCATTATTATGCCTATACAGATGAAGCTGTCAGCTATATTAAATGTTGGGTAATGCCAGCCCATAATTCTTATATCTATAAAGTCAGTTACCGCGCCAAATCTAGCGCGGTCGATCATGTTACCAACTGCTCCTCCAATAACCATCCCTATGGGAATCCAGTTATATTTTTCCCTGGAACGGTAGAGCCAGCCATAAAATAGTAAGATAATCACACTAGACATGAGCAATAATAGTAACTGGTTCTGACCAGGAGAATTAAACATGCTAAAGCTAATCCCAAAGTTAAAAGAAAGGGTAAAATTAAAATATGGAAAAACTTCAATGGTTTGCCCAATGTAAGAAAGGGCTTTTAAAATATAGAATTTGCTGACCTGGTCAGAAAGCACCACCAAGAAAGCAATTATCGAAGCATATATTATTTTGGTAAATTTATTCATGACCGCAAACTTCATATTCTAGGCCTGAAATATAGCTTAATTTCCTGTAAATTACCACATCCTATTAAAGAGGTTAATGCGATCAACCAGGTAGTGTTTTAGCGATCCAAGGATATGGAGGGAAATAGCTACAATCAAAGCATACCCAAAGTATTTATGTGCTAGCCAGAATTTTCCGGCTAATTCTTTATTAGTATGGAATAGATCTGGCAGCTTATAGCCAAAGAATATCACATCACGCCCTCCTAAATCAGTCATAGCAAAGCCGCAAATTGGCTGAGCAATCATGAGAAAATATAAGGTATAATGTACAAGCTGGGATAAATTTTCATCAAATCTATTAATTTTATAGGGCAGTTCTGGTATCTCGGATCCAGCGCGATTTATAACCCGCATCAGCACAAAAATTAAGGCAACGATCCCAAATGATTTATGCATACTATAATAATAAGCTCTATCAGGATAATCAGCAGGCAAATCTGCCATCCAGAGCCCCACTCCTAGAAGGGTGAGGATAAGAACTGCCATGAGCCAATGTATAATGCGCATTGAAAGAGGGTAACGATCGTGCATAACTACCTGCGATGATATTTTTCTTTAGGATGACATACTATTTCATAAAATCAACCTTTAGTGATCTAAGAAGCGATAGTAGAAATTGAGCTACTACAAAGCGATATTTGTCGATTTGTAGTAGTAAAAATTGCGATCTAAATTACTACTAATAATTGACATTTGTCGATTTGTAGTAGTAAAATAAAAACCATAAGACCTGGAGTATGTTAATGCTATCTACGTTTATCGGAAGACAAAAAGAACTACAAACGCTTACAAACCTATTTAAGAAAAATGCCGCAAGCCTAGTTGTAATTCAAGGCAGGCGGCGGATTGGGAAAAGTCGCCTTCTTGAAGAGTTTGCAAAGAAGTATAGCTTCTGCACCTTTTCAGGCACACCTCCCAATAAATTGACCACAAAACAATCACAGCTTGATGAGTTTTCAAGGCAATTAAGCGTACAAACTACGCTTCCGGAAATTAAGGCAGACGATTGGAGTAAACTATTCTTATTGCTGGCTGATAAAACTAAGCAAGGCAGAATGGTTGTTATTTTTGATGAAGTTGCATGGATGGGCTCAAAAGATCCTGATTTTTTAGGTAAGTTTAAAAATGCTTGGGATAGTCACTTCAAGAAAAACCCAAAGTTAATTTTTATATTATGTGGCTCTACTTCAGTCTGGATTGAGAAGAATATCTTATCCAGCACTGGGTTTGTGGGCAGGATATCTTATCGCATGACTGTAGATGAATTACCATTATCAGACTGCAATAAATTTTGGGCTAAACTAGGAGAGCAAATATCTCCATTTGAGAAATTTAAAGTCCTTGCTATTACTGGAGGTATTCCTCGTTACCTTGAAGAAATAAAACCGAGCTTGAGTGCAGAAGAAAATATAAAGGATCTATGTTTTATAAGAGGCGGAACTTTAGTTAATGAGTTTGATGATATATTTTCAGACCTCTTTTCTTACAGAAGTAATAGTTATAAAAAAATCATAAAAGTTCTTGCTAACGGCTCTCTGGAAATAAAGGATATATGCCAAAAGCTTCTTGTCAAACAGAGCGGTTATATAAGCGAGTATTTGGAGGATTTAATTAAATCTGGCTTTATCACTCGAGATTACACCTGGCATTTAATATCTGGAAAAGTCTCTAAACTCAGCCACTTTCGGTTAAGCGACAATTATCTTAGATTTTATCTAAGGTATATCGATCAATATAAATTGAAAATTGAGAAGGGTGACTTTGATTATAGATCACTTACTACGTTAGCAAATTGGGATACTATTATGGGTCTTCAATTTGAGAATTTAGTTCTAAAGAACAGACGACACATTAAGGATATTCTAAGGGTTAAACCAGATGAAATTATATCAGACAATCCTTATTTCCAAAGGAAGACCTCCCGGCACGCAGGGTGTCAAATCGATTACCTTTTGCAAACTAAATTTGGTAATCTTTACGCTTGTGAGATAAAGTTCTCTAGGAATGAAATACAACCCACTATTTTAGATGAGATGAAAAAAAAACTAGATAGCTTCTATTATCCTAAGGGTTTTTCATGTAGACCAGTCCTTATTCATGTAAATGGAGTACACGATCAAGTAAAGGAGAGTGGCTACTTTGCAGAGATTATAGATTTTGGGAAATTTTTAGAAGAATAAAAAGGCCAGTTATTCAACTGGCCTTCCTTACGATTAAAAGAATCTTCTTTTCTTAGAAGATGAGCTAGATCCTTGTGGATCGTGATGAACATTAGCATGTTGGCGGCCTTCTCGGCTATCACCACGCTCGCGTCTATCGTTGTTGCGAGAACGGTCTCCTCCGCGATTGTCACGCCCTCTGTGCTCTCCAGCACCATCTCTGCCTCGATCACCTCCACGAGACCCTTCGCGATCCCTATCTCTTCCACCACTACCCTGTGGTCTGCGATTATCACGACGGTACCCGCCACCACTACGCGGCTTTCTAGGCTCAAAATCTGGGTTTTCATCTGAGCGTGGCTGAGGTTCTTGGCCTTCATCATCTGTCTCAGGCTTGCTTCCAAAATCATTAAGACCTTTCATGGTTAACCTGACTTTACCCGTGCGATCGATTTCAATAACCTTTACGGTAACTTCATCGCCTTCCTTGACAAGGTCACGGGGACTGCGCACACGGTAATCTGCCATTTCACTCACATGCACCAGTCCTTCAGAATTTTTCATAATACTAACGAAAGCTCCAAAGTCTGCAATGCGACTCACTTGACCTTTGTATACCTCTCCCAGCTCAGGTACTGCAATGATATCGTTGATCATATCAAGTCCAGCCTGCATGGATTCTGCTGAAGTCGCCGCTACAAGAACGGTGCCATCATCAGAGATATCGATTTTAACTTTGGTCTTCTCAATAATATCCTTAATAATTTTACCGCCAGGGCCTATGATTTCACCAATACGATCTTTAGGCACCATAAGCTTTCTAATCTGAGGCGCATGCTCTGCAAGCTCAGGTTTTGAAGCAGTTAGGGTCTTTGCCATTTCACCAAGAATATGTATACGGCCATCCTTAGCTTGATCAAGGGCTTTTTTCATAATTTCTTCTGTAATGCCTGAAATTTTGATATCCATCTGCAACGCAGTAATTCCTTCAAGAGTACCAGCAACTTTAAAGTCCATATCACCTAAGTGATCCTCGTCACCCATAATGTCAGAAAGAACTTCATATTTCTTGCCTTCCATAATCAGCCCCATAGCGATACCAGCAATAGGTGATTTTACGGGAACACCAGCAGCCATAAGAGCCAGCGATGTACCGCATACCGTAGCCATAGATGAAGAACCGTTTGATTCAGTTATCTCAGATACTATACGCATTGTGTATGGAAATTCTTCCTTAGTCGGTATAAGTGCAGCAACTGCTCTGGCTGCAAGCTTCCCATGGCCTATTTCACGACGGCCCGGAGCTCTCATCATTCCAGTTTCCCCAACTGAGTATGGAGGGAAATTATAGTGAAGTAGGAAACGTTCTTTACGATCGCTTTCTATATCATCAACTATTTGTTCATCAGAACCAGTGCCTAGGGTAAGCGTTACTAATGCTTGAGTTTCTCCTCGTGTAAATAAAGCAGAACCATGTACGCTTGGTAAAAAGTTAACCTCAGATTCAATTCTGCGGATATCAGTAGTTGTGCGTCCATCAATACGCTTTTTCTTGCCAATAATAGCTCCGCGCACGATTTCTGCTTCAAGTCCCTTAAAGCAATAATTGACCCAAAGCTCTTGCAGTCCTTCAGCATCAACTAGCTGATTTTTCAACTCTAGTTTTACTGCATCTAATAGCTCGCGACGAACTTGCTTATCAATATTGGTATAAGCAGCTTCGATCTTAGCTTGAGCAATTTCTTTAACCTTTTGCTTGAGCTCGGAATGATCTTGCACTTCAACTTCCCATTTCGGTTTGCCAGCTGCTTTTGCAAACTCTTTAATAGCTTTAATTATAGGCTGGAATTTCTCAAAGCCGAACATTACAGCTCCGAGCATTATTTCTTCGCTTAGTTCCTTAACTTCTGATTCTACCATAAGCACTGCTTTTTCAGTACCAGCAACCACTAAGTCAAGCAAGCTACCATCTGCAATTTGTTCTGCGGATGGGTTAAGTATAAATTCTCCATCTTTATATCCAACACGTGAAGCGGCAATTGGTCCATTAAATGGAATCCCAGATATAGCAAGCGCTGCGGACACACCAGCCATTGCGACTATATCAGGCTGACATTCAGGGTCATATGACAATGTGGTACAAATCACCTGAACTTCATTAAAGAAACCATCCATAAATAGTGGACGGATCGGCCTATCAATAAGCCTTGAAGTCAAAGTTTCACGATCTGCAGGTCTGCCTTCACGCTTATTGAATCCACCTGGTATCTTACCAGCAGCGAAAAATTTCTCATTATAGTTCACGGTTAGTGGAAAGAAGTCGACACCTTCTTTAGGTTTTCTAGCAGCTACTACAGTACAAAGCACAACTGTTTTTCCCATGGTTGCAACTACTGAACCAGTGGCTTGACGTGCCACCTTGCCTGTTTCAAGCTTAAGTTCTTTGTCGCCCCACGGTATAATTTTTTCGTCAATATTAAACATATATATTTTTCCTCTTTTTTATAAATAAAGGCTGCTCCCTACTTGGAGCAGCCTAGGTTTTAAACGCAATTTAGAAAGGTTGCTTTCATTTATTTTCTGATTCCTAGCTTTTTAATAAGATCACGATAACGTTGGCTATCGTTGCTTTCTAAATAGCGAAGAAGCTTTCTCCTTCTGCTAACTAAAGCGATCAGGCCTCTTTTAGCCTGAGTATCATGCGCATTATCATTTAGATGTGCGGTTAGATTACGGACTCTTTCAGTAAGAATTGCACATTGTACATCTACCGATCCTGTATCAGCTTTACCAGTCGCAAAATCTTTAATTAATCCTTGCTTCTTTTCTTTTGTAACGGACATCACTTATCTCCTTATTTTAAAAGATTAAATACTTTAGATGGGATTATTAACCCTTCAGATACCTTGCATATTGCCACAATTTTATTCTCAAACATGGCAGCTAATTTTTCTTCATTTGTTATGGAACTTATGTATTTTACTTTTTGTCCCTGCTGAAGCTTTCTAGCGTCTGATAGAGTCACTTGTTGCACTAAGATGCCGTCCAGCACAACATGTACAGGTTTTAATATACCTGCAACACCCTCTAAGCCAGAAGTGTATACCAATTCTTTCAAACAATCCAGAGAAATCGCATCTTCAAGTCTAAACTGCCCCAAACGCGTTCTTTTAAGCTCCGAGACATAACCGCAAGTTCCCAAAGCATGAGCGATATCGCGAGCTAGTGACCGGATGTAAAACCCCTTGCCGCATTCAATTGAAAATTGGCTTTTGCTTTGATTATGTGTAAGTAATTCAGCAGAGTAGCACATTACTTCTCGTGGCTTAAGCTCAACTTCACCGCCCTGTCTAGAGATATTATATGCCCTCTCGCCCTGAACCTTGATAGCAGAGAATTTTGGGGGCACCTGATTGATTTTACCAATAAATTCCTTTATGATATTTTTCACTTCCTTATCCCCTGCCCGCACATCTGAAGTCGCTATAATTTCACCTTCGCTATCATCTGTGCTTCGATCTTCACCCCAGGTAAGAGTGAAATCGTAGGCTTTGCGGGAGCCCATAGCATACTCTACGGTTTTGGTCGCTTCCCCAAATGCGACTAAGAGAATACCGGAAGCCTCAGGGTCTAAGGTGCCAGCATGCCCAACCTTTATATGATTTTTATTTGCCTGAATTAGCTTCTTGATCTGGTTTAATAGCCCAGTAGATGAAACGCCCACGGGCTTGTCCAGCACCAGCCAGCCATTAAGTATACTGTTCATGAAAAATTAAAAACCCGCCGCTTCCGAAGTTTCTTTGGCTGCAGGGTCATTATCGGCAAGCTTATCCACGATGACGTTAGTCGTTCGGATCTTATCCTCAATATCCTTAGCAATTTCAGGGTGCTCACGGAGATACTGTTTAACATTCTCGCGACCCTGGCCAATTCTCTCACCATTATAGGAGAACCAGGAACCAGATTTTTCCACAATCTCTGCTTTTACACCGAGATCGATAATTTCACCGATCTTGGAAATTCCTTCGCCATACAGGATATCAAAATCTACGGTTTTAAAAGGAGGAGCTACTTTATTTTTAACCACCTTTACCCGGGTTTGGTTACCAATAACTTCATCCTTATCCTTAAGCGCACCGATGCGGCGAATATCCAGGCGGACAGAGGCATAGAATTTAAGGGCATTTCCTCCGGTTGTAGTTTCCGGATTACCAAACATCACGCCAATCTTCATGCGGATTTGATTGATGAAAAACAGGATGGATTTAGATTTAGAGATAGAAGCGGTAAGTTTGCGAAGAGCCTGGCTCATAAGACGCGCTTGCAAGCCCATGTGGCTGTCGCCCATATCGCCTTCAATTTCTGCGCGCGGAACTAGCGCCGCAACGCTATCGATAACGATAAGGTCAACTGCACCTGAGCGGGTTAGAACATCAGCGATCTCAAGCGCTTGCTCGCCGTTATCAGGTTGTGACACGATGAGCTTATCAAGATCAACACCAAGCTTGCGTGCGTACACCGCATCAAGCGCGTGCTCAGCATCGATAAAGGCACAGGTTTTTCCTAGCTTTTGAGCCTCAGCGATCGAATGCAAAGCCAGAGTTGTTTTACCGGAGCTTTCCGGTCCATAGACTTCGATGATCCTGCCCACCGGATAACCACCTACCCCAAGCGCCAGATCAAGGCTGAGCGAACCACTTGGAATAACTTCAGTTTCTATAATTTCTCTCTGCCCCAAGTACATTATAGAACCTTTTCCATAACTTTTCTCAATTTGTGCGCGAGCTGTCTCAAAGGCTTTTAATTTATCCATGGGGTCTCCTGTATATATTTTCTTTTAGGAATTTTCCAACTCTTTTGGGTTGTTGGCAAGTTATTTTTTTGGGAGCACTTAATTTGCAAAAAATTTCTCTATTTCCGCGTAGACCGCCGCCGCATCAGACAATGTATTGACCTTTGATCGGAATTCAGCTGAGTTTGTCATCCCGGCACTGTACCAGCCCATGTGCTTGCGCGCCATCATAACACCGGTTCTTTGGCCATAAAGATGCAGCATATCATCGAAGTGCTCCAGAATTAAGGCTCTTTTTTCATCCAGTGTGGGCTCCGGTAGCAGCTCTTGCTTGCTTAAGTAATGAGCTATCTGGTTTATTATCCAAGGCTTTCCATAGGCTCCCCGCCCTATCATTACACCATCCGCTCCGGAAGCTTTCAATGCGGCTACGGCGTCTTCTGCATTTTTAATATCACCATTGACGATTAAGGGAATTTTGACCGCGTTTTTAATCTGCTTCACAAAATCCCAATCCGCTTTGCCAGAATAAAACTGGCAACGAGTCCGGCCATGGATTGTGATCATTTGTATTCCTAGATCTTCGGCAATCTTAGCAAGCTTAGGCGCATTGCGGCTATTGTCATCCCAACCGGTGCGCATCTTAAGCGTGACTGGGATTTTTACCGCATTGACTGTAGCTTCTAAGATTTTAGCAGCCTTAACTTCATCCCGCATAAGATGGGAACCAGAGTAGCTGTTGACAATTTTTTTCGCCGGGCAGCCAAAATTAATATCGATCATGCGCGCACCCATATCCTCATTGAGCTTAGCGGCTTCAGCCATGTGTTCTGGCTCACAGCCAGCCAGTTGAACCGAGGTCAGCCCACCTTCCTGATCAAACTGACATTTCTGGAGGGATTGTTTAGTCTGTATGATCATGGAGCGGCTAGCTACCATTTCGGTAACTAATAAAGGCGCGCCGAATTTGCGCACAACTTTGCGAAACGGCTTGTCAGTTACTCCCGACATCGGTGCCAAAATCACTGGCGCAGTTAATTCATAGCTTCCTATTTTTATAGACATAAAATCATAATTGATAAACTTTGGCTGCAATACCAAAATAGGATTATAGCCGCTTTTCAGGCTAACGTCAAATTTCGCAGGTAATGCTTCTAGTTAAAGAGATCTGAAAATTAGGCCTTCATTAGTGACTTCAGTAATTGTCCCAAAGGATCTACATAGTTGCTGCATACGAGAATATATTAATTCTGCGTCTTCTTTAGTTGCAAGGTTAGTAAATGCATAATGCAGCTTAACAGGCAATGCTCTCACCTTTTTTATAATTCTTCCATCCAATTCAATCAGAAAAATAAATGACCAATCATTTCTCAAATCAAGATCAACAGCATAATCATCAATGAAATCACCTGTGTTGTATAATATGACCCCGTTTTGATAAAATTCTACCGCTTGAAAAATATGCGCTGAATGGCCATGAATTAAATTCACCCCTAATTCTATGGCTGCTTTAGCAAAATTCTGGAATTTCTTAGATGGAACCTGAACCATATTAGGCCCCCAATGCAGAGAAAGAATAATGAACTCAGCCCCGTTATTTTTTACTATATCAATATCTTTTGCTAAACGCGCTAGCGTACTTTGGTCAGTATTGATTTGAATATAGTTAGTACCAGGTCTGGTCTCAGTAGCAGCAAAAGGGGGTTCGTTATCTGTATAGGCAATAAACCCTATTTTAAATCCCTGACAGCTTATAACTATTGGAGCCTGAGCCTCTTGGATGTTATGCCCAGCTCCCGCATGAGCAATTCCCGATTTATCAAGATGCTTGAGTGTATCAAACAAGCCCTCTTCTTCAAATTCAAGTATATGATTATTTGCGAGTGTGACACACTTTATATTGGCAATTTTAAGTATCTCAGCAGCTCTGGGATCTGCACGGAAATGAAAAACCTTAGGAGTTTTCGACCAGGACGTCATGTGCTCAGTTATTGCGCATTCTAAATTAGCAAACACTGCATCAGCTGACCGAAGCGTAGTTAGTGTATCTCCCCAACAATATTCCAGGGAACGATTTGCCAGCTCTTGATTTACACCTCTTCCTAGCATTACATCTCCAAGAAGAGCTATCTCCATATGTTCCTTTGCCATTCAATGACTATGATTAGAGCTATAATTAGGATAGAACTTGGTAAAATATCAGTCAATATTATGCTGCTGGAACTTATACTTACTTTCCAGGATCCAATACATAATAAACCTAGGATTTTAGCTTAAAATAGGCTATACATGTAGCAGAGTGATAACCTTTATCTTTTATGCAGGAAGTTCAGCAAAAACTTAACAGGCCCGATTGGATTAGAGTCAAGGCGCCTACCTCAGCCGAGTATAAAAATACTTATGAGCTGATCAGAAAGCATAAGCTTAACACAGTATGCGAAGAAGCTGCCTGCCCAAATATCGGCGAGTGCTGGAGCCAAAAGCATGCAACAGTGATGATACTAGGCAGCACCTGCACGCGCGCCTGTAGGTTTTGCAACGTTAAAACCGGCATACCTGATTTGCTTGATCCCCATGAGCCGGATAATTTGGCCAAAGCGATTTCTGAACTCGGTCTAAAACATGTGGTGATTACTTCGGTTGATCGCGACGATCTGGATGATGGTGGCGCTGGGCACTTCGCTGAGTGTATTGCTAAAATCCGAGCCAAAACCAGCGATACAACTATTGAAGTGCTCACCCCGGATTTCTTACGAAAGGACGGGGCATTAGAGATTGTTGTTGCAGCCCGACCGGATGTTTATAACCACAATATTGAAACTGTCCCCTCCTTATACGCAAAGATCCGCCCTGGAGCACGTTACTTCCATTCGCTCCACCTACTTAAGCGTGTAAAAGAAATTGACCCGAGCATTTTCACAAAGTCAGGGCTTATGGTGGGCCTTGGCGAAACTAAGGAGGAAGTGTTGCAACTGATGGATGATTTGCGCGCAGCTGAAGTGGACTTCATAACTATTGGCCAGTATTTGCAGCCTACCCCTAAGCACGCGGTTCTTGATCGTTATGTCACGCCTGAAGAGTTTGAATTTTACGCTCGCATGGCGAAAGTTAAAGGATTTCTTATGGTATCGGCCAGCCCGCTAACCCGCTCTTCATATCATGCAGGCAGTGATTTTGTGAAACTCAGGGCGGCAAGAGTGGCTTCTTTAGCTGCGAGTTAGCGATGAAGAAGGCTCTCAGCAATAGCGGTATTAAACACATTCTTGCCCTGGCAATATTCTTTCTGGGCCATTTACGCAATGTAATAGGGATCTTCTTTTGCATAATCATAATGATATTGTTAAATTCATCACATGATTTCTCACGATCAATTAAGGAAAGAGCTGCTACTATGGTAAGCTCTACTTACGCCGTTATTACCTCGCCTCTTAGCTTGTTTTCTAGCTGGCCAGACTTCTTTTATAATTATATGCTGGCAGTCGAAGAGAATGCTATTTTAAAACGAGATATTAACACTCTATCGCAGGAGCTATCGAATCTTAAGTTAGAGCTTGGGGAAGCGAGGAGCCTAAAACAACAACTTAATTTTTCCGAATTAAATAAGCCAGGTACAGTATCCAGCAGAATAATATCTTATAATGACAGCAGCTTCGGGCATATTTTTGCTCTTAATATTGGTAGTGCTGAAGGAGTCAATGTTAGCGATGTTGTCGTAAATAATAACATTCTGTTGGGCAAAATCATTGACGTCAGCACCCATGCAGCGAAGATTCAGTCGACTATTGATAGCTCCTCCCGTATTCCAGCAATCACATCTGATGGCCGGCAAAAGATGATTGTTGGTGGAAATGGGATAGGGAATTTTATCACGCCTATATTTCTCAACACACTTGAACAGCCCAAAGACGGTGACCTTGTCATTACGTCGGGAGATGGCGGAATTTTTCCTTATGGCCTAGTTATAGGTTCTATTTCATTAGTTGGAAGTAAGTTTATAATAAAACCCGCCCTGGATTTACTTGACTTAGAATTCGCGCAAGTGTTAATCAGAAACTAATCAATAACCTACTCAGGCTGTGTTTCAATAGTATATTCCTGAGTAAGTTCGTGTGCTAGCTCTATTGGTACGCCTACCACACTTAACTCATCTTGCTGAATAATAGCAGAATCACCAAACTTAACACCAGCTTCGGTTAATGGCTTTATTGATTCTTTACCCAGTAGTTTAACTAGGGAGCTTATTTCCCAGGAATCCAAATCACTGAACTTAACACCTGCATCAACTAAAGGCTTAATTGATGCAATACCAATAGTATAAACTATTGAACCTATGTGATAGGATTTCAAATCACCAAAATTAGCACCGGCTTCAGATAAAGCCTTTATTAATTCAATACCATTCCTTGATTCTAAATGCTTATTCGTCACTATAGAACTCAACGTGTAAGAATCTATATTGCTGTACATTATACCAACTTCTGATAGAGGCTTTATCGATTCTACACCCAAGGTTTGAACTAGTAACGACTCTATTTTCCAAAACTCCTCACGAAACTTAACGCCAGCTTCAAATAAAGGCTTTATTGATTCTGCACCAAGATCTTGCATATAAAACAACGTGAACTTATTAAAGTCCACATCTGCTTCAGCTAAAGGCTTTATTGACTTGACACCTACACTTTTAGCTAAATCTAGTATATCTGTCGGATACCAATCACGAAACTTAACACCAGCTTCGCTTAAAGGCTTTATTGATTCGATACCCAATAGTTTGACTATTGCTATAATTTGTTTGATCCACAAATGATCAAACCTAAAACCAGCTTCGGTTAAAGGCTTTATTGATTCGATACCATATTCTTTAATTACTTCTTCAATGCCTTTCCTATATGCATTCCATTTTAAGTAATAACCATACACTGGTGTATTATCATACTGATACTTAAGAAATAAAGCTGCAAATACAGGAAATGTGTACATATATGCCTTCGTTAGCTTAATTCTTGCGTCCTCTGTGAAGAATGTCATAATAGCCTAATCAATTATAATGAATTAATTATATCATCAAATTGTTAAACAAATATTTCATCAGAACTTTTTTTAATAAGAAATTCGCTCAAGGGTGATATTGCTATTGGTGTGGATGCAGATTTCAGCGGCGATAGCCATTGCTTTGCGAACAATCTTTTCCGCATTCATTTCTTTTTGGTTATAAAGAGCTCTTGCGGCTGCTAATGCATAATTACCGCCTGACCCTATGGTAGCTATTCCATCTTCAGGTTCGAGGACATCACCATTACCTGTGAGGATCAAGGTTATTTCCTTATTGGCAACTATCATCATCGCTTCAAGCCGTCTTAGGAATTTATCAGTGCGCCAGTCTTTGGCAAGCTCTACTGATGCGCGCAGTAACTGCTTAGGATGTTTCTCCAGCTTAGCTTCAAGCCTTTCAAAAAGAGTGAAAGCATCTGCTGTGGATCCAGCGAATCCAGAAACAATTTCACCACCTGCAAGGCGTCTTATTTTGTTGGCAGTGGATTTCATCACGGTATGACCCAGGGTTACCTGCCCATCACCTGCGATTACAACCTCCCTCCCCTTGCGCACACATAGTATAGTGGTTCCATGAAGCTTAATCGAACTTGCAGATTCTGTCATAATTTTACTAACTCATGTTTCTTATATTAACATATTATCATGTCTCAAGTTTAATATATAATAAAAAACCGCGATGAAGCCTAATTAAGGTTCCACCACGGTTTAATTATTTTAACAAAACAGGTTATTCTGCTTTAGTTACAGCTCTACGATTTTGGCTCCAAGCCCAATCATTAGATCCAAGAACAGCTGGGCGTTCTTTTCCGTAACTTACAGTTGTAAGCCTATTGGCATTAACACCTAAGCTAATTAAGTGCTGTTTTACAGCATTAGCACGGCGTTCACCTAATCCAAGGTTGTAGTCGCGGGTTCCGCGTTCATCACAGTGACCTTCAATCACAAATCTGAGATCTGGATTATCAGAAATAAATTGTGCTTGGCGTCTTAAGGTTTCCTGAGAATCTGCAGTTATTGCTGAACTATCGAACTCAAAGAAAACTCTATCACCAACCTTGTTTTCAAGTTCTGAAACCTGGCTTTCTGACGCAACATCGTTACAATCAGAAGTAGTACTACATGCAGTTACCATTACCATGGTAATACCTATAGCAACTAATCTTAATAAGGACATCTTTTCCTCCAAAGAAAGATTTAAAGTATATACGCTCTACTTTTACTAGCTTTATTTCATAAGGTCAATAAAGGAATTTTAAAAAGTTATACTTTTTAAAATTTGATAGTTCTATTAATAACCATGTTAATAACTTTGCTTAAAACTATGCCAACAACTTATTATCAACATTTTCAATCTATTGTTAGCTGGTTATAAATTTCATTTATAATACCTACTAACAGTTAATAAGATTTAAATGTGAAAAGTTTATATGTTAGCAACATGTTTATTTACAGGTGCTTTGTATGTTTGAACCTAATAATAACTATAGAAATTATGTCAGTAACTGATCAGCAATTAGTAATTAACATTACTGACAAAGAATATAATAATAATAATATAAGTATATTAACTATTATTATTATAAAGAACTCTGTATTGATAGCTTGGCAGAAACCATAGTTATAGGAAATAAGACAAGGAATGAGCCAAACGGAATAAGCAGTAAGCTTGGATTATTAACTGAGAGATTAGCAATTATGATTACTGGTAATGATAGAGGGAGAATTAGCAGCGGTAATAAAGGTGAAGAATTTAATCCTAAAGTCAAAGCTGAACATAAGAGCGCTAATAGCGAAATATTAATCGTTACTAAAAACGATATCAGAAAGAACAATGGCAATGAAGCTAAAGAGATTTCAAAAAACAAAGAAGCAATGGGGATTGCAAATAGAGTGACCAGTATTAGTATGAGAGCAAATGCAAAATACTTGGCTGCTAAAATAAATTCGAAAGAAACACCTATTATCTGAAATTCTTCTAAAGTTCCATTACGATAGTCTTCATCTAGCATCAGCTCTGAGTTTAAAATAATAGTGAAAATTAAATAAGTTATTATAATTCCTGCAGTAGATGATTCTGGTATATTTCCAGGACCAATACCAATATGAATTACAGAAATACTAAGTATAAAAAAAATAAAGGAATTTAAAATATGCGATTTATTACGAAAATAAATTTTTATCATACGCTTAAATTCGAAATAAAAAACTCCTATAGATGAAAGAGGTTTATTCATTTCATCATCTCATCGAGATTAATACAAATGGAATTTAATACAGTTTCAGGCTTATGAGAAGCAATTACCACAATGCCGTTATTATTGCATTTTGCATATATCATATTATCAAGCGCATTGCAGCTTTCTGTATCAAGGTTTGTATAAGGCTCATCAAGATACCATATAACAGCACTGGATAACAATAAGCGAGTAAGAGCTACCTTTCGTTGCCAACCCTGGGATAAGGTTCCCACAGGGTGAGTGAGTAGATCATAGAGCCCAAAAACTGAAAGGGCTGCTGAAATAGTTTCAGAGCGGTTATTTATATTGGCCCAATATTCAAGGTTCTCATATACGGTTAATTCTGAAGAAAGCGCATTGCTATGGCCAACATGACATATCATAGAATGATATTCATCTCTATGGTTACTAACATCTACGTTATTAAAGTATATACTTCCCCCGCCGTAAGAATTGATTCCGGCAAGATGTTTTAATAATGAAGTTTTACCACTTCCATTTTTCCCAGATACAACAAGGCAAGTGCCTGGAAATATAGTCACGCCAAAACCATTTATAATTGTTATGCCATTTCTGGCAATAGTAACATTCTCTAGCGTTAACATTTATTTGTATCACCTTGCTAGGATTTATTTCCTTGAAACAGCACTGCCAATTTTTTTACCTGCCCTAATTATCTGATTCCTTTTGGCTATTGTCTCTTGATCTGCACCCACAATCTGAGAACTTGCTCTCGCAAAACTGGTTATTGGGTTAGATCTATCAGCGACTTGCGCAAGATTAACGCCACCATAACTCGTCATTACTAAGAAATTAGCCAAAGTTGCTCCAAATGATGAGAAAACATATATTGCTTGTCCTAATATAAGTAAACAAAATAATGGAGTTATTAACAATAGCGGGCTGCCAAAACCTTCATTTGGCATGAATAAACTGGAAAGTGTGTAATACGATGGCAATAGGCACACATCGATAACAAGGGGGATATTTATAGAAATTATACAAGCCCTACAGGCAGTGAATCCTAATGTAGAATAAACTGCTATAATTAACATGTAGGAAAGCAAGGTTATCCCTGAAATAACTACTATAGGTTGAATTGCAAAAGCCATTAACTGCTTTAACCAATTATCAAAAATCGTCTTGGTTGTTTTAAACAGTAAGAAAGTAAAAAATAAAGGTGAAACCATAAGCAGTATGGCAATCCCTACCATGGAAGTCAGGTATACTAAAACTGCCTTAAATATTCCAACTAAAGCGTATCCAAAAGAAATTACCATCACAATAGCAAGGAAAAAGCCTATAAAAGTTGAGAAAGCCAGCGCGATGATTTTAAACCACGTGTTGCTGTTAAAAAACAAATCAGTAAGAATATCAAAAATACCAAAAGCCTGACTGACATTGAATCTAATGGCATTTACCTGCTGGCTTATAGATTGGGCCACCGCAACATTCTCCATATTTTGAACGGCACTTAGATCAACAGTACCATTTATAAAAGCTATTATTTCTATTGTACCGTCGGTAAAAATACGAAAACAATTTTGATATAAAAATTGCCAAGCGGTAGGCGAAAGTAAAAGTGCGACAAATGCAAATTTAAATACGCGGGGAATCGCTTCTTGTTGTGTAATAGGTGAAATTCCAAGCAGGAATAGCAAACCAGTTACCGTTATATAAAGCACAAGGCACGCCCGAATAGCCAAATTAAAAGAGCCATTGACTACATATGCGGAAAAAACTGACTCAACAATTCCATGCGCACCATCAGAACCGAATAAATAATCATGAATCTGATTAACAGGTCCGCTTATAAGAGTAACAAATCCCTGACTCTGCGTGGCGGTTTTTATTAATTGAAGGTTATACTGCCCATGCCTATGTTTTAGGGTAAAGAGCTCATCTGGCAAATTAGTTAGAGTGACTGGGTTATTGTACATAGGGCTGGGCTTTACATAGGGAGCTTCGGTGATCTGAGAATCAATAGCTAACCATAGCTTGGCGCCTTTTGAGGCATAGGGGTTGGATGCTAATTCAGGCGGAAATGGAATAGCGGTTGTAGCGTTAAGTATATCAGACGTAACTGGAGCCCAGGCGGTTACAAATCCTTGTGTAAGAGGATCTGAATTGACAGCCCCAATAACAGGAGGTGTGGCAGGAAGAGCATACCCATTTCCTGTAATACTCTGAAGAGAAAAAGCATATAGCAGTTTTTGGCCATCCTTATAGGTGCACCCCATCCGGCTAACATGAACATTAAGCCCACCAATAGCATTTGGTGATAGGTACGAGCTGTCACCACGATGACGGAACATCAGTCTGCTAAAGTTGGAGGAGAAACCCGAAAGCTGCCCAGCAAATTGATATTGGACTACATTTTTAGGCAAAGTTACCAGAGCAACTGGATCAAAAGTAGTATAATTGAAGCCATTTGTAGTCAGCTTGCCAGTACTATCCTTCCAACTGTAAAAATTGCATACTGGGGAAGAAGCTGGGTTATTCCTGCATGCGCTAGAAAACTGATCAATAAAAGAAGGAGTTAAAGTAGAATACTCAAGATTAGTAGTACTTAGTTCACCTTTAAGACCTAAAAAAATTAGGTTAGTTTGAGGTGCATTTATCATGTTTCCATTGCCATCATCAAATTGCCCAACATAACTTACTTTTGGATAAGCATTGCTAAGAGCAGCACCATTCAAATCATAAAAAGGAAGTAAATCAATGGATGCTGAAGCCCCTGGAACATTAGGATTTCGCATTACTAAGTTAGAGTCTGTAGCAATCTGTTGCTGAGATGTGGGCGTAGAATAATAAGGTCCATACCATGCAATACTAACTGTGTCGCCATCTCGCGCATCGATTCCTGAATCAGTAAAGTATGTATTAGCGGCTTGCCACGTATTCCTATTCCAGTCTACAGTAGTACAGTTAGTAATATTCATTGTGTTCCAATAAGGACATGCTTGCGTGAATAGCCATGGAGAAGGGATCAACCATTTACTTTGAATGCCACACAGTGCTAATTGATTAACTCCATTAGGATCAAGAGTTATGCTTAAAGATTCATTTGTATTGAGGACAAGACCAGGTGAATAAAGATAGTTTCCTAAAGAGCTAGGGGATGGATCATATGAAAAGGGATCAGCCGGTGTCAATCCCATTTGCGTCCATGTCCACGAAGGTATTGTAGAACTGCAGGCATTGGTAGTAGATTTGCCGCCGTACGTGAACACATTACCTGCTCTACACTCAGGAATGCAACTGTTAATAATACCATCGCTCTTGTTAGTAGGGTCTGAAAAGGTGGTTCTGCATGTCTGGTCGCAGAGTAAAATACAATTTTGTCCGCCTGGTCTTACGGTTAGCCATTCTTTAGTAGTGTTTTCAAATTCATCAGCAAAAATGCACGTGACGGAAGTATCATTACAAGCTGTTAAAGCCAGGGCCATGAAAGCCAGAGTAATAACTTCTGCAATGCTAAAGTTCAATTTCATGTATTATTTCTCGCAATCATAAATTTCACCTTAAAATATATCGTCATCGTCGTTTTAAATAACCGGCTGTGGCTGCTCGCCCTAATCCTCCAGCAGATTGAAGCCCAGTCTTAGCACCCGATGCTAAGCCCATTCCTGCTGAGATCAAGTTAACTCTGCCCCTGGCGTACTGCCCAACATCAAGTATGCCAAGCATCACCGCCATAAAATTCACAATTTCGTCCATGAAATGGTAAAAAATAACAGCTATAAGCACGAGTTTTCCTAACTCACCTGCATAGATTCTCATCGCGTCATTGGTCAAGTACCAAAACTTTCCAAAAATGGCGAGAGTGAAACTACTAATCATAGCCACCGGATTTTGTGTAACGTTTGAAGCATTGAGTTGGGGAAGCCCCTTAATTGCGCGAGTCCAATTCATCTGGCAAATATCATCTCCAGGCTGAGTAAAATTTAGAATAGTTTGGCAGAATGCAGAGGTAACGCCATTGCAAGCCGCATGAAAATCCTGAGGATTAGACTTGTTAATATTAACATTGCCGTAATACACGGCATCAAAGGTTGCTAGCATCAATACAAGAAAACCAAAAAGTAATGCAGGATAGAGTATAAAGCCTAAAATCTGTTTTGCCCAGGATTCAAAAATCCCTTTGGTATGCTGGAATAAACCAAAACATAAGAATATAGGAGAGACAAATACTAAGACCCCTATGGTGAGCATTGATAAGATAAATATATGAGCAAAGCGGAATACCACCAAAAATAACATGAGTGAGTAAACAAATGACAAAAGCATGACTAAAATGCCGTACACGCTGAAGAGGGCAAGGACAATAAACCAGATAGCCATAAGCCCAGATGCAGTATAGTCGCAGGAACCCATGGTCAGATAGTTTGCAATTCGGCAATCGACTAGATCCCAAACTGAGAGCTTTACAACCTGAGGTGTGCCACTAAAATCAAAACCTGCCGTTGGGATCAGACCTGATGCAGTATTGCTGACACCTTTTGTCACAGAGGCGGCTGTTGCTGGCAAAGTAAGAGTGCTTACCAGCGTTGCTGCGCTAGTCGAAACTTCATTCTCACCCAGCAAATTTTTCCCATTGTATTTAAACCTGCACAGGCCTAGGTAATCATTCGCAACCTGAGCCTGCATAAAGAAATCTGCGATTTGATCTGAGAAGTTAACCAGAGGTTTAAACAGACCAGGTCGGTTAGTATCAGTCGAATACCAACCGTCACCAAGAATGAAATAGGCTATAAGTGCGAGCTTAAGTACGTACATAACCCATTCGCCGCGCGATGGAGGTTGAACACTTGAAATTATCTTGATCCCGAGCAAAGAAACATAAAGCACGAATACAGCATAAATCATAGGCGCAATTTGTGCCTGCAAGAGTTGAATATAATTTTTGGCAGTTGAACCAGGTGTGCCAACAAATTTTTTAACTAGAATATCTTTTATACAGCCTATGGTGTTGCTGGTGAAATGCATATCGCTTCTTAAAAACTTGCTTACTGGCATACCTGAGTAATTATCGGCATCTTTTTGCGCAGCAGTTGGTGAGCTCAACAGAACACTCGAATTTGCCAACGATGCTAAATCTGTTCGCATATCGTGCATATATTTACACCTTGTGCTATCGATAAACTGCTGTAGATAGCTAGGCAATTCAGCATAGTCATTCATGATGCTGGTTGTGGTGCAGCCGATTTCGATAGGCACCGGCAAGGTTGCTATGCCCGCGCAGATTTTAAGCGGCGGACTATCCTGAGTAATCTTGTAATAGGCAACTATTCCAACGCCGTGTACCCAGGTCATGTTATCATTTGGGCTAATTTCTGCAGTATAAGTCAGTCCCTGCATGCCACCCAGATCATAAGGGTAGGTACCAAACGCTAACTTTGCGTCAGAAATAAACCCATCCTGAACGCCGACGGCAATTTTTGCCACCATATCAGGCATTTGATGAGGTGATGCTATCCCGTGCGCGCATAAGGCGCTTACCGGCCCGGGATAACCCCAGGTGCGGCCAAAAACCATTTGTTGAATTGATTGGCCGGTATCGAGAATCTGAGATTCGGCTGCAGGCACAAATAGCGGATCGCAATGGAAATAATATGGCAACTCTGATGAATCTAAAAGGCCACTGGCAGCTGGAGCAGTATTAGGAGGGTCAATTACGGCTGCGCCGCTTTGACTCCCTCTACCCGTCCAGCCCGCATATTCTTGAGGGGTAAAAACCCAGGTGTAGGCACAGATATATAAAGAAGCTAACGCTTCAGCAGCAGCAGTTACCGCAAGCCCAATCCCGCCAGTTAATGCACCTACGGCTAAGAGAGCCCCGCCCTGAATACCCAAGCCATAAGAAAGCCATTCATTCATATGATCTGGCCCTGGCTGCTGACCTTTCCTCAACGCGATATTGGTCATTTTAAAATCACTTGGGTCTACAACTCGGCAGTTAGCCCCATATATTGGAGAGTTCCAAACTGCAAGTCCATAGCTATCGCTAGCGTATACTAAATTCTGATGCGCCTGCAAGGAATCAAACCCTGTAGCTTGTGCAAATGTACCTGACATCAGAATTGCCGTAAGCAGCAGTAGGAGAAACAGATAATAAAAACTACGTAAAAACTTCATTCCATAAGGTTATATAAAGCCTATACTTATAAATCTACATTATTCAGGCGATTGCTCAACTCATTATTTATCTTTTAGCACAAATACTATGCAACTATTGAATCGAGAATATTGATAATTACCTTTGCGGTGGTGAAGTTACTATCCAGTCTAGGGTTGTACTCTACGATTTCAAACCCCGCTATTTTGGGATGATTTAATAGCCCTTGAAGTTCGGGAATGACGTCATCTGGGGAAAGCCCATTGGGTTCAAGTGAGCCGGTTCCCAATACATATTTGGGATCAAAAGCATCCAAATCAAGTGAGACTCCAAAGCTCAGAGTATCTTTGTTTGCACGTGCCAGAGCTTCATTAAAGACCACGGGAAATGTCCTCTCTACCACCTCAGGCATATAGTATATGCGGACACCCAGCTCATTGAGCAATTTTTCTTCCTCGGGTTCAAAGCTGCGAATTCCGATAAGCGACAGATGTTGAGGGGAGATTTTAGCTTTTGCGCCGCCGATATTTATAAGCACATCCTCGCCATAGCCAAGAAGCGTAGCTACGGGCATACCGTGGAATGCTTTGGAAGGACTGGTATTATAAGTGTGGGAATCCATGTGCGCATCAATCCAAATGAGGCCGAATTTTCCATAGGAGTTAGTTGCTTTGACAATTCCACTCCAGCTTCCAATTGCACACGAATGATCACCACCAATGATGAGGGGGATCTTGTGGTTTGTGATAGAGGATTCAGTAGCCTGTGCCAGGCGTTCACAAAATGAAGTTACTAGCGGCAAAGAGGGCATGCCTACCGGGATATCAGTTTGAAGAATACTCGCTTCTGATTTTAGAATGCTGCTAAATTTCCAGGAGAGATTATTTTGTAGGAAGAACTTCTGAAGTTCTTCTGGAGAAAGCTCGGTATGACGTTTCTTCGCCCCCCATCCACTAGCAGCTCCAATCAAGTCATAATTTTTCATGCTAGGCCGGCTCAGTAGGTTTAGCTTCTGCCTGTACGGGTTGAGGAGGTTCGCCAACCTTCTCGGGTTTAGATTCCAACTGTGCAGGTTTCTGCGAAGGAGCCTCGGTAACTTGTGCAGACTCAATGGCGTACGCGCACAGGTCTTCAAAAGGCACGTTATTTTTTATAGATATCTCTAAGAGTTTTTGCAAGCTATCCATAACTTCCTGCGGTATATTGCCACCCCGCTCTTTGGAAAGCCAGTCAGCCTGAAAGTGCAGAGGGTGGTGGACTTTTTCCGGCATTCCGATATACACCGTAAATGGGGATTTAGTCCCGCCAAAGTTGCAATTTATAGTGAATTTTCTCATTTTGCTTCCTCCGTACCTTGATTTAATTGTAGCACTATCATTATGATAGTGCAAACTATGGACAAGAAAAGAAATACTTCGGGTAAAATCTTATGCTTTTCAATCACACATAATTTTGCTATTTTTAGCAGAAATGCAGGGAACTGAAGTGAAAATTGCGCTCGCACAAGTAAATCCTATTTTAGGGGACATAAAGGGAAACCTTAGGCTTATTAAGCAGGCATGTGAACAGGCAGCGCAAGCAGACGTAGTTGTTTTTTCTGAGCTGGTGCTTTGTGGCTATCCTATTGAAGACCTGGCGCTTAACGAGGGGTTTATCGAGCAATGTAATATTGCTATTGCCGACCTGGTGAATTTTAGCAAAGAGCTTAAGCAAGTGATTGTGGTCGGAGCTCCACTGAAAGAAAATGGCGCAACGTATAATGCAGCTCTGGCAATCTCCGCGGGTCAGGTATTGGCTAAGGCATGCAAGCAGGAACTTCCTAATTATGGTGTGTTCGATGAAAAGCGAGTTTTCCGCCCGGGAAATGAAACTTGTATATTCAGCCTGTCGGGCAAGAATGTTGCTGTCGTAGTCTGTGAAGATTTGTGGGAAAGCGCAGTTCCTCGAGCCTTAAAAGGAAAACAGGTTGACCTGGTGCTTTCACTTAATGCTTCGCCTTATGAATATAGGAAGCATGCAGCGCGAGTAAAAGAAGTTAAGCAAACAGCCATTCTCATTGATGCCCCTATTATTTATGTAAATATGGTTGGAGGGCAGGATAGTTTAGTTTTTGACGGTGGGAGCTTTGTTTTGTCACAAACAGGGGAGCTTCTAGCCCAGGCAAAATTATGGGAGCCTGATTTTTTGGTTTATGAGCTTGGAACCAAGTCAGATGAAGCCATTGATCATACTGATATTGAGCAGATATATCAGGCTTTGCTTCTTGGAATTCGGGATTATGTGCGCAAAAATGGTTTTAGCAAAGTGTGCCTGGGTCTCTCTGGAGGGATAGATTCGGCGCTGGTTGCGACCCTTGCTGCTGATGCACTAGGCGCTGAGAATGTTCATGGGGTGCGATTGCCTTCACGCTATTCTAGCAATCATAGTTTAACTGATGCCGAAGCCCTGTCTGAAAATCTTGGCTGCAAACTCGATACTATTTCAATTGAAGAAGTCTTCAAAAGCGTGATCACGCACAGTCTATCTGGTTTTAAAAATGAGTCTATTACTGAGCAGAATATCCAAGCCCGTATCAGAGGAATGGTGCTTATGGCGTTTTCAAATGATTTGAATGAGTTGCTTTTAACTACTGGAAATAAGTCAGAATATGCGGTAGGCTATGCCACAATTTACGGGGATATGTGTGGGGGATTTGCTCCGCTCAAGGATGTATACAAAACTCGGGTTTATGAATTGAGCCGGTGGCGAAATGATAATATTCCACACGGTTCACACCTAAACAAGCTAGGAGTTATACCGGTGAATTCAATAAATAAACCGCCCAGCGCTGAACTTGCGCAAGGTGATTTTGACCAAGACGTTCTGCCTGCGTATCAGGTTCTTGATGCAATGCTTTTCAGTTTAATTGAAGAAGATAAAAGCATCGAGGAAACTGTAAGGCAGGGATTTATCGAAGATGAAGTGAAGGAGATGGCCAAAAGACTGAAGGCCTATGAATATAAGCGCAGGCAGTCTGCGCCTGGGATAAAGATTTCAAGCCGGAGTTTCGATAAGGAGCGCCGCTATCCAATAACCAATAAATTTTAGTAAAGTAATGAAACGTATAGTTATAGCAATAACTGGAGCCACGGGTGCAATATATGGCATAAGGCTTCTGGAAATCCTGAATGATATTGGGGTGGAAAGCCATTTAATTATAAGCAAAGCGGCGAAACTGACCATAGCTCATGAGACCGGATTCAGCTTTGATCAGGTAGTTGCTCTTGCCAGTCGCTACTACAATAATAATGAGATCGCGGCGACCATTGCGAGCGGTTCTTTTAAGACAGAAGGAATGATTGTAGCCCCGTGTACTGTGAAGACTCTAGGGGAAATTGGCGGGTGTTTTGCTCAGACTTTAATTTCACGCGCGGCAGATGTGACGTTAAAGGAACGCAGAAAATTGGTTTTGCTTTTCCGGGAAAGTCCTCTGCACTTGGGGCATATAAAAGCTATGCATGCAGTTACAGAAATGGGGGGAATTATATGTCCGCCTTCGATTTTGTTTTATAATAAACCTGATTCTCTACAACAAATAATAGACCAGCACCTTGGTCGGGTGCTGGATCTATTCGACTTGGAAACAAACTTACTCAAACGCTGGGAGGGAATTTAAGCGTTTTTGTATTACTGATCCATAAAGACTTCAACGCGACGGTTCGGTTGAAGACATTCAATAAGCTCGCCTTCTTTCACATCATGACATGCTTTTACTTGATGTGTAGCACCATAACCTTCAACATCAGCGGTCATTTTTTCCACATTTGTTCTTGATTGTAGGTAATCATACACAGTCATAGCACGTCTTTTTGAAAGCCTCTCGTTGTAGGCAGAATGACCACCTATCCGATCAGCATATCCATGGATATTAACTGTTTGGACATCATGGTGATTTATATAGTGAGCCACTCTATTCAATTTATGCATTTCAGATTCTCTAATGTTTGATTTGTTAAAATCAAAGAAAACCCAGGTTGGATTAAGTACATCTGGTGCACCACAGACATCATGGTCGTTCATCCACATTGTGCGGACACAATTGCCATTTGTAGAATAAACATGCTTACCCTTGAAATCGACAACAACTCGATGGTGGTTTGCAGAAGCGGTTGATGCAGTAAGTACAATACTGAATAAAACGCCAAGTGTTAGTTTATAAAGGTTCATTTCACCCCCCATTATTAGTTTACAAATATTAGGTTGTCATAATTTAAACAAAATTGCAATACTTCTTGTAAAGCTCTGAATAATAGGTAACTAATGAAAGAGCATCAGGATGAAAAAGCCAGTAAATTAGTGGTTTTATCCTCAAAAACCAGGATGTGCAAATGGTCCTTCTTCTTCGTCCTTGTAGAATTTATTCGGGGTGTTTTTGCTTACTACACATTTTGTATCTCCGCCAGACCAATCTGAACGCAAGCATGTGCCAGTGCCGGTATCTATATCTTTTCCATAAGTAGATTTTATTACAGTTTGTGCTGCATATGCCGGCGTACTAAATGTAGTAAATGCGAGCGCCAGGAGTGCTAATGCCGATATTATTCTTATTTTCATAGTAACCTCTACTTGGGTTTATACTATTATTCTTTCATTTTTTAGTTAATAAAACATTAATTTCAGCGATTAATTTATTTAATTTTCAAAATGAACAGTTAATAATAAACAACGCTTTTTGTTTTGATGTCGTTCCAAGTTAACCGCTTGTTAAGTCCTAAATCTATAAAAGTGCAGATGCCGCAAATCGTGAAACCTACCTGAGATGCTAGGGTTGCGCCCGCTGAAATAGTGCCGCCGGTAGCTATGATGTCATCAACAATTAATAAACTGCCCTTTCCAGCGTGTATTTCTGCAGTAGTATCCCCATACTCTAAACGGAACTTTATCTGTCCAGCAGGTCGCGGAAGCTTCCCCTGTTTGCGTATAGGCACAAAGCCCTTATTTAGCCTCGAGGCGAGCGCAGCAGCAAAAATGAAACCACGTGCTTCAATTCCTGCAATATGATCAACTTTATCCCAGAACTCTTCAGGGTATAAGCCTACCATCGCCTCAATGGATTCATTAAAGCAATCGGTTAGCATAGGGGTTATATCCTTAAACACAATCCCTTTTATAGGAAAATCAGGGATTTCAATAATGTAGTTTTTAAAATCAATCATAGCTTTTTGAATTCCATATTCTGCGTTTTCTAAAATCAGACACGGTCTGAATTTCAACATTTTCATTATATAAATAAACTAAATGTGTACCATTTTGCCTTAGCATACTTAGGTTAACATTATTTATGGCGCGTTCACAAATAAAACTATTGTTCACGAGATTTATAAAGAGATGAACGTCTGAGCAATCTAGGCCCGGTTCATGGGGAGCTGCAACAATAACTGCTGTATTCCCATTGCGTTCAATTTTACAATAACTATTAGAGCAATCGTTTAAGTATGCATCTTTAATTGAGAGGATTAAATTTTCCCCAGTAGATTGCTGCCATATCATTCGCTGGAATCGAGAGCTTACTTTAGAAGAAAAAGCCAAAGTTCCTATATCATCCCGGACGGCAAATAGCTTGCCATTATCGGAAACAATTATATCAGGCTTTGTATAGTGAAGTATTCCAAGCATGCCGAAACAAACCGGAATCAGCCCGATATACCTGAGTCTAGTAGTGAAGAGACATAATATGAGTCCGCCGAATGTGATAAAAACAAGTCCAATAGCTGAAATACTGGGTACATAAAAAGAAGAATTTGGGAGTGCTGCGACAGTTTGAGCAACCTGGAGCATGGCCGTGATGCCCCATTGCATAGGGTAAAGAGCAAAGCCTTCTAAAGAAAGTAGCATTAAAAGCATAGCTATCATTCCTGCAGGCATAATTATAAAATCAGCTAGAGGTATTGCGATAAGATTGCTCAGCACGCTATAGGTGGAAAATTGGTTAAAGTGGTAGATTATAAAAGGGGAGGTGGCAATGCCAGCGACCAAAGTAGAAATAGTAACTGTAGCAAAATAGCTCAAGGCTTTAGGTATAATTCCCCTCCGGCTGCTGATGTTGAAAAAGGCGCTGCTAAGGTTGAAGCTGGCTACTAATGCAATGCTAGCTGCAAATGACATTTGCAAACTGGCGCTCAATATGGCTTCTGGAGTTAGAATCAGGATGATAGTTGCCGCAAGGGCGACCGAGCGCATAGGGTTTGCCCTTCGATCGAGAATAATAGCAGCCAGGACTATGGTAGACATTATAAAAGCGCGTTGCGCTGAAAGCGGGCTACCTGCTATCAGCAGGTAGAAAAGACTCCCAAAAATAGCGAAAATCGCAGCTGCTTTTTTAATATCTATTCGTAGAGGCAAGTACGAAAGGCGGGAAAGCAAAAACCTTACGCTAATAAATATCAATCCGACGACAACAACTATATGCATACCAGATATCGCAATGATATGTGCGAGACCTGATTTCCTGATAGCCTCATACTCTTCGGCATTAATTGCACTCGAATCTCCTACCAAAATACCTACAGCAATTGCAGCTTCAGAGGGTGGCATACTGGCAAAAACACGAGATTCCACCTTTTGTCTCAGTGAAGCAAAATACTGTTGAACTCCACTAAGATGCATCCCTTTATCAAGTATGCGCACTTTACTTATAGCATATCCGATTGCTCCAATTTGTTTAAAATAGGCATACTGTTGGTAATCAAAGCCCTTGGGTAGGGAAGGAGGGGGTGGGGGCATGAGCCCGGCAAAAAGTCCGATACGATCGCCAATCTCAATTTTCTCAGCAGCTTTTTTTATGGTTACCCTGATTTTATAAGGCAATTTATCATTGTACCCACTTATATAAAGCTCCTCCAGTATGATTTTAAGACCTCCTTCAGTAGTATTAATTTCTGTAACGTTACCCATTATCCAAGCCCTATCAATCTGGCGTTCAAGAACAGGGGCTCTGACTAATTCTGCCCTTATGGCAGCGGTGGTGAAGCCAGCCATAAAAACCATTAAGGCTACGCTTAAAAAATGCCAAAAAGGCATCTTTCTGACGAGCAAGGATATAGCACAGGTGATACAATAGCATAACAGGCAAATAAATACGTTAGGGTCAATGGGAAAGGCAAAGAAAATTATAACCCCAAACGCGATTAAAACTGGAATCCAGAGGAAATAGTTATCGAGTTCATGGGTGAGTAGGTCACTCAGTTTTGCAAAGGCTTTTAAGGTTTGTTTCATGTTACCCTCCTATAAGGGGATACATACCTTGTGAAGGTGTTAAAAGCTCTCTACCTGGGAGCTCAATTTACTGCCTTTTGCCAATATAATTACCTATGCAAATTTTAAAACTATGCGTGGTAAAGTCAAAATATTAAATTGAGCATGATAGAATTTCTTTTTCTGTAATAATAAAATCAAGCCGTTGGTCGTGATCTTCAATGGGTAATTTATCAAATTCCTGGCAGGCAAAGGCTATGCCAACCTTAATTACATTTCCATGCTCAATAAAATAATGATCGTAGTAACCGCCACCATAGCCCAAGCGAAATCCTCTTCTGTCAAAGCCTAGCAAGGGAGTTAAGACTATCTCGGGTGAGGTAGGAGTGCCATTCTTTAGGGGTTCAAATGCATATTTGGTTTTATTTAGGGGCTCTCCAAGCTGCCAGTGCCGGAAGAGCAAGTGATCAGAGTGTACACACGGGAGGCTCAGGCTTCTTCCGGCTTTGCTGAGAAGCTGCAGAATTGGTAAAATATCTACTTCATTATTTATAGGGTAGTACGCCCCGTAATGTGCAAATTCACTAAACTTGCTTATAAAAAGGTCTGTGATTTTCTTTTCGGCCTCAATTCTTTGCTTTTTCTGCAGTGAATTTCTTGCGGTTTTTAGCCGCAATCGCAACTTCTTTTTCTCATTAGATAAAAAATCCTTTAACATATTGTTAATTATGCATTACACTGAAGGTATTAAGGGTAATTGTAGCATATCATGAGAGTACTAATAATCGAGGATAATAATTCTACTGCTCAGACAATAGAATTAGCTTTGGCCAAAGAGGGAATTATATGCGATCGCTCCGAACTGGGAGAGGATGGCTTAGAGGTGAGTAAGCTCTATGACTATGACCTCATAGTTTTAGATATTATGCTTCCGGATATAAGTGGATATGATGTATTGAAAAGGATCCGCGACTCAAAAAGGAACATTCCTATTCTGATACTTTCCGGCCTTGGAGCTTCCGAAGAAAAAGTTAAGGGGTTAGGTTTTGGGGCAGATGACTACCTCACGAAGCCATTTAATATGAGTGAACTTGTAGCCAGGGTCAAAGCAATCATCAGAAGGTCGCGTGGTCACCCGGATTCCATAATTGAAGTAAATGACCTTACAGTAAACCTGGATTTGCATAACACAAAAATTCAGGGCGCGCCAGTGCATTTGACTTCCAAAGAACAAGCTATACTTGAATTGCTTGCTCTGCGTAAAGGCCAGATTGTCACAAAGGAGCAGTTTCTTACCCATTTATATAATGGTATTGATGAGCCTGAGTTAAAAATAATCGATGTGTTTGTTTGCAAAATGCGCAAGAAGATCTTCGAGGCGTCTGCTGGGACTAATTATGTAGAAACTATCTGGGGCAGGGGTTACTCGCTCAAGAACCCAGATGAAATTCCCGAGAACCAACGTAAAGTAGTAGATTAATTTATCCTAATCCGGTATATATCTTTAATCTGTATTTGAAGAAATAGGACTATGTTTATTACCTTTGAAGGTGGAGAAGGAGCAGGAAAATCAACACAAATTAAGCTTCTGGCTGATTATCTAACAAAGCTCGGATTTAATGTGGTGATAACCCGTGAGCCTGGAGGCACAGATCTCGCTGAAGCGATCAGAACGCTGCTGCTCGGCTCAGGTGAAATTCGTGACGCCATGATTGAATTCTTGTTGCTTACGGCTGCACGCAAAGATCATATCGAAACTTTTATAGAACCGGAGTTGCATAATGACAAGGTTGTGATTTGCGATAGATTCATAGACTCAACTTTGGTTTACCAATGTATGGTTAAAGGGCTTGATAGAAGATTAGTCGAAGCTATAAATTCTACTGTAATAGGGGTTTTTAATCCTATTATTACTTTTTTAGTCGATATTAAGCCCGAAATAGGAATAGCCCGTGTGACAAGGCGAGCTCAAACATTAAGTCACTATGATGAGAAAAATGTGCAGTTCCATAATAAAGTTCGCCAGGGTTTTTTAGCGCTTGCAGAAGAGGAGCCGGGTAGAATTAAGGTGATTGATGGTAGTCGCACACAAGCAACAGTGCATGAAGAGATTGTCTCGCACTTACAAAATTACCTGCCTACAGAATAATAATTTACCCCTGCTTGTCTCATTGTTTGAGGTGAATAAATATTGCGTAAATCAATGACAATCGGCTGTGCAAGCAAAGCAAGAAAAGTCTCAGGTGCAATGAGTTTAAACTCACTCCATTCAGTCATAATTACTGCAGCTGCTGAGTCCTTTAAGGCTGCTTCGAGATTATCACAAATTTCTACAGTTTTCGGCAAGGTTTGCCTGGCTTCTCTTGGATTACTTGGGTCAAAAGCACGAATCTTGTACCCAAGTGCGGCTAGATACTGAATAATATTGATTGCTGGGCTCTCCCGTATGTCATCAGTGTCTGCCTTAAAAGTGAGCCCTAAAAAAGCCAGTGGGATTGCCTGTTTAGAGCTGCCTACGATTTTTGCAATACGATTCGCCATTTTTTCCTGGCGAGTTTTATTGGAGCTGATTACAGCATCAATGATGGCAAGCGGTGAATTTTGATCGTGGGCAAACTTAGCGAGGGCCGCTGTATCTTTAGGGAAGCAGGAGCCTCCATAACCCGGACCGGGATGGAGGTAATGACGACCGATGCGGGTGTCGGAGCCTATCCCATCGGCTACTTCTTCAATATTGGCTCCGATCAGCTCTGCTATGTCAGCAATTTCATTGATAAAAGCTATGCGCATTGCCAGGTATGAATTGGACGAATATTTGATAAGTTCTGCGGTAGTATTATTTGTAAAGACTATTGGGACGTTTTTTGATGTAAGAGGTGTATAAAGGGATTTTGCCATATTTTTTGCTTCCTCAGAAGTGCAGCCTATAACAATTCTGTCAGGATTCAAAAAATCTCTTAATGCATCGCCCTCTTTAAGAAATTCGGGATTAGAAATCATTTCAAAGTTCAATTCAGGTTTTTTAAGCTTAAGTTGCTCGGAGATCATTTTGGCTGTTCCAATTGGAACTGTGGATTTGATGATAATAAATTTATCAGTCGTACAGTGATTTGCTATATCATCGATTGCCGAATGAATATAAGCCAGATTGGCGCTCCCATCTTCAGCCTGGGGCGTGCCTACGGCTATTATTAATAAATTGCCCTCAGCAAGTTCCCTAGGGTCGGTTGAAAAACGCAAATTCCCATTACTCAGATTCTTCCAAACCAGTTCTTCGAGCCCGGGTTCATGAATATGAATCTTGCCGGAATTAAGCAAATTGATCTTGTCAGGATCTTTATCAAGGCAACAGACCTTTATTCCAAAATTTGCAAAGCAGGTAGCGGCAACCAGACCAACGTAGCCGGCGCCCATTATGGTAATTTTCATAGAACTCACTTAGGGTTTGTAGCTCATTTTAGTAGGTTAGGAATAGTTTTGCAAATGCTAATACCAAATCCCTTTTTTATTGCTACGTCGTCACGTGTCGCCTCACCTATAAAGGATAGGCATCGGCGCCAGCCTTCGCTCTTGCTCCGGCTAGGCTGCGCGTTCCTAGTATCAATTAAAAAATTGACTTGGTATATCCTATAAAAACTTTATGCGTTTATTGCCTCCTAAGCGGGCAATTATTCCATCCAGCTCCTCCAAAGCGCCAAACTCTATCACTACCTGACCGCCTTCAGGAGTGTCATTTATATAGACTTTGGTATTTAGTTCATCTGACAACATTTTTTCTATTTCAAGCAACGCAGTATCCTTCTCAAAGTACTTATAGGCACCATCGCGAATCAAGCGCTGGTGGCGATGATGAGGTCGATTTCTTCTTTTGACTTCATTTTCGGTTTTACGTACAGACCAATTATCATTAACAATGTTATTTGCAAGTTTGGCTGCATCATTTGCGTTAACTAAAGAGCGAGCATGTCCCGCACTGATTTTACGGTCAAGAAGTAGGTTCTGTACTTCTTCAGGAAGGTTGAGCAAGCGTAGAGTATTTGAAATATAGCTGCGGCTTTTGTGAATAACGGTTGCCAGGCTTTCATGGGTATGATTAAACTCTTTTATCATTTTTTCATAGGCTTTTGCTTCTTCAATAGCGGTCAGGTTCTCGCGTTGAATGTTCTCCACCAAGGCTATCTCAAAAGCCTCCTTGTCGCTTATATCTCTAATAACAGCCGGTATTTGTTTTAAGTCATTTAGCTTGGCAGCTTGGTAGCGCCTTTCCCCTGCTATAATCTGATAAAAGTCTCCTTGTTGTCTGACTATAATTGGCTGCAAAATGCCATGATCTTTTATCGATTCGCTAAGCTCTCTAAGCTCTTTTTCATTAAAATCTTTACGAGGCTGGTGTGGATTAGGGCGTATATCCAGTAAGCTAATATTCTTAACGCTACTACTCTCAGGCTCATAGCCCAGATTTTGTGTAATTAATGCCGAAATTCCTCTACCCAACACTTTCTTTTCTTTGCTCATAACTGATTTCATCATTATCGTTAATAATATTATACTTTGTAAGCACTTCCTTAGCTACCATCATATAGGCTATTGAGCCTATGCATTTATTATCATAGATTAGGGCAGGCTTCCCATGTGAGGGAGCCTCAGAAAGTTTAATGTTCCTAGGTATAACTGTTTTATAAACCAACTCGCCAAAATTCTGGCGAACATCTTCTTCAACCTGAACTGAAAGTCGATTGCGCCTGTCCAGCATGGTTAACAAAATGCCTTCAATTTTTAGTGAGGAATTCAAAGACTTTTGAATTAGTTTTATTGTATTCAACAGATGTGACAGGCCCTCCAATGCAAAGAACTCGCATTGCAAAGGGATTAAAATGGAATTAGCGGCGGTCAATGCGTTGATTGTCAATAGACCGAGTGATGGTGGGCAATCAATAATTACAAAGTCGTAAGCTTTGGTGATTTCTTTAAGTTTAGTCTGCAGGACTTTTTCCTTATTCGGCATTTCATAGAGCTCAATCTCTGCTGCGGCTAAGTCTATGCAAGAGGGGATTACATCCAAGTTTCGTATACTTGAGGTCACCATGCAGCTATTGATAGCATTGCCTCCAATCAGGGCGGCATAAATGTTCTTTTGTCTTCTGATAGTGTCTATTCCTGCTCCGGTAGATGCATTGCCCTGAGGATCTAAATCAATAAGCAGTATTTTTAATCCGATTGCAGCCAAAGCTGTTGCAATATTTACGGCTGTTGTAGTTTTTCCCACGCCACCCTTTTGATTTGCAATTGCTATTATCGTGCTCACTTCTTTTGCAGCCTTCTTAAATTGCTTAGTATAATTATTATACTATTATTATATTTGTTCTCGCATACTTGCAATCTGTAATTCCAGTTACTTTTCAACTTCTCTAATTCATTCAGTTGATCGCGGCTTTTAAGCAGGAGTACTCTGGTTTCATTACCGATTAAATGCTCGCATAAGTCGGCCAAGTTAGATGCTGAAGTCATAGCTTTTGATATTATAACCTTTGGAGGTGAAGTATTTATTTGCCGGACATCGTTATTTATAACATTAATTTTAAGGCCAAGAGAGTCGGCAACTGTTTTGAGAAAAACCGATTTTTTAGTGTTAATTTCTATAAGGGAAAGATTGTTAAAGCCTAGTAAAGCTAAAATAACCCCGGGAAAGCCCGCGCCACTTCCAATATCCATGATTGACTCTTCCGTACTTAAATGAGGAGCTAAACATAAGGAATCTATTATTTGATTTGTCCAAATTTCTTGAGTACTTAGTTTTCTTGAAATTAAATTGATCTTTAAATTCCATTTTTTGAGCAGCGCCAAATACTGCGTGATCCCCTCATACGTTTCACGTGAAACACTTGTGTTAAATTTTATTAATTCGGAGTATTCCATCTTATCCAGCCAATTTTTTAATGTGAATGTGTAAGGAAGTTATGGCAGCAGGTGTTATTCCCTGGATGCTCTTAGCATCAGCTAAATTTAAAGGCCTGGCCGCCTCGAGCTTAGCTTTTAGTTCGTTAGAAAGACCAGCTACTTTCTGATAGTTTATATTCTTTGGAATTTGAATGTTAGTATCAAGATCGTAGAGTTTGATATCCTGCAGGGTCCGTTCCTCAAGAGACTTATAAAGTTCATTAATATGAATTTTATTTAACGCAGTTGAGTTAAACTCACGGGAGACGGGGTGGATTGCGTGCAAAGTTTCTATTGAGAAGTTGGGTAAGGAAAGCAGATTAAGAAGAGTGCGCTTCCTTCCATCTTGGGATACATTAATTCCATGAAGTTTAAGTTTGTTCGGAGTAAGTGTAATTGACTGAAGTTCCGAAATAATTTTGAGTTCTTCAGCTTGTTGCGCATTTACATGCATAGCTCGTTCTGTCGATAGTATACCATGAGAGAGGGCTGCTTTGTGAAGTCTGCTTTCGGTATTATCTGGTCTGAGATGAATTCTAAACTCAGAGCGCGAGGTCATCATTCTATACGGTTCAGTAGTTCCTTTAATCGTTAAGTCATTTATGAGTACGCCAATGTAGGAGTCGCTCCTGCTGTGGGTATAACAAGTGTTGTTTAAAATTAAAGCAGCGTTTATGCCTGCGATTATACCTTGCCCAGCAGCTTCCTCATATCCTGTAGTTCCATTAATTTGACCAGCTAAAAATAATCCCTTAATACGTTTGGTTTCGAGAGTTGGTAAAAGTTCTCTCGGGTCAATATAGTCATATTCAATAGCATACCCATATCTTACAATTTTAGCTTTCTCTAAACCTTGAATGCCATGAATAAGTATATCCTGTATGGATTCGGGTAATGATGTAGATATACCGTTTGGGTATACTAAATCTGAGTCTAGTCCTTCGGGTTCCAAAAATATCTGATGGCGATCTTTATCGGAAAAACGCATTACCTTATCTTCAATTGATGGACAATACCTCGGGCCAGTACTGGAAATTTGGCCTGAATACAAAGGAGATAAATTGATATTCTGTTTTATAAAGTCATGAATTTTAGTGTTGGTATATGTCATATAACAGTTGATTTGTGGAACTGTTATAGCTTTTGTCAGCGATGAGAAGGGGGTAGGTGGTACATCGCCAACCTGCTTTTCAAGAATATCATAATTTATAGAATCTTTGAGTAGTCTTGCAGGGGTGCCGGTTTTTAATCTGCTAACATTGAAGCCGATCTGTCGAAAAGTATTTGCTAATTTAATAGATGGGCTTTCTGAAAATCGGCCAGCGGCAGTTTTTTTTGCACCCAAATGAATTAAGCCATTGAGAAAAGTACCTGTTGTGATGACAATTGACTTAGCTTTCAATAGCTTATCATTTACTTTGATTCCCTCAACACAGTTGTTTTTTATAACGAGGTCAGTAACTTCCCCTTCAACTACAATAAGATTTTTATAATTAAGCAAAATTTCCTGCATAGTTGCTTTATACAGTTTTCTATCTGCTTGAGCTCTAGGTCCCCAAACAGCAGGCCCCTTACTTGAATTGAGGATCTTAAAATGAATACCTGAGTTATCAATAACTCTTGCCATTAAACCGTCTAAAGCATCAATCTCTTTTACAATTATGCCCTTTGCAACGCCGCCAATAGAGGGGTTACAGGACATTTCGCCAAGATTTGACTGGCTAAAGGTAATCAAAGCAGTGTTGGCGCCAATGCGTGCAGCAGCAGCCGCCGCTTCGCATCCCGCATGACCACCTCCTACAACAATGACATCGAATTCTTTCATAACTTGTGTTTCACGTGAAACATAACTATAACATTTATTTTCCAATACAGAAAGAACTAAAGATTTCATCCAGTATCTCGTCAACCTCAATCTTGCCAGTAATGCTGCCGATGCAAGAAGCAGCTAACCGCAAATATTCGGCAGAAACTTCTAGTTGAGACGAAATTTTAAAACTCTTAATGTAATGCAAACACTCGCTCAATAATTTGCGGTAACGTTCTTGGGTAATAATTGGATCAGCGGAAGGGGTGTAAGTTTCCTCAACAAGTCGTAAAAGCGCTTGCAGAAAACTGTCTATGCCCAAGCCTTCTCTAACGCTCACTCTATAGTAATTATCTGGACTGACAAGCTTAGCATGAGAAAGCAAATCCATTTTATTTATAAGTATAAGGTGCGGTTTGTCAAATACATGAGGCAGAATATCGTCACTATTTGTGGCAGTAGCATCTAACATATAGATATTGATATCACTTTCGTGCGAAGCTCTTTGCGCTCTTCGTACTCCCTCAAGCTCGACCGCGTCTGTTGTCTCTCGTAGTCCTGCAGTGTCGTGTATAATTACAGGAAATCCTTTTAAATCAATCTTTACTTCAATCACGTCTCGCGTGGTTCCGGCAATGTCTGCTACAATAGCTACGTCCCTTTTAGCCAGTAAGTTCAACAGACTGGATTTTCCAACGTTAGGAGCGCCAATTATAGCCACTTTTATACCCCGAGCGATAACTTCGCCGCTAGCCGCTGTAGCCAAGTGGTTTTCAATTTTAGTCATCAGGTTATGAACTCCAGCTTCTATTTCGCTTACAACGCTATCAGGAATATCATCTTCAGGAAAATCAATCAAAGCTTCTACTCGCGCCAAAAGAGAAATAAGTGATTTCCTCCAGTTTTCATAGAGATTTTCAAGTTCACCTGAAAACTGCCTAAAGGCAACTTGCCGCTGAACGGTAGTCTCAGCTTCTATGAGCTGCACAAGTCCTTCAGCCTGGGTCAAGTCCATCTTACCATTAAAAAAAGCTCGCTTAGAAAATTCACCAGGTTCAGCCAGTCTAAGGTAGTTTAAACTGTTAAGAGCTGCAATTACATCCTTGACTACAGCAACACTTCCATGAAGATGTAGCTCAACTATATCTTCGCCAGTAAAAGAGTGAGGGGCCTGAAAAAATAGTGTAATCGCCTGATCTAAAATTTCAAAACTGAAAGGGTGATAAAGCTTAGCAAGTTTAAATTCATTTGGGAGAAGCTTGTGCTTAACACCTAAATCCTTCACGACTTTAAGAGCATACTCGCCACTTATACGAACAACTGCAACTCCGGATTTTCCGACTACTGTCGAAAGAGCAAATATAGTATCTTGTAACATTTATCTCTCAATATAGGCTAGAAGGGTTTTTGCATGATGTTGAGGAGAAAGCATGCTGTCGTAGATAGCAAAATTCTCCAGAACCTTCTTAACATAATTACGAGTCTCATTATACGGTATAGATTCGATCCAGTCTACAGCTTGATATTCTGAACTGAAATTTCGCGGATCACCATAGCGGGTAAGCCACTTATTTACGTTGCCAGGCCCAGCATTGTAAGCTGCCAGCGCTAAAACCAGATTTCCATACTGCGCGTAAAGCTGGTTTACATAAGTTACACCTTTAAGAACATTTTGAGAAGAGTCTGAAGAGTTTCGTTTGCCCTGTAACCCCAAATCCCTAGAGAGTTTAGCATCGGTGCCTGGCATAAGCTGCATTAAGCCTTGCGCTCCTGCTGAGCTTAAAGCAGTTTGATTAAAGTTGCTTTCCTGACGAATTATACCCAAGTATAAACCTTTAGGAAGATGATTAGCATAAATAGGTACATGCGCAGGATAGCCGGCACGAACCAGTATGCCAGATTTATTTGCCATAGTTTTGCTCAAATCTACAGCCAGGTAGTACAGTCCATTGTCAAGGAAGAGTTTAGCAATATCCTGAACTTCATCACCAGCAAGCTCGAGATCAGGAAGGGTTTCTATTAATTGACGAGCGAACTTATTAGCCCCATTTCTATATAAGTAAAAAGAGAACTTTGCCAGCTTCCAGGCTTTTTCGCTCCTAAAGCGCGGAGATCCTTTAGAGACAGCATTGTCAGCAAAGTAATCCACTTTGCTGCTGCCATGCAATCTGCCCAGACTAATATGCCCATAAAAAGTGCCAGGATATTGCGATGAGATTTCAAACCATTTGGTGGCATTGCTCTCCTCACCCAGGGCTTCATATCCCCTGGCCAACCAATATGCGGCCTTTGATCTTGTGTTAGCCAGTTTGGCGTTATCAAACAAAACCTGGAAATGCATGACGGCTTTATCGTATTCATTTAAGAATCTGAGGGCAATCCAGCCAGCAAGCCACTCTGCCTCAGCAAATTCCTGCCCATTTCCAAGCCCGTGTTTTATAGCTAGATTATATGCTGACAAATACTGCTTTTCCCGAAGTACATTGCGTATAGCGATATTCTTTAACTTCCACCATTTCTCATTATATTCACGGGTCTCAAAACTTCGTAGCCTCTGGAAAGCCTCAGATTCTTGGCCATTGTCTAGCAACTGATTTATATAGACATATTGAATGTAGTTATCTGAACGCTCTGCTTTACTCCTACCGTGCATCAGTTTCGCTAGCATTTCCGGCTTCTTTGCTAGCTGTAACCTAAGGTTGGACAGAGTAGTATATTTTTTTGGTAGTATATTGATCAGCTTTTCGGCATAAGTTAGCTGACCACGCCAAGTGAGGAATTCAATTTTATTAAGGCAATCTTCGATAGTGAGGTAGTTTTTATACTTCTTAAGAAAGTACTCTTCTGAAGCCAAGTCAAATTCAGTTGTCCTCCAATAATACCTTAATAACTCCTTAGTATCATTATCATTTAATGACAGAGTGCTCCTTACTATATTGGCATGCAGTAAGTTAAATTTACCCTGATTAGTAGTAGGTTCTCGAAAGGTAAACCAATTTATTACAGACTCAGCAGGGTAGTCAAAATTAATGGCTCTTTCCATACGGTTAGCGAAGAGTTCCAGAGGTATCCAGTCATTCTTTTCCAAAAAGGATTTGATCTCTAGCGCAGTAAACGATTTAGGAGATTGGTAGAGTTTGATTGTAGTCACCACCGCGGTAGCAAATGCCGGATCGCTATATTTCGCAGCTTCATCACGGGCATTAAGCCATTTCTCATCCAGAGCAAGCCGAATAATCCGCTGCAAGTTAGCATCGTCAGGGTTTACCAGAGTGGCTTTAGCGATGGTTACCGGCGTTGTGTTTTGTGCATGGGCATCTATACAAATACAACTAGCTAGTAAAAAACATAGTAAAAATAATAACTTCATAAATTATATCTCATTATCACCTACTAACTTAAACAGGTTAAGCCAGGCTGAGAAGAGTTTTCTGCAACCCAGGTATAATTTCTGCAGGAGTTTTCCAGGTGCACGCAATCAAAAGTCTGGCATCAGGCCGGAGCTTTGCTTGTCCCAGGCTGTTGTTCAGAAGGTTGATAATTTTGTCACTATTAGCCGGTGTATTGTTTTTAAATGCTAATATCAAGGCTTTATCACCCAGCTCAATTTTCTCAACATTCACAGCCTTTGCCAGGCTTTTCAATTTTACAACTGCGAGCAGATATTCTGCTTCTTCTGGCAAAGGACCAAAACGATCGATCATTTCAGCAGCAAAGGACTCCACCTCAGACTCGGTGGTTAGAGCTGCAATCCTTCTATAAAGCGATAACCGCAACGATATATCCGGAATATAGTTTTCAGGAATCTGGATGGACAAACCGATATTAAGCACCGGGCTCCAACTGTCTGCCTGCTGAACCTCACCTGAATCCTTGAGAGCATGAATCGCATCTTCCAGCATCTGCTGATAGAGCTCAAGTCCTACTTCCTTAATGTGCCCCGATTGTTCTTCGCCGACCAAATTGCCATAGCCGCGAATATCCATATCGTGGGAGGCGATGGAAAAACCTGCCCCCAAAGAATCGAGCGATTGCAGAATAGTAAGACGCTTTTCGGCAACCAGGTTCAACTTGAGACCAGAAGGGTAGGTCAGGTAGGCGTACGCCTGGGTATTGCTTCTACCTACCCGGCCTCTGATCTGGTAAAGCTGAGCAAGTCCGAACATATGCGCCCTGTCGACAATTATCGTGTTGGCCATAGGTATGTCGAGACCCGATTCAACAATGCTGGTAGAAACCAGTATCTGAAATTTGCCATCATAAAAATCATTCATAATTTTATCCAGCTGCAGCGCAGTTAACTGCCCGTGTGCAGGTACTGCTTTCACTTCAGGAACCAACTCGCGCAGGATTTCGATAATCCCATCTATATAAGCAATTCGCGGAGTTACGTAGAATATTCGCCCCCCACGATAAAACTCGCGCACTATCGCTTCTTTAATCGTTAAGGTGTCATAAGGCACAACCGTGGTTCTAATCGGAAACCTGTCGAGAGGTGGAGTGGCCACGAGACTTAACTCGCGAATTCCTGTTAGTGACATTTGCAGGGTTCGGGGAATTGGAGTAGCTGAAAGCGTCAGGGCATGACAATTCGCCCGCAGTTCCCTAAGCTTCTCTTTTTGAGCAACCCCAAAGTGTTGCTCTTCATCGATAACGATAAGTCCCAGGTTGGCAAATTTAATATCCTTAGCGAGTAGTGCATGCGTGCCTATTACGATGTCAACGCTGCCCTCAGCGAGTTCTTCTTTTATATGCTTTATCTCTTTATTGGGAGTGAAGCGAGACAGTTGCCTGATTTTAATAGGGAATCCGCTAAAACGCTCTGTGAAGGTTCTGTAGTGCTGGCGGGCAAGTAAGGTAGTAGGAACTAAAATAGCAACCTGCGATGGATGTGTGCAGGCGACGGCCTGAAAAACTGCCCGTAGTGCAACTTCGGTTTTGCCAAAACCTACATCGCCACATATCAACCTGTCCATAGGGCGATCGAGACGCAAATCATGGCTCACATCTTCTATGGCACTTAGTTGATCTTCAGTTTCCACGTAGGGAAAGCGAGTGCAGAATTCTTCGTATAGGTCGTGAATAACTGTTACAGGTTCCGTATGATTAAGCTGGCGGGCTGCTGCAATTTTAAGCAGGCTTTCAGCTGCCAGCTTGATGCGGCTCTTAAGCTTGGATTTACGCGATTGCCATGCGGCGCCCCCAAGCTTATCCAGAGTTGCATCTTCGCCGCCATAGCGGGTAAGCAGCTCAAGGTTTTCAACGGGCAGGTAGAGTTTGTCATTGCCGGCATAAGTCAGCTTGACAAAATCATGAACTAAATTGGCGACCTTGAGAGTTTCCAATCCCTCAAACCGGCCGATACCATGCTCGGCATGCACCACCAGCTCACCTTCTGCCATAGTATTTAGTTCTGAAAATATTTGCTGCTTGAGCTTTTTGCTTTTAGGCTTTCGCACAAAGCGTTCTCCAAGCAAATCCTTCTCGCTATATAATACAAAGTTGAAAAAGCTATACCCGTACTCCAGCGGTAGTATGGTGAGTCCGAGCACACCTTTGGCAACGGTAGTCAGCGAATCAAAGCCATCATGAACAGAGAAAGTTATAGAGTGATCATGGAGAATGCCGGCGAGTCGATCGCGTGATCCCTTGGTAAAGCAGCACAGGACGCTGATGCTATTATCTGCAACTGCGAGTTTAGCTTTTAGCGATTCAAAAGGGCTTTGATTATTTGCAGCCGCGGTCGCGCGCAAGTTAGGCAGCAGCTTAATATCTGCGTTATCATCAGCAAACGGTGAATAATAGCATTGATTAAAAGGTGCAATTATACCTGAAAGTTGCGATTCGCTGAGAAAAAGCTGTTCGGGAGGCAAAGGGTAGTAGGGGGCTGCAGTTTTGTCTTTTGGTGCGGCAACTTTATTTCGCGCCTCATATTGTTCTATAATGTTAGCCTGATAGGCTGTGATTTCCCCTGGCAATGTTTGAGGCAAAAGTATAAGCATTCCCGCCGGACAATAATCGAGTACTGTGCCCATGTGGTCATAAAACAAAGGCAACCAGTTTTCCATTCCTGCATACCTTCGTCCGGTAGATATAGAATCAAAAAGGGGATCGTTGGTGACGCCAAATAAGCTCCGATAGTTCTCCTTAAAGCTCTCAATGGCAGTGTGCCCAAGCATGACTTCATTTGAAGGCACGATGGTAACAGAATTGATCCTCTCGCCACCCATTTGGGTGTCGGTGTTAAATAACCTTATAGATTCTACATGATCGCCAAAAAAATCTATGCGGTAACCCTGGCCGCTATCGTCGAGAACTATATCGATAATGCCGCCGCGCGCTGCATATTCGCCAGGGTGGACGGCATTTATCAAACGCACGAACCCCGCCTCGTGTACTGCTCCTTGTAAGAGCTCGCGCGATAAATTTTCACCGACTTTGATCTCGAGCACAAACTTCTGCAATATATCAGATGCGATGGTCTTTTGGATAAGTGCGCGGATATCCAGCAGCAAAACTGTTTTGCCAGTTAAGTTCTGCAGCCTGGCAAATGTCGCAAGCCTTTGACTCATAACCATTTGGCTTGGTGATATGCGGTCATAAGGCAGAGAGTCCCAGGCAGGCAGCTTCAGCACCTCGACATCGCTATTAAAGAATAGGATGTTTTCGGCAATGGCATCAAAACGGTTGGCCTCATTGGACACAAGGCAAATGAAGTCGTGCTGTTGTAATAATGCTCTCAGCTTTAGGCCTTCCATATTGGAAGGTAAATGTATAATTTCTTGCGCCATTGATTATGCAATTCCAGTTAGAGAAAGAGTATACTACTCCTTATTATGATTGTTAAATGCAAAGTTAGCCCCTTTCAAAAATTCTCGCGCTGGTTATAAAGCAGGTACATGCTCATTTCCCTTCTGAAAGGCAGAAGTATTGCTTAGTGTCTCAACCCACTTATTGACACATTTGCTTACAGACCCGATTACAGTTAGCTTATTAGGTGTAAGTTCTTTTGAGTATAGATCGAACAGCAGTTCCCTCATATTTAACATTATGTTATGTCTAAAGTCTTTGGTGACTAGCCAACTAAATTCACAACCTCGTGCTATTAATGTGGAGCTCAGCCATTCTTGAAGCCGGCATTTCTGCGAGGGTTTTATGGCAGGCATAACACCTTTTGCAAAATCATTATGAACTTTCACAATAATGCCTGACATAAATTCAACTGCCGCAGTAATGTGAGATGTATCATATTGTCTTACCTCATTTTTACTAAACTCGACGTGTGTTAGCTCCCTATCTCTCAAATGCATATTGACTAATTTCATATAAAACTTATCAAAGCTAGTTATACATTGAAAATCTGAACCTACTAAATATTTCATTATATGTTTTCTTACATCCAGGGGTAATAAAGCTACCCGGCTTCTTTGTGGGGCATAGATAATGCAGGCAAAGCTTTCTCTAAGCCAGCGATTTTTCGGTGAAACTAACTCATAAACTGTTGATGCAGCTTTTTTGAGCTGTTCTTTGTCAGGAAATTTAGTTTGGTTAAGCATATCCAATGCGGTTTCGCCAGTTTTAGTTTTCATACCGATAAGGCTTGGGTATGTGCCTGCAATAGATAAAAACATTTCACGGTTGTCCACAGCAACTGCGATATGAAGCACAGTAAGTCCATCATTATCTTTCTCAAGTAGAAAATCGGGATGGGTTCTTGCAATGCGCATAAACATTTTTCTTTGTCCATTAGCGGCTGCAATGTGCAGCGGATTCCAGCCAACGTATGATTTTTCATGTAAAAGCGCTGGATAGTTGTTCTCAATATGTATAAACATTTGCAATTGCCCATTTGCTGCCGAAGTGAGGAGAATATTGGAGCCATGCCAGGTATTCATGTGTAAGAGCTTCGGGTAGGTGGCAGCAAAATAATTAAATAAATGTATTTGCCCATGAGCTGCAGCAATGTGAAGAATATTCTTGCCAGCATTTGTTTTCTTCTTTGCAAGAGATGGGGTGGCAGCTAAGTTTCTCTTAACTTTGGTAAGATTACCCTCGCATATTGCATCGTATAAAGCATCGTAGTTAAAAGGCGGTGGTTTTAAGTTTCCTTTCATAGATGGCTATATGCGAATAATTTGTAATTCATCCTAACAATTATTTAACTGCATTCAAATTAAATAATTTGCGAAGCCAAAAAAGCTAGGCGGTGGTTTGTTATGATTGCGCCAGTTGCTCTTCTTGCGGTAGCTCAGCTCGTGAAGCAGTTAACCGTTTCACCCAATTGGTAATGCATTTGTCTACAGCATTTCGTATAGATTGATCAAACTTTTCGTTTCCACGCGCTGATTGAATTAGTAAAGTTTTATCCGTTACATGCATAATACCTTGTCTAAACTCTTTACAAACATGCCAGTCAAACTCAGCAGCTCTATAGATCAATGTAGTGTATAGTAAATCCTCAAGTTGATAATGCCCAAAACCTAATAAAGCACTCTGCCTGTGCCTAAGAAAATCTTCTAAATGGATTTTTATAATAACTTCTGCCATAAATTCAGCTGCAACTTTTATATGAGAAACCTTATAGGCACTAGTTTCATATTCTTTAAATGCCTCATGAGTTAAATGGTTATCACTCAAATAACTATTAGCTACTCCTAAATACAAAGAATCAGCTTGAATAAAAGAACCAAAGCCTGTTCCCACTACGTACTTCGTTATATTTAACAGTGTTACCAAATCTAGCTTTGCAAGGCGGCTGGCTGGAGAAGGGAATAGTATGCATGCAAAAGACTCTCTGAACGAGAGGTCTCCATTTGTAAATGATACTGCTGCTTGCCAAACAGATGGCATTTTAGAGCGGGTCCCTTTATCGTTGCTATCTGGATTAGCCTCTCGTTCTCTTTTCATGTGTACCTATGAGTGTAAAACAACTCCCTAGTTATTACTTTAGGTTCTATAGAGTGACAACTTATTTTTACCATGAAATTTGTAAAGGGTACGTTACAATTTTCATGGTGTTTTGTGAGTGTTGCGCATAAAAAGAGCCAGGGTGGACAGAATCTTCCATTCTGAACTTGTAAGTTTGGCGCAGAAGAATCAAGTATGCAACCGTTATTATATTAAATTTAAACAATATGCAAAGCGTGAGCGATATTATAAACCAGCGTAGAAACAGCATTGTAACATAGTTGGAAAGGCAACAAAATCTTCGCAGTGCAGCTTCTATCATGAGCATGATGAACAGCGGCTAGGTGCGCCGCGCCATGCGGTAGAGCCCCTGGTGCAATAGCGGCAGCCAAAGGTGCTGGCATTGGCTGATAACGTCGATCCTGATGCGTTCTCAAATTATTGAGAACAGTCTGTACTTCTCCTCTAATTTGTTCATCAGTTATACTATTAGGAAGAGACTCAAAGTTGCCGAAATCATAGTGTACTACTTGGAAATCTAAGGTAAGATTATGGTCTTTGATATGCTTAGCTAACGCTAGAAATTCCTGATAGTGAGCAACAGGGCTATCAACTAGCTTAAGTAAGACTTGATGCATGTCCATAGTTTTATCTTGCCATTCGAAATCCCTATCAAGAAGGGTGTTGTGAGCGCGGCCATTGATAATAGAACTGAAAATAACAAACTGATTCCTAATCTCAGGAGTTGGTATGAAGGAGTCTATCATGCCATTTAAAATGAAAATAATGGCAGCACGAGTTATCTCCCTTTCTTCCGAAGAAGTCGGTCTATTGCCAAAAACTGTGGTAAAGCGACCTTCTCTGAAATCTGAGCACAAGCTGAAAAGTAAGCTGCGGAGATCTGCACCTTCCTGTATGTTAAAGTGTGGTTTTTTAAATTGGGTATAAAGTCTATTTATAAAGGCTTTTACAGTAGTATCGTTTTTGCCCATAACTTCAGTAAGGAAATAATATGTGACTTCAGGAGATGTCTGCTCATAGAGATCGCAGACCAATTGACAATAGCTAGCTTGAATAGCTATAAAAGCAGCGCCATCTATAATCGCTTTGAAAGTAGGGTGATCGTCTGTATTCCAGGCGTTATAATCTAAATTATCAACATAATCTTGAAGAGTCTCAGGTGCAGCATTAAGCATAATTAATAACCGAATTTTGTTCTGGATATAATTATAGCAGACAAATATTAAGAAAAAATTAAGAAAATTAAATATTTTTTAATATTTCTATTAGTTGCTGCTTCTGGAGTTTGCGGAGATGGTTTTACTTGTTCGTGCGCATATTAAAGCGTAATCTAAAATAATAGGTCGAATTAGAACATATATATGAAGAAGTTCTATAAGCTAATTCCGATTATTTTAGTTATCTTAGTTGGTTTTGCATGGGCAATCGGATGTTCGACCAATATGCCTGGTAAATTTTCCGACGGGGTTGTCAGGCCGGGAATTGGCCGAGATGGAAGAACATCTGATCCTTATCCTACCTATAAATAAAAGTGAAAATTCATTGAAGATAAGCATAGATAATGCTAAACAGGTCGCAATATAATTTAAATGGTTGGTTATGCGATTTGGTGAACAGACGCCCCCGAGTGGAAAGGTTCTTGCTTGGGTTGAAAGTATAAAAAATGGCGGCCATGCAAAGTATGATACAAGAGGCTATGAGTTAAATGCCGCCTTGCAAAGAGCGTTCTCGTCTCAGGAATCTGAAAAAAGAGTTGGTCACAGGCCTAGGCTGTATTCTTCAGCCACAATTGCAGATATGCCAGGAATAAATTTCCCGCGTCCTGAGCTTCACTATTATAATGTACCGCGATCAGAGCCTATACCAATAATAAGAAGGTGCACTCCTCATTTGTATAAATCTCTAATGCTTACATCAACATCAGAACCAAGTAGAGTTAGCTTGTAACTTTGCAATTGTAATCTTGATTGAGCCTGTTAAAATAAGCCTGCGTTTTAATCAGGAGTAATACCTATGATTACAGGCATGAACCATGTTACCTTAGCCGTAACCAATCTAGACAGATCATTCCAGTTTTACCGGGAAGTAGTGGGTTTAAAACCTCTATGCCGTTGGCATCAGGGCGCCTATTTCCTTGTCGGCAGTTCTGAATCAGAGCCGGAGCAGGGCTTTTGGTTTTGTTTAAATGTAGATACCAAGCATACAGCAAATCCTTGTTACACTCATTATGCGTTCTCGGTTAGCCCCGAGAACTTTGATCTTATGAGTAAGCGTATCATCAGCAGCGGCGCCCCTATTTTTAAAGCCAACACCTCGCCGGGAAGTTCTTTGTATTTTCTTGACCCGGATCAGCATAAACTCGAGATTCATGCATGCAACTGGCAAGCCCGAGTGGAGGCCAAAAAGCAGGATCCCGGATTGTGGACAGACGTTGAGTGGTTTATTTGAATAGATTTTTAGTGTATGATATTTATAAGTTGTTGAATCATTTTTGAGCAAATGCAAAAAGTAAGACTGCAAGATTGGGAAATAGAATCGATAATTGCTACCTTTGGTGAGTATTTTAATCGTGATGATGAACTATGGCTATTTGGTTCCCGAACTGACTTATCACAAAAAGGTGGTGATATAGATTTGTTTATCGATTCTAAAATGAGTGACACAGATAAGATCCTGGCGGCAAGATTAGACTTCTTAATAAAGCTTAAGGATAAGATTGGTGACCAAAAGATCGATGTAGTAATAAAGCAGCATAACATGGACGACCAGTTTATATATAAGCTAGCAAAGAGTGAAGGAGTAAGGCTGAAATGAAAGATGTAGAGATTCTAAGAAGCAGTATAAATATATGCGACTTGCATATGGCTAGGCTAAATACTGCACTTTCTGGAACGTCTCATTTATTTCCTATGAGTCCAAAAATCTTGGAAAATATGCCGGATACAGACCTAGCTATGCTGAATATGTTGACCACTAGATTTTCTAGCCTACAAGATACTATTGGTCATAAAATTTTTCCTTTGGTTGTAGAACTTTTTTTGGAAGAAAATCCTAGCGATAAGAGCTTCATAGATATCTTGAATAAGATGGAAAAAATTGGAGCATTGGAAAATAAAGAGTTATGGAATAAATTCAGAGAGATTCGCAACTCGATAACTCATGAGTATCCAGATCAGCCGGAATTCATGTGCAAGCAACTGGCCTTATGTGCTAAGACCAGTGAGGAGCTAATATCCTACTGGCAATTTCTTAAGAAATTCATTAATAATAAAGTACTGGCCAACTATAAGTAGTTAAAATGAATCCATTGCTACTGGATCTTCCTGAGAGAATTGAAACGCCGCGGTTGCTTTTGCAGGTGCCGAAAGCTGGCTATGGCAAGGATGTGCATAGGGCTATCTGCGATGGTTATAAAGATTATGTAAAATGGCTATGCTGGCCGGAGACGAAGCCCACTGTTATCGCGGTTGAGGCTGATTGCCGCAAACAGCATGCCGACTTTATTCTGCGCAAAGAACTAAGATACCTTGTCATAGAAAAATCCAGCGGCAAAGTCATCGGTCGCGCTGCCTATCCGGCATTTCTGGCAAACTGGCTTATACCCATGTTCGGCATCAGTTATTTTGTTTCTAAAAGTGCGCGTGGCCAGGGCTATGCCAAAGAGCTGGCCAATGCTCTGACACGCCATGCCTTTGATAAGCTGGCCTGCAAGAAGATTGAAATCAAGGTGGATGCGAAAAATATAGCCAGCTTGAAAGTGCCGCAGGCACTTAATTTTACCCTGGAAGCCAAGCAAAAAGGTACTTGGCCCAGCACAGATAAATCGTCTCTTGCTGAAGTATATACTTTCGCCTTGTTCGACCCGGCGGACTTGCCAGAGCTAGAAGTAAGTTATAGCGGCTAAATTCAGATTTAAAGTTTTAAAAACTCGCTGCTGCTCCTTATTGCGCCTATCAGGTTATAATTTTTTAGATTTATATAAAAATTTAATAAAATTGTAACAACCATGTGCTAATATTATAGATCCGGAAGTTAATTGGTAGGTGATTATGAAAGCAGATGCTTGGGAAACTCTAAAAACAATAAAAGACTATTTTGTATATCCCTTAGGCTTAGACGCTGAAGATAACTTAGTTCGGGATTTAGTAAAACATATCAATGAAGGTAATGCTAACCAGTTTAAAGAGTTACTTAGTAACCTTTCGCCCGAAAAACAAAAACGAATTCTTAATAAAATTCCTGCTGAGGTTTTCATAAATGCTGCCAGCAATAACCATTTGGCCATATTAGTAATCTGGCTAAATGCCGTAACACCTACTAGGCAAATAGAATTAATTGAGGCTAATGGGTTTCAAGCATTCAGGAAAGCTGCAGAAAATGGTCATGAATTAGTAGCTAGGTTGTTATTTCGTAAAGCTGGTCAAGTGAAAAAACAAGAGATGATTGAATCATACCATTTTTGGGCATTCTGGCAAGCTGCATGTCATGGTCATGAGTCAGTAGTTAGGTTGCTTTTGAGTGAAATTGACCCTGCGAAAAAACAAGAGATGATTGAATCACGTGGTTTTTGTGCATTCTTTGGTACTGCATTAGATGGTCATGAATCAGTAGTTAGGTTGTTATTGAGTGAAGTTGACCCGGCAAAGAAACAAGAGTTGATTGAATCACGTAGTTTTTTTGATGCACTCGTGAAAACTGCAGAAAATGGTCATGAATCAATTGTTGCATTATTATTGCGGGAAACGGATGCAAAGCAAAGACCTGCAATGCTTAATGAGTTAAGACGTACTCTAATTGTTACGCATAAGAGGTGTTCAAGCCGATTGCTAAACATACTGGCAGCATATACTGACCTTGAAGTGAATTTTTCTCCTGAAGATCGTTCTATTTTTATCCAAGGCTTGAATGTATGTTTGACCAGGCTACGTGACAATGTTTATGCGTCACTTGAAACAAGTATGCCTTTATATAGAACGTTGATTATGCAAACAAGCCATACTTGCTTAGGTGAAATTGTAAATCAGGGTGCAATTCTCAAATTGGTTTGTAGGGACGTTGCGCAAGGTTTTGCTTCTATAAACAATCATGCAATGTGTAATGGAATCTTTGATCGCATGTGTTCCTTCTTGGGCATGCCACAGGGTTTTGTTGCGAATAATTTTGCGGCTAGAGTTAAATGCTCACCTGTTATATTCACTAAAAGCTCAGAAAATAAAAGCGTACAACGCACGGTAGAAGCTTCTGAATGTGGGCCTAGGCTAAGGTAATATTGCATTTATAGGCGTGAAATAAGTTGATTTCTATATTTAAATCATAATTTAGTTAAGTTTTTCCAAAGGTTTAATAAAATTGTAACAGTCATATGTTAATATTGCAGATACAATGATTCAATCGAGAGATAATTATGAAAGAAGATGCTTTGGATACGTTAAGAATAATACAAAAATTTTTTGAATATCCTTTTAGTGCGTTAAAGCTGGCAGCGGAAAATGGTCATGAGTCATTAGCAAGGGAGATATTGAATGAAGTTAATCCGGCTATAAAACAAGAGATGATTGAATCAGATCATTTTGAGGCATTCATACAAGCAGCAGCAAAAGGTCATGAATCAGTAGTTAGGTTGTTATTGACTGAAGTTGATCCAACGAAAAAACAAGCGATGATTGAATCACTAGAGTTTATGGCATTCCGATGGGCTGCAGTAAAAGGTCACGAGTCAATAGTTAGGTTGCTACTGAGTGAAGTTGACCCGGCGAAAAAACAAGCGATGATTGAATCACGTGATTTTGCAGCATTTAAGTATGCTGCAGCAAATGGTCACGAATCTATAGTTAGGTTGCTACTGAGTGAAGTTAATCCGACGAAAAAACAAGCGATGATTGCATCACGTGATTTTGCAGCATTTAAGTATGCTGCTACAAATGGTCATGAGGCAGTTATTAGGTTGTTATTGAGTGAAGTTGACCCGGCGAAAAAGCAAGAAATGATTGAATCTGATAGTTTTGATGCATTCAGGAAAGCTGCAGCAAATGGTCATGAAGCAGTAGTAAGGTTGTTATTGAGTGAAGTTAATCCTGCGAGAAAACAAAAGATGATCAAATCGCGTGATAAGAGTATTGACTCATGTGTTTTTGAAGCATTCAATGATGCTGCAGCAAATGGTCATGAAGGAGTAGTTAGGTTGTTGTTGAGTGAAATTGACCCGGTGAGAAAACAAGATATGATTGAGGAAGCTGAATGTTTTGCATTAAGGTACGCTGCAAGAAATGGTCATGAAGCAATAGTGCGATTGTTATTTAATGAAGTTGACCCGGAGATAAAACAATGGATTATTGAATCAGTTGTCAGGAAAGCTGCAAAAAAAGGTCATGCATCAACGGTTACATTATTATTGCGGGAAGCGGATGCAAAGCAAATACCTGCAATGCTAAAAGAGGTAATAAATTATATAGCTGTTTCAGATAAGGTGTATTCAAGCAGAGTGCTAAATATACTGGCATCATATTATGACCTTGAAGAAAGTTTTTCTCCCCAAGAACGTTCTCGTTCTATCTACTTCTTTAATCTCTGTTTGTCCAGACGACCTGGTATTGTCTGTACGTCTCTTGAAACAAGTGTGCCTGTATATGAATCGTTGATTGAGAAAACAAGCCATACTTGCTTAGGTGAAATTATAAAGCAGGGTGCAACTCTCAGATTGGTTTGTAAAGACGTTGGGCAAAGCTTTATTAATACAAGCAATAATATATTGCATAGAGGAGTTTTTGATCGCATGTGCTCATTCTTAGGTATGCCGGCGGGTTTCGTTGCGAATAACTTTGCGAGTAGGCAATCTAAATGCTTATTTTTAGAAAAACCTATAGAGGAGGGGCTTCCTCAAAATAAACGAAGTCATTGCGAAATGGTTGCTAATTCTAGGAAGAAACAGTGTACTGAAGAAGCTTCTGATCGCACAGATAGCCAAAGACCAGAGAAAGAAGCTCATGGTCAGAGGCGAAATAAACGAAGCAATTGTGAGATGGTTGATAATTCCAGGAAAGAACAACGCTCTGAAGAAGCTTCTAATAGCTCGGCTAAAAGGCAAAGGTAATATTGCATTTTAGTATCTATTAAAAATAGATTTGTGTCGCAAACTCATCTCCTCTATTGTTAAAGCTATATTAACATATAGAGTTTTGAAATGATGAATGTCATTATACTTGTGTTTGCTATCGCCGCTGTACTTGGCGCTACCCTTTTGACACTCGTGTTGCAAAGCCGGCATCGTCCTACCGCTTTGATCTTATTACATGGGCTTTTTGCAGCTATTGCAATTACCTTGCTTGGAATCTTTGTCTTTCAACATCATTCGACTTTTCAAGCGTTCCTGATAACTTTTGCCGCGATTGCGGTGGTAGGGTTTTATATGGGAATCAGAGACATCAAAGGCATGGGGACGCCAAAGGTGATCGCAGTTCTCCATGGAGGATTCGCGCTTCTGACCTTAGCGTTTTTAGCCTATAGTTATTACTCGATCAGTTAACTAACTTGCAGGACTTCCGTACCCTCAGTTTTAGCTTGCCCAGTTTGTTGCTGCCAAGAAGGTTCTGCATCATAAGTCACACTTGGTTTGTCAGCTTCCGTTAAGCTGATTGGTGCAGCAGCAGCCAGATGGTTTTGCAGTTGAGCAGAAGGTATGCTCCGAAGTAGAGGATTAACCCCTAATTCTCTTAGTTTCCCAACAACCGTTTGCATCTCTTCTTTAGAAATACCTTGAATCACCGGGTCTATTTGCATAAGCGTCTGGCATTGTGTCAACACCATAACCCGATCAGCTTCGCTCAAATTGCCACCATCTAATACTAATCTGCAGTTGCTTGTGAACTGTTCCTGGTTACGCTTAATATACGCAGCAGCTTGTGTGGTATTTACATTTGATAAATAAAGCAGATAAAAGTTAGATTTTAAGCTCTCAGTGATTTCGCTATATCCATTTCGACCTGTGAAGCTGCTACGCTCATCAAGGTTAAGATATACTAGCCTACAATTTTGGTTTGCTAGAGCTGCTGCCAGATGCTCAGCTCCCTTTTGTCCAACTAAACTATGGCTAAGATTTAGGTAAGAAACTTTGCAATTAGGATGCACCAGCGCGGTTGCAATGCTTTGCATAGAATAAACGCCCATGAACCCGTTTGCAAGATTAAGAAAAACCACCTTAGAGTTAGGGTGTGTGAAAGCTTGAGCTAGCACGAAAGCATCAACAACTGCTATGTTAGTGTTTGAGAAATTAAGTGTCTCGACATTGTTATTGGGGTGCGTTATTGCTGTTGCTATATGCTCTGCTCCTTCGTAGGGGATAGCGCTATATACCATTGAAAAAGAAGTAAACCCGTACTCAGGATTTACTAGTGCGTCTGTAATAACTTTAAAGCTGTTAGTATCTTCGGTTTCACAGTAGTCCGAAAGCGTTAGAACTTTGCTATTGCTGCCTGTTGTTTTTTGCACTAAATTCATAAGTGCACTTTCTTTGGGGCTTCTTTTAAGTATTGAATATTTGCTCGGATTTTGTTTCATTTTTTGTTCCTATTTATTAGTTTATGTGGACAATAATCCAGAATTCGCAATAAGTCAAACGCTATTGGGGCGCTGGAACATTATGGAAACCATTTGATTTAAGAAAAAATAGGATTAACTTAAAAGCAACACACCAATAATGGAGAAAAACTATGCTAAGTTTTCGCAAAATTTCTACCCTTACACTGCTTCCGGTACTTTTGGCTGGATGCAATACCTTTGAAGGCTTTGGCCGAGACCTGGAGGCTGGAGGAGCCAGAATTGAAGATAGCGCCAGAGAAGCCAGAGATGGCGGCAGAACTGAGTCGCAGCACGAAGTCGACAAAGCGCGCTTCCAACAGCACCTGCAGCAGCAATAAAGAATTACAAATATTGGTTGCAAGGCTTTATTTTCTCTGTTAAAGTTGTAAACTCAGAATCAAGAATTATGTCCGCAGTTCGGCCCCTAAGGGTATAGATAGAGCCTTTGCTCCGTCATTGCGAGCCCCACTTGGGGCGTGGCAAGCCAGCGGTGCTGAGTTTTAAAGGTTGTGTAATGTACGAAAAAATTGAGTTGATGTATTCTCCTGCCAGGCAGGGAGAAATCCTGAAGGACAAAATCACAAACAGATTTGCTCAAATAATGACTCATGGTCAGTTCATTATGGGGCAAGAAGTTAAAGATATAGAAAAAAAGCTCGCCGATTTTTGTGGTGCAAAGCACGCGATTGGTTGTGCTAATGGCACCGATGCTTTGACGCTTTCCCTTATGGCTATAGACCTGAAACCCAACGATGTCATTTTCGTTCCCAGTTTTACCTATTCTGCAACACCCGAAGCAATTTGCCTATTAGGTGGCAAACCTTATTTTATTGATGCTGAAGCAGACGGATTTAATATTTCCCTGCAATCACTTGAGTCTTCGATAAAGGAAGCCAAAGCTCAGGGGCTAAAAATCAAAGGCATAATCAGCGTTGATATATTTGGAGAGCCCTGTGCCTATGACGCTATTAAACAAATAGCGGATAGCTACGGGCTGAAGGTTATTGCCGATGCTGCCCAAAGTTTCGGATCAGTATACAAGGGCAAAAAGATCGGTGCCTTAGGCGATATCGCGGCGACGAGCTTTTTCCCGACCAAGCCGCTGGGGTGTTTTGGTGATGGCGGCATGCTTTTTACCAATGATGATAAGCTAGCTGAACTACTAAGGTCACTTAGCCAGCATGGCAAGGGTGATAATAAATACGACATCGTTAGGATAGGCATGAACAGCCGCCTCGATTCGTTGCAAGCTGCTGTACTGCTTGAGAAGGTTAATATTTTTACCGATGAAATAAAAAAACGCCAGGAGCTGGCTGCATATTATAATGAAAAACTTCGGAACTATATTGCAACCCCAAAAACGCTTGCTGGAAATGAATCGGTCTGGGCGGTTTATACGCTTTCTCATCCGAAGCGGGATGAGATTATAACCAGGCTTAAAGCCAAAAATATCCCAAGCAATATATATTATCCGCTTCCACTTCATAAGCAGCCAGCATATAAAGACGCTTTTCGGGCGAGCTCTCTGGAAAATTCGGAGAGATATTCAAGCCAGGTATTTTGTCTGCCTATGCACGCGTATGTAAGCCACGAGCAAAGGGAATATATTACAGCTAATTTGATTGAAATTTTAGAGTCGGTATAAATGAAACAAAATAAAAAAATTCGCCTTGGGTTAGCTGGTTGTGGTAGGGTATCTCTCTATCACTTTGAGTCCCTAAAGAAACTGCAACACATGGCTGAGCTTGTTGCGGTCTGTGACCCGAGCCCTGAAAAAGTTGCTGCTGCAGTTGAAAAGACTGGAGCTAAAGGTTACAAGAGTATAGCTGAAATGCTGGCAAGTGAGCAGCTTGATGCGATTACGCTTTCCACCCCAAATGGGTTGCACGCGCAGGAGATTATTCAGGTGGCAAACGCCGGAGTCAATGTGATCTCGGAAAAACCTATGGCGATCACCTGGGAAGACGGTCTGAAAGCCTATACTGCTTGCAAGGACAAAGGAGTTAAACTTTTTGTCATCCATCAAAATCGCTTTAACGAAACCATGCAGGCGGTTTGGAAGGCGCACCAAGAAGGCAGATTCGGTCGCATTTACATGATTACTTCTAATGTATTTTGGCAACGCCCTCAGGACTATTTTGATAAAGTGGCAAGCTGGCATGGCACCAAAGCCCTTGACGGTGGCGCATACTATACTCAGGCCAGCCACTATGTTGATGTGATCCAGTGGCTTGCTCATTCTGAACCCAAAAGTGTGTATGCCAACCTTAAAACCATGGCACGCAAAATTGAAACCGAGGATGCTGGTATGGCGATAATTGAATTTGCCAACGGTATATTAAGTTCGATGAACGTTACCGTGCTTTCCTACCCTAATAATTTGGAAGGCTCTATCACAATTATCGGTGAAAAAGGTACGGTGAAAGTTGGCGGCACTGCCATGAACCGAATTGATCACTGGGCATTTGAGGATAAAAAACCCGAGGATGAGACCATACGTAATGCTAGTTATGACACGTCATCAGTATATGGATTTGGCCATGCAGATAATTATGAGAACATCTTTCAGGATCTTAATGGAGGTGAGCCGGCTTTAATTACTGGAGAAGAAGGTCTGAAATCGCTCAAAATACTCTGTGCAATTTACGATGCCAGCAAGCAAGGTAAACCTATTGTCTTTTAATATTATGGATTATTTTAAACATCAAACTGCAATCATTGACGAAGGAGCTAAAATTGGCAAAGGTACCAAGATTTGGCACTGGGTGCATATTTGCGGCGGTGCTGAGATCGGAGCTAATTGCGTTTTTGGGCAAAATGTATTTGTCAGCAATAAGGTGAAGATTGGCAACGGCGTTAAGGTTCAGAACAATGTGTCCATCTATGATAATATCACGTTAGAAGATAATGTATTCTGCGGCCCTTCCATGGTGTTTACCAATGTAATCAATCCGCGCTCCCATATCGAACGCAAAGATGAGTATCGCGATACTCTGGTTAAGCAAGGCGTCACCTTTGGCGCAAACTGCACTGTTATCTGTGGAGTAACCGTTGGGGAATACGCCTTCATTGGCGCAGGAGCAGTTGTGACTAAAGATGTAAAACCCCATGCTCTGATCGTCGGAGTTCCTGGTCGGCAAACCGGTTGGGTATCTCACGCCGGAGAGATTTTGGGCGAAGACTTAATTTGTCAGCGAGAAAAAAGAAAGTATAAAATCACACCTGATCAGCAATTAGTGGAGGCTTAGCGCATGCCATCAACATTTTTAAATAAAGTCCAGGACAAATCAGCAATTATCGGCATAGTAGGATTAGGGTATGTTGGGTTGCCTCTGGCATTAAGATGTGTGGAGGCTGGATATAAGGTGATCGGTTTCGATATTGATCAACAAAAGATCGATAAGATCAATGGAGGCAAATCCTACATTAAGCATATTGCAAGCGATTCTCTGGTAGGTGCTGTAAAAAATGGGTTAAGTGTTACAACTAAGTTTGAAAAAATAGCAGAAGTCGATGCGATTATTCTATGTGTTCCTACTCCGCTCAATAAGTATCGGGAGCCTGATTTGTCTTTTGTTATAGATACTACGGAATCCATTTTACCGTATTTGAGAAGTGGCCAGTTAGTATCTTTAGAATCAACCACTTACCCGGGCACAACCGATGAGGAATTAAAGCCGCGCATTGAGTCAGGAAAGCTAACGGTCGGAAAGGATATTTTTCTGGTCTTCTCTCCGGAGCGAGAGGATCCAGGCAACAAGAATTATACAACGCAAACTATCCCTAAAGTGGTAGGTGGAGCAACTCCTGCTTGCCTGAAAGCTGGCGTGGCCTTATATAGTACCTTTATAGATAAGGTAGTTCCTGTCAGTTCACTACGAGTTGCAGAACTCACCAAGCTTTTGGAGAACATTCACCGTTCTGTAAACATTGGGTTGGTCAACGAGCTTAAAATTGTAGCTGACAAAATGGGCATCGATATCTTTGAAGTGATTGATGCTGCTGCAACCAAGCCATTTGGATTTACACCTTACTATCCTGGCCCAGGACTTGGAGGGCATTGCATTCCTATCGATCCATTTTACCTCACCTGGAAGGCGCGAGAATATGGTATTCATACCCGCTTTATCGAGCTTGCTGGTGAAATTAATAACTCCATGCCTGACTGGGTGGTAGGTAAGATCAGCCTGGGTTTAAACGCTGCCAAAAAGTCATTGAGTAGCAGTTCTATTTTAATTATAGGCATTGCTTATAAGAAGAATGTAGATGATATGCGGGAATCCCCTGCTGTAGAAATAATGGAGCTATTACGCGACCACCATGCAGAAGTCGACTATCATGACCCATATGTGCTAGACTTCCCCAAAATGCGTAAGCACCTTTTCGATTTGCATAGCATAGAGTTAACTCCTGATAAAGTTAAAAGCTATGACTGTGTTGTAATCGTCTCTGACCATGATTCTATCGATTATCAAATGCTGCTTGCAAATGCCAAGCTTATAGTGGATACAAGAGGAAGATACCGCCATGTCAGAGATGCCCGCATTATAAATGCTTAGGAACTTTTACTTCTTTGCCGCCGACATAAATTTTAGCTATAGAATAAGGTTTGTTTTTGCCAGTTGAGAAATAGGTGCGCATCAGGAGCTCAGCGATAAAGCCGGTAGTAATCAGCTGAATTGAAGTAATTATCATCAATATGCATATAAAAAATAGCGGTCTATGGCCAATATCATGGCCTAAAAGCTTCATAATCAGCAGATAAAACCCGATAAGGCTGCCGATTCCAAAGATCCCAAAACCTAACGTTCCAAAAAGGTGCATGGGCTTTTGCCTATATTTAATCAGGAAGAGCATGGTGCTAAGATCGCTCAACACCCTTATCGTCCGGCCTATGCCATATTTAGACACGCCATGTTTGCGAGGATGGTGCTTGACCGGAACTTCATCTATTTTAGCTCCATAGATGCTGGCAAGCACTGGGATGAAGCGGTGGAGCTCGCCAAAAAGATCGAGCTTTTTAGCCAGCGATGATTTAAAAACCTTAAGTGTGCAGCCGATATCGGTAATGTTCACCCGGGATATTTTTCGTATGAGCCAATTAGCGGTAATGCTTGGAATTTTTCGCAATATAAAACCGTCGCTGCGATTAGCCCGAATGCCTGCTAAAATGTCCAGATTATCTTTCTGGAGTTTTTTAAGCATCATCGGTATATCTGAAGGATCATTCTGGAGGTCACCATCCATGGTCACAATGTACTCACCCTCAGCATATTCGATGCCTGCTGCCATGGCAGAAGTTTGGCCAAAATTACGACTGAATTCGACCAGCCGAATATTGTCCTGCGAGAGCTTTTTAATTTCCTCAACGGTGCCATCTAAAGAGCCATCATCGACAAAAACTATTTCATAATCCAAATTAGCCAAAGACTTAGAAATAGCTTTGATCAGCGGTGCAATATTCTGCTCCTCGTTCATCACTGGAATAACTATCGAGAGTAAATGCTTAATCATATCATATTGAATCTTTGTGTTTATGAGTGCCGTGAGTAGTATAGAACTTCACAATAATCAGGGCTAGAGCCACAGCGATAAGGTAAAAAGCCGGAGCAATTGGCGAGCCAGTTAATTCAGTAAGGAAGGTTGCTATAGCCGGTGTTGTTCCTCCAAGCAATGCATTTCCTGCATTCCAGCTGGTAGCCACTCCTGAAAACCGCAGCTCTACTTCAAATGACTTTATGGCGTAAGGATAAGCAGGTGCACATATCGCAGCGGACAAAGCCCCTAGCAATAAAATCCCCAGCATCACTAAGCCTATATGTTCACTGGTATGGGCGAGAAGCATAAAGATTGGAATTATGGTGATAATAACTGTGTAGCAAACGGTAAAGAAAAATTTACGGTAACCAACTTTATCAGCAACAATGCCAAAGAATGGCATAAATACAATCATGCAAAATAAAGCCATCGAAGTAAGGAATAAGGTATCCTCACGCGCGTATCCCATTACTTGCATAAAGAACACATTGAGATAAGCCCGAATAGTATAGGCAACAGCGCTGGTCGTGCCCCCTAAAAACAGAACCAGTAACATGCTTTTCCAATGAGTGCGAAAAGCTTCTTTAAGAGGATTTTTTACCAGTTTATTGTTGGACTTCTTTTCGATAAACGCTGGGGTTTCATTAAGGCTAAAGCGCATGTAAAGTCCGATAAGACCGATAAAACCACCCAGGAAGAAAGCATAGCGCCAGTATTCGGTTTCCACGCCGAGAAATTTAGCAATGATGATTGCCACAAATGTCGCGAGTAGGGTGCCTACCATATTTGACGCCATGACAAGACTACCCATGAGTCCGGGCCGATATCCTTCTGTGTGTTCAAGTACAAATATGGCTACAGCTGCGCCCTCACCCCCGACGCAAAGCCCTTGAAACATTCTGATCATTACCAGCATTATAGGCGCAAGAACCCCGACCTGCGAGTACTCAGGCAAAATGCCAATTGCGAAAGTTGAGAAAGCCATGCCCAGTATAGATATGGTTAACGAGCCTTTGCGGCCATACTTATCACCAATATAGCCAAAAAATATTCCGCCTAGTGGGCGCATAAAGAAACCGACAGCAAATACACTGAATGCCAAAAGAGTCTGATTTAGTTCCGAGCCAGTGTCGGGAAAGAACAGTTTGCCAATAATAGATGCATAAACAGCGAATAAGCCAAAGTCATAGTACTCGACTATGTTGCCAACAACCGCAGACCCAACAACATTTCTTTTCTTCATGCGCTCTGTCACAAATTTTACAAACAAATTAGAAGTATACCAAAGTCGCTTAGAATGCAAGCTTTAAGTGTGAGTATGGTTGCTTGTTATAATTTATCAGAATTGATATTGAATCCCCAGATTTTCTCAATTTCATAAAGGTCTCGGGTCTCTGGTCTGAATAAGTGAACTATGACATCATGAGCGTCGATTAACACCCAGTCTCCTTGGGCTTTCCCCTCAATATTGATACCTGTATGGCCAGAAGCCAAGAGTCTATCAACCAGCTTATCTGCCAGGGATGCGACATGTCTCGATGAGCGACCGGTTGCCACAACCATAAAATGGGCGAAGCTGGTTTTGCCCTCTAGATCTATATCCAATATATCCTCGGCTTTATCATCAGTAAGGCTTGCAATAATCAGATCCTTTAGCTTTATAGCTCCGCTTCGTGAGTTCAAATCTCTCTTAGTTTTTTTGATACCAGATACCATTGGGAAATAAGCTCCTTATTCTTGTTGATGATTCGCAGTGTTTTTTCATTCGTATAATATACCAGGAATGCTCACTAAAAGCACCTGTAAATGCGCTGGTCACGATTTTTCCATGAGGAAAGCAGGTTGCCAGCTTACTTTTCAAACATTGGTAAAAGTTATCCTGGCGGTCAAATATTGCGATCGGTATAGCTTTTGCCAGGCTCCTCCAGCTTTTCCAGTGATGGAATGCAAGCATATTATCTGCTCCCATCAGCCAGATAAAATCAGCATCAGGGTGAAGTTGCTTTAACCTGGTGATGGTATCTATAGTATAGCCGCTAAAGTGGCATTCAATGTCGCTAACAGTAATCCTGGGGTCTTTGGCAAATTCACAGGCGCTAGCAAAGCGCTGGGTAAAAGAGTCCTTTTGATTGAGTTTTTTCAACGGATTCTGTGGAGTGACCAGCCAGTAGATTCGATCAAGATTCAATCTCTTGAGCGCTTCGAGCGAAATATAAAGATGCCCCTCATGAGCGGGATTAAATGATCCGCCTAAAAGGCCAATCCTGCATTTGGTGTCGCGTGCCGGGATGAGCCCAAAACGTGTCATCAGGCGAGAAACCCAGAATAATCATCACGGGTAATGCCATAAAGGACTATATCGGCTGGCTGCGCGCGAATGATACGGTAACCTCTTTGGATACCTTCTTTTTTGAAGCCCACTTTTTCAAGGATTTTCTGAGAAGGCTCGTTGCCTGGCATAGTCCTGCCTTCAATTCTATAAAGGTTCATGGCCTTAAAGCCAAAGATGAGAGCATTGGTCAGGCACTTGGTCATTATACCCTTACGCCGGTAGGGTTTCATAAGGTCGTAGCTAATTTCGGCGCGGCGATTGGTAATATTCCAGCTATTAAATCCAATGTTACCCATAAATTGATCGGTTTTGCTGTCGGCAATTGCCCAGAAGATACTCTGCCTGCGGTAAAAAAGGCCGCCCCAAAACTTGATTTCATTCTCGGCTTCTTCAAGAGTGGAGGGCACATCTTCATCAGATTGAAATTTAGCGACTTCTTCATCATTCATCATATCGAAATAATCCTGTCTGTCTGAAAGCATTAGATCCCTAAGCTTAACATCGCCGAGTTCAATAATAGGGAATTTGCTATAAAATTTTTGTAAGTTAGGCTCCACGTAAAACCATAATATTTTTCTTAAAGGTAACCCAAAACGCGCGCTTATGCAATGAGAAATGGGGGCTTTCTGTTGCCCGGCGCCCCCGAACCGCGTTAATGATGGTGATCATTAAGCAGCAGCTGCTGCTTTATATGGATCGTTATCATTAGCAAATGCATAATTTGTGTTTGCATTTAGATTATTGACCCGTAATCGGCGGTATCATACCGAGTAAAAACCACTCTTTTGAACCCCTGTCGAAGCTGTTTCGCCCCCATAATTCTCTCAAATCTTTAATGGTGGAGGCGCCGGGTACTGCCCCCGGGTCCAAGAAGCCTATTACAAGCAGCGTTTATTACTATAGTCTTGCGACACTATTATGATACCATATTTCCAACTAAAATTCAAATGGCTTATTGCTCTGGTTGTTGTTCTTGTGGCGAATCGGTTTTCTGGGCCCGCAATACTTTTAGCTCTTCATAAGTGCTAGCAACTTCCTGAAGTAACGATTCAAGTTGAAAATTTGCGTTGAATTTATTATGCGCGCACTTAGCCAAAGCCTTAGCTTTGTCCGGGTTATTTCTAATCCAGTTGACGTGGGTGTCGATTTGTTGAACCACATCTTCAGCCGGTTTTTTAACATCAATATAAAGTACACAGTCACCAAATTCCTGCTTAACAAACTTATTTTGATCGCTAATAATCACCGTGCTGGCTGCTGCAGCTTCAAAAATTCGGGCGCTCGGAATGCCATCTCTCAGGTTGTTTTTACTATGTAATATGAGAGAAATGCCCGAGTCCTGCATGGTTCTGATCAGACTATAGCCATCTGAAGGAATGAATCCCTTGTAAGCCTCAGGGATAAAGGTCCAGCTGCCTTCCGTGCCGTAAACGTTGAGATAGTCCTTTTTTGCTAGTTCTGTCATAATCAATTTGTATTTTGCAGAACCCCTTAGTGGGTCTAAATTATCTCCACAATAAAACAACTCCTTATATTCTATAGGTATAAAATTTGTGGCATAAACGCTGTTAAATCCCTCAAGAATAGGTTTGATTTCAGAACCCATCTGGTTTTGTGAGCTGGTATACATGGCCAGATTAAATTTTTTCAGCCAGCCATAGCGGAAGCCAGCATCGATGAAACCATCATAATCTCCTATATAACGCCAGAAAGTTTCGTGATAGTTATCCAGATTTTGTATGTGACGTTCTCTATAGCTGTCATCACCTAAGTCAAATGTCACAGAAATATCTCCCAACGTGGCTGACATATTTTGTGATATCGCCAAAAAGGTTGTAATTTTTCCAAGTGGGGAAACCCTAGTATATGCTGGTTGAAGTTCTATAATAAAATCTACGCCCATCATACTAGTGAATCTATCCCAGATAAAACGGTAGATTTTAGTAACTACCTCGCTATCTTTGAGATGCTGCCAATTGTAGCTCATAATATAGCAATGCCAACCCATTTTGTTGGCTGCGATACACATGCGCTTGGATTCTTCCTGTTCTCCAAGAAACCCATGTGGGACAACAACGCCAATGCTATATTGTTTTGTGGCTTTGATTTCGTCACTATTATTTGCGGAAAGGGCGTTAAAAAAGTTATTGGATGGCAGGCTGGTAATTGTGATCATGTTGTAAGCAGTAGCGAGTAGCGTAGTGCATGCAAGTATTATAAAAAACGCTAATGAAATAAAAAAATTAAATTTACGATATTGCATTGCTATTACTTTTTAACTCCAAAACTACCATAAACCGGACCAAATACTGCTGCAGTAATCCACATGAGCAAGCCTCCCATCACAAATGTCAGCAAAGGCTGTAACACTCCAACCATGGCTTCAATCGAAGCGTTGATTTCAGCATCGTAAAACATATTGATGTTGTTCATAGCTTGATCAAGATTTCCGCTTTCTTCACCTACTTTAAACATTCTGATAACCAGGACGGGGAATTGCTTTGAATCAGCAATCGCCATAGTTATCTTTTTCCCTTCTGAAACCTGATGCCTAATTTCTGCAATGCTTTCTCTAAGAACTAAATTCTGCACTATGCTGAGTGATACATCCAGACATTCCAATATCCCAATACCACTTTTATACATAATAGCAAAGAAGTGACAGAATCTGGCGATTTCAATTTTCCTTAATACAGTTCCCATTATTGGCATATGCAGCTTGAAAAGATCCACATTGTAAGCAAATTTCTTTGAACTTGCGCAACCTAGTCTTACCAAAACAAAGGTAACTATAGGAAGGGCAAGCAGTGCCCACCAAAAGTGCTGTATAAATTTTGAAGTTTTCATTAGAGCTATGGTATACCCAGGCAAAGGTATATTCTGTGCTTCAAGAAATACAGTGAGCTTGGGGATAACAAATATCATCATGATAGAAACTACACCGCACATTAATAGGAGTAGAAAAATAGGATATGAAATCGCCTTCTTAATTTTTTTGCGCAGTTCGGCAACCCACTCATAATGGTGCTCTAGATGAAAGAAAACATCGGCAAAGTTACCGGTTTTTTCCCCGGCTTTCATGAGTCCGATAAAGATATTATCAAACATTAGTGGGTGCTTTGCCAAAGCTTCAGAAAGAAGTTTGCCATTCTTTAGAGCATCGTAAATATCCATCATTATCTGTTTAACTTTTACATTCTCAGAGGTGTCTCTGAGATCAGCGATTGAATCTAATATAGGCACACCAGCTTTTTCAAGGTGATATAAATGTATGCAAACAAGTATGATCTCCTTAATATCGATTTTGCTAAAAAATGAGAACAGACCTATGTTCTTAACCTCATTAACTGCAATAACATCAAGTCCGGATTGTTTTAGTTTACTTTCAAGCTCTGCTTCACTATCAGCAGGCAATTTGCCCTTTACAGTTCTGCCATCTGCATCAACAGCTTTATATGAGTATAGTGACATCTTTCATTCTCTCGGTCATGTTTACTGTACGGATAATTTCTTCAAGATCTGTAACTCCTGCGACAATCTTTTCTATGGCGTCTTCTGGCATAGCTCTGAAGCCAATAGACTTTGCATAGGTGAATATTTCTTTACGAGATGCCTCACGATAAATGAGTTCATCGAGTTCAGTATCTATAGGTAATATCTCATATATTGCTATCCGACCTTTATATCCTGTATGGAAGCATTTAGCGCAACCTGTATGTTTAGCAAGTTGTAATGGATTTGATGGGTCTAGGCCTAAAATTTTGCACTCGTCTGGTGATGCAGTATAGGTTTGTTTGCAGGCGGAGCAAAGCCTTCGAGCAAGGCGCTGTGCAATTGAGCAAATAATATTTCCAGAAAGCAGTGGCCCCCGGATTCCGATATCAATTAGCCTGGGAACAGCACCAATCGCATCGTTTGTATGCAAAGTGGTAAACACCCTATGTCCAGTCATAGATGCGCGTATAGTCATGGTTGCGGTTTCTTGGTCGCGCACTTCCCCAACGAAAATGACATCTGGATCTTGCCTCATCAGAGTTCTAACTCCAGTTTCGAAATTGAGCTCGGCATCTTCTCGCACCTGACATTGCCTGATGATGGGAAGTTGGTATTCCACTGGATCTTCCATAGTCATTATATTAACTTCCATAGAGTTAATATAGGAAAGCACCGCATATAGCGTTGTAGTTTTGCCGCTACCAGTAGGACCCGTTACGATTACAACGCCTTCTGGTCGTTTAAGCAATTTTTTTAGTAGTGTTATATTGAACTCAGATAAACCAAGCTCATCCAGCGAAACCAGAGATCGGCTTTTATCCAAAATCCGAGCTACGATATTCTCTCCAAATATTGTGGGCATGGTGGAAATACGAAAGTCAACTTTTCGGCCCATAATGGCGATAGTAATACGCCCATCTTGTGGGTTCCGAGATTCAGCGATATTCATCCCCGAGAGAATTTTGATGCGGACAACAATGGCAGACCAGTATTCTTTATGGAAGCTTAGGATCTGCATCAAGCGACCATCTATGCGATAACGCAAGCGAACAAATTCGCTTTCCGGCTCAAAGTGTATATCAGATGCACCCAGCTTTACGGCGTGCATAACAATAGAATCCACTAAACGTACTGTGGGATTAGTATAGCCTTCTTCTTGACCAGTATAGCTAGCTTCCCCAGTTTCAATTTCCTTGATGATAGCATGCATATCCATTTCATAGTCATAGTATTGGTCTATAACATCACTTATCTGGAAGTCATTGGCGAAAAAGGGGATTATTTTAATATTCTTATGAAAATACTTTTTAACTTGATCTATAGCCAATACGTTATAAACGTCAGAAGTGGCGACATGCAGCTCATCTCCTTCTAAGTTGGTTGCGATAATCTTATACTGAACCGCAATGTTTTTTGGTATCTTCTTTATAAGCTCAGGATCTAACCTCATTGCGCGCAAATCCAAAGATTTTACGCCAGAAGCTTCTGACAAAATCTGCGACAGTATTGTGTCGGTTATAAAGTTCAACTCAACCAGTATGGTTCCAAGCTCAGTTTTCTCAAGGGATTCGCGTTGCTCTTTTAGGGCAATTTCCAGTTGATCTTTTGAGATAACTCCTTTTTTTACAAGGCGATCGCCAAGCGTTAACCCGACATCACTTGCGACATCTTTGGGCGCGGGTGCTGGTTCTTCAAGCAAGGTTTCCGCAGCTTTCTTATTCATTTGTTTAAGAGGATCTTTACTTGCCTCAAGCTTTTGGCGAAATTCGGCGACCTGTTGTTTAAGAGCATATGGATCGACGGCTAGTTTCCTTTCAGTGTCGGCCTGATCAAAATCATCAAGTGATTCAAAATCACTATAGTCCTTTCCCTGATTTTTATCCATACTCCCCATTTTTTAAATCGTACTAATAAATGACCCAACGTACTGTTATATATTAAATTATATCCTATAAATTCTATTCAGCAAATATTATTGCTTCCTATTGGGTTACATATTACTCTTTTCACAACCACTTCGGAGGATTTATGGACAAGTTTGCTCAAGCCAGAGTTAATATGGTGACAAATCAAATAATGACTAATCAGGTAGTGCAGCCGGCAATTTTGGATGCGATGATGAAATTGCCTAGACATGAGTTCGTCGATAGCCAATGGCAGGAAGTAGCTTATTTTGATGGGAGGATCCCGTTGGGAGAAGGCAGGTTTATGCTTGCACCTGAGATATTTGCCCGTATGATTCAGGCTTTAAAATTGCATTCACAGGATAGAGTTTTGGATATTGCGTGTGGTACGGGTTACTCGACAGCAGTGCTTGCACAACTTGTTAAGGAAGTTATTGCCATAGAAAGTCAGGCTGAACTTGCAGTTAAGGCGGCAACCATACTGCCCAGGCTGCAGATAAATAATATTGCGGTTAAAACAGCAGAGCTATTTTCTGGAGCCCCCGAAATCTCTTCATACGATGCAATAATGGTTAATGGCAAAGTTGATAAAGCTCCCGAGAGTTTACTCAATCAGCTTGCAGAAGGTGGAAGGTTAGTGTGTATCGAACAAAGCGGCAGAGATCTTTCCAAAGCTGTACTTTACCAGAAGTTTAATGACTCAAACGGTAGGACGGAGCTTTTTGACGCCTTTGCAGATAGGTTGCTATGACAGAAGCCAATATTTACATTCTGCAGAAATCGCCGTGGCAGAAGGCATTTCCCAAGCTGCTTGAGCAAGTGGTCGCGCGAAACAATAGAATTCATGTGTTTTGCGATGACGAGAACTTTATGCGGGAATGCGATGATTTGCTCTGGACATTTGAGCAGCTGGCATTTTTAACTCATGCGAGTGCCAATGATCCTTTACCTTTGGAACAGCCCATACTTCTTAGCACAGCGGAAGATATTCTCAACAACGCCAACATCCTTGCAATAACTGGGGCAAAATTGCCTTCAAATACCAAAGTTTTTGAGAAGGTGATATTGATGGTTCAGGAAGGTGATAGGATCGCGTATGAGCTTGTTAAAACACACATAAAAGGACTTGAGTCTCAGTCTATCAGATGTAATTTTTTTAAACAAAGCCCTGCAGGCAGCTGGGAAAGAACAAACTCTTTTGAAGCTAAGTCCAAATAAAATTGAAATTGGTAGTTAAAGGTTGTAGACTAGTCCGCATTAGTTAGGAAAGTTCACCATGAACAAAATTGAGGTTTTATTGCCTTTGCCATTTAATGGTACTTTTACCTATCAAGCTTCAGGTAACCTGGCTATTGGGCAGGTGGTTACAATTCCTTTTCGCTCAGTACAGAAGGTTGGTGTAGTATGGCATAATAAGCCACAGAATAATACGCGTACTCTTAAGACCATAACCGAGTGCAAAGAAGGCTTTTGCCTGAAGCCGGAATTACTTAGCTTTATCGATAGGGTTGCAGCTTATAATATTATTCCTAAAGGCATGGTGCTCAAAATGGTATTGAGCGCCCGCGAGGTTTTCTTTAAGGAGCTTAAGGAAGTTGAGCCGCAACTGGTGAATAATGCTGAGCTCGCTACGCTAACCGCTGAACAGAAGAAGGCATCTGGGGAGATCATTGCCAAATTAAAATCAGGTCATAGCGTTACCGTCCTCGATGGTATTACAGGTTCAGGTAAAACTGAAGTCTATCTTGATGCCATATACGAAACCATCAAGCAAGGTAGGCAGGCATTGGTGCTATTGCCGGAAATAGTTCTTACCAGCCAGCTTATAGAGCGTTTTGAGGTGCGCTTTGGCTTTAGGCCGCTCGAGTGGCATTCCGCGCTGACTCCGAAATTTCGTCGGCAAGGCTGGTTTGATGTTTATAAGAACCGCGCAAAGTTTGTTGTAGGTGCACGAAGCGCCCTCTTTCTGCCATTTGACAATTTAGGGTTGATCATTGTGGACGAAGAACATGATCAGTCTTTTAAGCAGGAGGAGAGCCAGATTTACAATGCACGCGATATGGCGGTACTGCGTGCATCCATTGAAGGTGTGCCGGTAATTTTATCATCGGCAACCCCTTCGGTTGAAACGGTTTATAACAGTATAAGTGGCAAGTACCAATCACTCCACCTTACCAGCAGGTATGGTGAAGGTATTTTACCCGAAGTGCAAATCATTGACTTGGGTAAGCAGTTAATGCCAAAAGGGCAGTGGCTTTCACCCCCACTTAAAGAAGAGCTGGGAAAAAATCTGCAGGCACATCGACAATCAATGCTTTTTTTGAACCGGCGTGGGTATTCTCCAATAACCTTATGTGGTAATTGTCTGCATAAACTAGCCTGCCCCAATTGTAATTTCTTTCTTGTCGAGCATCGGGGTCAGAACATTCTTCAGTGCCACTATTGCGGTCATAAGGAGGCTGCCAGTAAAGTCTGTCCCAATTGCGGGAGCATTGATAAAATGTATGCAGTGGGTCCTGGGGTGGAAAGACTGGAAGAAGAGGTTAAGCGTGCTTTTCCCGATGTTCGCACAGTTGTTCTTACCAGTGACACAGTAACTAACCGCAAACTTGTTCAGGGTATTTTGCAGAGCATTACTGATCATAAAGTCGATATAATTATTGGTACGCAAATGGTTACAAAGGGTTTGCATTTTCCCAAACTCGATCTTGTTGGTGTTGTCGATGCGGACAGCAGCATGATGTGCGGCGATATTCGCGCGCTTGAACGCACATATCAATTATTGTATCAGGTGTCAGGGCGCGCAGGTCGTGAATCTGATCGTGGCAAAGTTATGCTCCAAACTTATGACCCAGATAATATCGTGTTACAGAACCTGATTTCAGGCAATAGAAGTGCCTTCATATCTGCTGAACTAGCAGATAGAGAAGCTGCCAATATGCCTCCTTATACGCGTATTATTCTGATCACTTTGACTAGCCACAATGAGTTGCGAAATTTACAGGTCGCTCGCGATCTTAGCAAGGCGGCCCCTGACTTGGATGAAGTCAGAGTGCTGGGGCCTTCGCCTGCACCATTGTTTTTATTGCGCAGGCAGTACCGCCACCGCTTTGTTATCATTGCGCAGCGTTCAGTGAATATCCAAAAAATCATTGAGCAATGGCTTGGATCCATACCAATTGCTCGCGATGTTAAAATAAAGATTGATGTAGATCCATATAGCTTTAGTTAGCATTCTATTATTAAGCATCATTTGCTGTTTCTATTCATTAGCGGTCTTCTTTATTGTCTTGATTTTCTTTATAGTCAAGCCCGTAGACTTTGCGATCACCTCTATATACATACCCTGAGCTAGCATATTTTTAACCACGTTTTCCACTCCTATCTCTATACCTTCCTCCCTAGCTTTCTTAAGAGTGCTTTCTTCAATACGTAACCAGTGTAAATGTGCTTCATAGGCATCTCTTTCTTCATCACTCAAATTCATTACTTCAATAACTTCTAGAGCTTTCTCTAGCTCTGGATCTTTTAATTCTTCTGGTAGATCTCGTTTGTTTAATAAATCATGCCGGGTTAAGAATGCTACCCACCTATCAAGTGAAGTCTTTACTTTCGACAATAGCAGCTTAAGTTCATCTGCTTCATTTAGCTGCTCTCCTTTGATCTGATCCTCAAATTTGCTGAGCTCAATGGTGTGCAATTCCATATCCTTAAAATAATGCACACTACTTTCTGTCTCAGTTGGGCGGAAAACATTATGATATTTTTTGGTTTCAGGAATGCTTATAAAGTTCAATATGTGAATTCCTATCGTTTTATTTAGCTTGGAATAACCCATTCCGATTGATAGCTGCTGAGTATACGCTTTGCCCCAATAGTACAAAGCTCTTTTATCGTAATCCCCGTCATCGCTGATTTGAATTTCTATGCAGTAGCGCTTGCCGGTAGGTCCTTTAGCTTTTACATCTAGTATGGATAATTTTTCTGTCTTAAAATCCTGGAAATTGTAAGGATTCAAGATCTCAACAGTCTCGACCTGATCTTCTTTGGATACTACTGAGTTGATAAGAGAGATGAGTAGATCTTTATTTTCATCTACTCCAAAAAGTTTCTTAAACGCGATGTCGACTCTAGGCATAACTTTTTCTGACATGGCAAAACCTAAGTTACGTTTCTTAAGGGCATTATATAGCAAATTTAAGTTCAGGGCACTATATTTTGATAAATTTGTGCTTGCTAAAATAAGTTGGCAATTATTTTTTGAGTATTAATTGCCTAAAAATCTAGTTATATTAGTTAAATCACTATTGCGAGTGCTGAAAAAATGGTTGCTGTTAAGCTTGAGAATTTAGAAAAAACCTATCCTAATGGAGTTCATGCTGTAAAAGGTGTCGATCTGGAAATTCACAGAGGTGATTTCTTCGGGCTTTTGGGGCCAAATGGTGCTGGCAAAACTACGATAATCGGCATTATTAATTCCCTGGTTCGCAAAACTGCTGGCAAAGTTTTTATCTCCAAGCACGATATCGATTTCAATCAGAATGAGGCTAAATCGCTATTAGGTATAGTTCCTCAGGAAATCAATCTGGGCATGTTTGAAAGAGCGATAGACATAGTTGTCAATCAGGCGGGATTTTATGGCCTGGATTCGAAAGCTGCTTTTCGCAATGCCGAGAAATATCTCAAAGTGCTGCAGCTCTGGGGTAAAAGAAATGAGATCACACGGAACTATTCAGGAGGTATGAAACGCAGGCTAATGATAGCCCGCGCGCTGGTGCATGAGCCTGACATACTGATCTTAGATGAACCTACTGCAGGAGTTGATATTGAAGTAAGGTACCTGATCTGGGAATTTCTTAAAGAGCTAAACAAAGCGGGTAAAACCATAATTCTCACCAGCCATTATTTGGAGGAAATCGAGCATTTATGCAATAAACTCGCCATACTTAATGATGGTAAAATTGTGAAACATGGTACGGTTAAGAGCATTATAAATAAGCTGCAAACCGAAACCTTTATCATGGATTTGTTAACCGAAGTGAAATCCTCAAAGAAGCTGGCAGCTTATAAAAACGTGAGCCTGATCGATAGTAAGACTATTGAGATAACTATAACTAAAAATGAATGTATAGGTGACATTATCTCTAGCCTTTCCGCGGATGGATTGAAGATCAAAAGCATGAGAAATAAGGTCAATCGACTGGAAGAATTGTTTTTGCAACTCACTAAAAAATCAGGTGCCAGCTCATGAATTGGACAGAGAAATTTATCGCTTATAAAACCATATCAAAACGCGAAATCGTGAGATTGATAAGGATTTGGACGCAGACTATTCTGCCTCCCATCATCACAAGCACCCTCTATTTTACGGTTTTTGGTACACTGGTAGGCTCACGGTTGGAAGGAGTGATGAGTTCAACAACCTATATGGAATTCATTACGCCTGGGCTGGTAATTATGGCGATCATGATGAGCGCCTATGAAAACAGTGTTGCCTCATTTTTTATTGGCAAATTTCAACGCTCCATGGAGGAAATATTAGTTTCCCCAACACCCGGTTATATAGTGATTGCTGCGTATCTTACAGGCAGCATTGTTCGCTCATTGACCATTGGCTGTGTGGTTTTCCTTGTGGCGAGAATATTCGCCCCGATTTCTATAAGCAATCCGCTTCTTGCCATCTTCGTCGCGTTACTTGTCGCAACTATATTTGCTTTGGGCGGGCTGATAAACGCATTCATGGCTAAGAACTTTGATGATATATCCTGGGTAACAACATTTGTCATAACGCCGCTTACGTTTCTAGGAGGGGTATTCTACAGCCTGGAAGTTCTCCCGGCATTTTGGAGGCAGATCATCATGCTCAATCCGATCTTTTATATGATAGAACTATTCCGGCACGCGTTCACGCAGGCGCACAGCATTCATACCACGCTTTATATATTCATTCTCTTAGCTATAATCGTTATACTTTTTAACGTTGCGAGCCGAATTTTTGAACGCGGCGCTGGCATGCGCCAATGAGTTTTGGCCTGCAATAGGCTCATATTACTGTTCTATGCAAGATCTTAAAAGGTATCTTTAGATTGGATTGTACGAGAGGCTAAATGCAGAAGGCATTTAGAAAGTTGATTGTTAATAACAGCAAAGTAACTCGATGAGAGCTACTTTGCCTGTTAATGTAAAACTATTTATTCACTAGCTTTAAGTTGACCGCAGAAGTTTTCCCACGAGAAGTATCCAACTCGTACTGAACTTCTTGCCCTTCATTAAGGGTTCTGAGACCAGCTTCTTCTAAGGCGCTCATGTGAACGAAGACGTCCTGTGCTCCATTTGTTGGTTTAATAAAGCCATAGCCCTTTTCACCGTTAAACCATTTTACTACGCCTGTTTGTTCCATATTATACCCATTAGTAATTATATTATTGTTCAAAAATTCCATTTTTTAAAAATAGAATTTTTATCAATATATCAGACATTCTCCTATCTATAAACATAAAATCTTAGTGTGCCTGTAAAATATATATACATACGAGCTGGATCTCAGGGTTTCTCGGGTGGTTTCACCTGGCGCTAGCAACGTCAAAACCCCTATTCTGGGTACGAGGTCGCTATGCTATAGCCATTGGATTTTAATTTGACTAAAACCACTACAGCCTTTTGTAAGGGGATGACTTTTTCCATATTGCTGCGCTTAATGCCTGAGCCGACAGGTTTTTCAAATTTAGCATGGAAGGATTTTTTGTCGGGTGAGCCCGGATGATTCAGCCAATTCACTATCTTGGTTGAGTTAGTGGAAAGAACGGTAGTGATTGCAAGCTTTGCGGTTTCCTGGTCAGGATAAGTCGACGCTGACTTTAGCCGCTTATCAGCTTGTAAAAGCGCCACCAGCTTTTCTTTATCGAGTCCTATATGGTCGCTCAAGTGCGCTGAATCATGATTCTTCTCATAGTCGGCAATATCCAGGTTTGCGTAGGTATGATTGAAATCGGCTTCCGACCAGACGACTTCGTGATTAACATTAGTGGCTACACCAATTGCCAGAATAATAGCAATGACAATAGATAAGATAATTAGTCTGAACTTCATTTGTCTACCCATAATTTTCCAAGTACTAACCGCCCTTGGCCACCCCGTTTTCCTTTCCACATCTCAAGGTTCTTTGAGGTGCCGCCCATAAGTTTGGCAAAATCCTGTTCATCTTTGATAATCTTTAGGTCAACCAGCTTACCCTGCTTGAACTTCTGTAAGCTCACCCCCCGACCTTTTTTCATCATAGGTACTTCTGAAAGATCAAACACAAGCAGCCTGCGGTTTTCACCTACTGTGACTGCCAAGGTGCCGGTGAGTTTGGCGCATACCCTGGCTTCGGGGCCAGCAACTGACATAACGTGCTTACCACTTCGGGTTTGAGCAAGCACATCTTGTGCCTGAATTATAAAGCCTTTGCCGTCGGATGAGGCGAGCAGGAATTTCTCTTCGGGTATATATTTAAACATGGTCAGAATATTTTCATCTGCTTGCAAGTCAAACACCAGCCTGATAGGATCGCCATCGCCCTTGCCTCGACTGATTTTATCCGCAGATAAAGCATAAAACTTACCATAATTTGAGAAAAATAAAACCTTATCAGTGCTAAGTCCCTCGATGATATAGCCCTGTTTATCTCCATCCTTATAGCGAATATTCTCCAGATTATGTCCTCGCATGGTCCGCAACCATCCCATATCAGAACAAATTATAGTGATCGGCTCTTTCTCAGTAAACGAATCAAGGTTTATGACCTCGAAAGCAGGTGCTGCAGTTATTGAAGTTTTCCTTTTTCCAAGAGGGTGTTTGCTATACTGAGTGCGAATTTTTTTGATTTCCTCAGCTATCACTTCCAGAAGCTTGCTTTCATTAGCAAGTATGCTCTTAATCTCTTTCTTCTCAGACATCAGTTCCGCATTTTCTTTCTGAATGGCGAGCTCTTCAAGTTTGCGCAAGGCACGTAATCTGGTATTGAGAATGGACTCAGCCTGCAAGTCTGTAAGCTTCCATTTCTTCATCATAATGGTTTTAGGCTCATCTTCTTCGCGTATGATGCGAATGACTTCATCCAGGTTAAGGAAAGTAATCAAAAGTCCGGCGAGAATTTCCAGGCGGTGGTCAATATTACCTAATCTATGCTGCAACCTTCTTTTAACAATTACATGGCGGTGGGCGATGAAACTCTCTAGAACCTGTTTTAAATTCATGACTTGAGGCGAAGAATTCGCATCGAGTACATTCATGTTAAGCTGTACCCTGACTTCAAGGTCGGTGCACTTGAATAAGGATTCCATAATAGATTCAGCCGGGATATTGCGGCTCTTAGGAATCAGTACCAGGCGAATGTCTTCTGCAGACATATCCTGAAAACTTTCGAGGTAGGGGAGCTTCTTGGCTGAAAAAAGCGCCGCCATTTTTTCGATGAGTACACGTTTTTGTACTTGATAAGGAATCTCGCTGACTACAATACGGTATTGATTTCTATCCAGGGTTTCTTTTTCCCAGGTAGCTCGCAAGCGGAAGCTGCCTCGGCCAGTCTCATAGGATTTAAGGATGCTATCAAACGGTTCAACAATCGTCCCACCAGTTGGCAGATCAGGGCCTTTGACAAACTTCAGAAGGGATTCTATATGGGCGTTAGGGTGTTTTATCAAATGCAAAATCGCATCACAGAGCTCGACCAGATTGTGAGGGGGAATTGAAGTCGCCATACCCACTGCAATCCCTTCGGCACCATTTGCAAGAATATTTGGCACCGCTGACGGTAACAGTGTGGGCTCTTCGTCACTGTTATCATAAGTCGGACGAAAGTTTATGGTGTCATTATTAATATCGTTGAGGAGTAGCGTAGCGTAATCCGTAAGCCTGGCTTCGGTGTAACGCATAGCGGCCTGTGAGTCGCCATCAATTGAGCCGAAATTTCCCTGGCCATCGACAAGTGGGTAACGAGATGAGAACGACTGTGCCATACGGGCTAAAGCATCATAAACTGAAAGTTCGCCATGAGGGTGGAATTTGCCGATAACGTCACCTACGATACGCGCGCATTTTTTGAATCCGGTTTTGGGATCCAGCTTGAGCTGGAGCATTGCATAAAGCAACCGCCGGTGTACAGGCTTAAGCCCATCCCGAACGTCAGGAAGGGAGCGTGACATGATCGTTGATAAAGCGTAAGCTAGATAGCGCTCACCCAGGGCATCATCAAACTGAATTTCTTTTATATTTTTTTCTTGCACCATACAATTACAATACTTCTCAATTATTATTTTGCAAACCGCTTTCGTTTTTTTGTTGTTTGGGCATTTCTGATGATTGCATTATTCTTTAAGCACATTTATGCTAATACGAATGGCATTATAAGTGAAAAATATGAAAAAACAAGGAGACACTATTGTAGTCAACGTAAGGCATGTCAGTTGTGACGGGGGTGGTGGAGAGTTGGGGCATCCAAAAGTCTACCTGGATATAAAGGAAGGTACAGATGAAATCTTGTGCCCATACTGCTCGCGCCATTTTGTTTTTGAAACACCTGAAGATGAGTAAACAATGGCAACAATTCTACCTTATAATGGCATCTATCCCAAAATAGCTAAAGATGCTTTTATCAGTCCAAATGCCGTTATCATTGGAGATGTTGAGATCGGAGCCAAGGCAAGCATTTGGTATAATTGCGTGCTGCGGGGAGATGTAAATTATATCAGGGTAGGCGAAGGTACCAATATTCAGGATGGCACGGTAATCCACGTGAACCGAAACAATGGTCCAACTATCATTGGTAATGGAGTAACAATTGGCCATATGTCGCTTTTACATGCATGCACCATTGAAGATAATGCATTCATTGGCATGGGGGCCCGTATCATCGACGATGTACATATTGAATCCAAAGCGATGGTTGCCGCAGCCGCGCTCATGTCCCCAAGAAAACTGGTTAAGTCAGGAGAGCTGTGGGCAGGAGTGCCGGCAAAATTCTTCCGTAGCCTGACTCCCGAAGAGATTGAATACATCTGGACATCTGCAAAAAACTATATCGAGCTGGCCGCAGAACACATGGCACTGCTGAAATCTTAGACTTATGTCAAAAATACTGGTCTGGTTGCATAGTGATTTACGGTTATTGGATAATCCTGCGCTTTATCATGCGGCTCAGCAAGGTGAGGTTATTCCGATTTATGTTTTGAATGATCGGACTCCTGGGGATTATAGTTTAGGTGGGGCTCAGAAATGGTGGTTGCATCAGGCTATAAAAAGCCTTGCTGCGAGTTTTTCTAAATATGGAATAAATTTAATCCTGGCTCGCGGTAGGAGTTCAGAAACTATAGCGCGAACCGCACAGGAATTAGGGGTGAGTGCTGTGTACAGCAATAAAGTTTATGAGCCACACTTGATTAGGGAGGCTGAGTTGCTCGAAACCAGTCTTCAGGGATTAGGTATTGAATTCAAGAAGTTTCATTCATATTTGCTATTTGAGCAAGAAAAAGTGAGAAATAATAGTGGGTCATTTTTTAAGGTGTTCACTCCTTTTTGGCGACACTGTTTAAATACCTTGGCACAACCACAAATCCCGCTGCCACTACCAAAGTTCATAAAAAGTTCTGGAAGTTATAAAAGCGACACGCTGACTGATTGGAAACTACTTCCTTTAAAACCTAATTGGGCAGGTGGACTTGAGGCGCGTTGGGCGATAAGCGAAGATGCAGCACACAATTCGCTGTATGATTTTATAGAAAATAAACTAAATGGTTATGCACTAGGCCGAGATTTTCCGGCTACAAATTCTTGCTCCTATCTTTCGCCTTATTTGCATTTTGGTATGATAAGTCCTGGACAAGTTTGGTATGAAGTAACCCGAGCTGGTCATACTAAAAATATAAATACTGAGCGGTTTTTAGCCGAATTAGGATGGCGAGAGTTCTCATACCATACCCTCTGTAATTTTCCGCAGTTGCCCCAGAAGCCATATAGAGCGGAATTTGAGAACTTCCCGTGGGATTATAACTCAGAGCACCTCAGTGCCTGGCAAAGGGGGGAAACTGGCATACCTATAGTAGATGCGGGGATGAGGGAACTATGGCAAACCGGATTCATGCATAACCGGATACGCATGATTGTCGCTTCATTCCTGACAAAGAACTTATTAATACATTGGAAGAAAGGGGCTGAATGGTTCTGGGACACGTTGGTTGATGCTGACCTGGCGAATAATTCAGCGAATTGGCAATGGGTTGCAGGCAGTGGCACTGATGCATCCCCTTATTTCCGAATATTTAATCCAGTACTTCAGGGTGAGAAATTCGACCCCGATGGTGCATATGTTAAGAAGTATGTACCTGAGCTAGTGGAGGTTTCTCCTCGATTCATACATAAGCCGTGGAAGTTAGAGAAGGGGGTAATTCTTCAGTATTATCCCAAGCCTATAGTTGACCTTAAAGTCACCCGCGATGTCGCTTTGCAAGCCTATAAGAAGATGAAGAAAAGCTTAAATGCTACTTAATCAAAGCAGTGAAATCACCGACATCTGGTTGCCGCAATCAGTAGGTGTTCCCTGATGGGTAGATCTTCTGAAGCTGAAATAGTCATCAGGGTTAGAGTAGGTATTGATCTTGAGATTATCAATTTTCTCTATTCCAGTGCTTCTTAGCTCGGCAAAGCAGTAGCCCGGAAGATCAAACATATAGTGGCCTGAGCGAGTAGAGTCCTTAAAAAATTTCAGGTTAGCAGCGTCCTTCTCAAGAAAAGTCTTGTGGAAAATGCTATCAACTTCGTAAGTGTCTTGCTGAATAGTAGGGCCAATTGCGCAAACTATGTTTTCGGGTTTTGCCCCTAATTCTTGCATTTTAGCTACAGTATTGCTAATCACTCCGGCAAGGGCGCCTTTCCAACCGGCATGAATAGCTCCGATTACCTTATGGGTCTGATCAGCTAATAAAATGGGGGTGCAATCTGCAGTCTGGACACCGAGTGCAACTCCAGGCTTGTTTGTTACCATAGCATCGGCTTCTGCAGTTATAGTATTATCAATTGGATAATACACCCGATTGCAATGGGTTTGCTCCAATACGTTGAGTTGGTCAAGCTCCAGACCCAGGCTTCTGCAAATAATGGTGCGATTTTCTTGCACATCAGCTTCACTGATCCCTGGCTTGACGGAACAGTTCAGAGAGTTATTAACGCCACCCTTGCGGCCAAAAAAGCCATGGACAAGAGTTTGAGGGTGAAATAAATTTGACTTTACATACATATGATATCGCCCGAGTTTTTAAAAATAATATCAAATAGAGTCACATGACACAACAGTTAAAAAGCAATCAGCGCAAGGGCTTTCATTTCTCAAGTGAATCCGTGTCAGAAGGTCATCCCGATAAAATTTGTGATCAGATTTCCGATGCAATCCTCGATTCTTATCTAACCCATGATTCGCAGGCGCGTGTGGCAATAGAGTGCTTTGTAGCCCCTAATCATGTGGTGGTGGGTGGTGAAGTTGCAAGCCATCACCGGCTGAAAACGGAAGAAATGGAGAGGATAATCAGAGCTACGATCAAGAAAATTGGTTATTGCAAAGATCCATTTGATTGGAAAAACGTGCAGATCATCAATCTTGTCCATAAGCAATCTCCTGATATCGCGCAAGGCGTTACCGGGGCTGCAACTGGCGTGGAAGGTGCAGGTGACCAGGGTATTATGTTTGGCTATGCTTGCCGCGAAACCCAAGACTATATGCCGGCATGTATCTATTATGCGCATAAGTTAATAAGCGCGATTATGACAGATATCAAAGCCAAGCCGGATATGGACTTAGGGCCCGATGGGAAATGCCAGATTACTTTGGAATATGATGATGATCGCACGCCTATCCGGGCAACTTGTATTGTGGTTTCGATCCAGCACCATACCCGATATTCGCAGGAAGAAATTCAGAACATTATCAAACCCTATGTGCATCAGGTACTGCCTAAAGGCTGGATTGATGATCATACGAAGTTCTATATTAATCCTACAGGTAAATTTACAATCGGAGGACCTGAGAGCGATACAGGTCTTACGGGTCGGAAGATCATAGTTGATACTTATGGGGGCTCGGCGCCGCATGGAGGAGGGGCATTCTCCGGCAAAGATCCTTCAAAGGTTGATCGCTCTGCTGCCTATGCCGCGCGCTATCTTGCCAAGAATTTAGTAGCGGCCGGAATTGCAGACAAATGCTTGATACAGCTTGCCTATGCGATCGGTGTGGCTAAACCGCTCTCGATTTATGTAAATACTTTTGGTACCGGGAAACTTCTGGAAGATGATATAATCTATGCAATTCATGATGCGATTGATTTAACTCCCCGGGGCATTCGTGACCATTTAAAGCTTGATCGCCCGATTTATGAAGTGACGTCAACTTACGGGCATTTTGGCCGTGCGCCAATGGAAAACGGCGCGTTCTCATGGGAGAAGTTAGATTTGGTTGGGAATTTCCAGAAATTGTTATGATAGGAAATTACATTGAGAAATGCAAAGTGTTGGATTTTCAATGGTTAATCTAGACCTAACTCCAAAAAAGTCATGGCTAATTTGGACTTTGGTCTAAATTGGTCATGACTCTGATGGCGCATATATTCCCACAGAAGCCTGCAAAAGAATAATACTTATTGAACATCATTAATTTCTTTTCTAAAAGCGGCATTGCTAAAATACAATTACAATTTGTAAAAATATATTGTTTATTCGATAAACATATATTAGCATTTCGATGCTAATATATAAAAATAAAGGAAGTCTATGTATTCAAACTATCTAGTGCCACCTGCTTGTTATCTACCCAAGTTTTACAATAATCAAAGCAAATTGATGGAATTATGTAGCAATGGTTTGCCTCCAGTTTCTATAATCACACCTAATCTCATAGCGACACCGTCATATTATGCTTCTGGAGATCGCTATGCGGGCGAAAGCTTAGTTACGCTAAAAACCTACGTGGATACTATAGTTGCATCATATAGGGATTTCCATATGGAAGAAATTAACAGTTTTGCCCAAAGTAATCTACCTAGCCCTGTGCCACTACCACTGCATTGCGTGACAATATTGTATATGCATAGTGTTGCCTGCTCAAAAGAAAATGAGAGTATATTTGATACACTAAGCTCAATTATTGAAACTGGGTTAGGTGAATTACCACATACAACTGGGTTTTTTAATATGCTTCTGAACAAAAATACTGAAACTGGATATGATGAGGGTTCAATAGAAGATAAGATTGCTCATATGGCATTTCCAGGAAAAAAATATGCTCTTCAAGCTTTGGAGTTTATCAATAGTACTAATCCAGAGAACGCAATGTTAGCAGAGCAATTCCTGTCTGAATATCACATACAAGTTCTTCATGCATTGCAGGATGCTGAAGCTTCTCTTCCATTTATAAATGCTCTAAACCCAATTGCGCATCCTTATGAGCAACAGGCATTGGTTGAAAAGGTACGCACTTGTGCAGCAGCTAACAATGTAGACAGCAATAGTGAAGATCATCTGGTAGATGTTATAGCTTGTATAGGTATAACAACCCAGGCTGCTTGCGCAGATAGTTAATTCTTAATGACTGATCTGGCTTATTTCAACATTAAAAACCAGGCATTCTCAGTGAGAAATATCAAAAAATTGTAATAATTGCAATTTTCCTTTAAAATATAGGTAAAATGGATTATGATTCGAAAAACTAATTCGGGTCGATCCTATGAGTGAATATATTATTCTACCTGCATGTCATTTGCCAAGCATTTATAGTAATGCAGCTAAATTAATGAAAAGCTGTGAAAACGCACTTCCGCCTGTAGTGCGCGAAAATGTGCCTTATGCTGGCCCTATTAGAAAATCCTTGGGATACATACTTGAAGATTTTGTGCCCTTAAGGGATGCTTTTGATAGAGTAGTGAGGAATTATTTAGTTTCTAATAGGGAACAAATAGATAAATTTGTCATTAATATTACTAATCATAGTCAAATTTCAGAGCGATGTTTAGCAATATTGCACATGCATAGTGTTGAGTGCGCGTCTTATAATCGGCAAGTCTTAGATGGTATAGATTCGGTATTTAAGGATTTCATAAGCGCTTTACCACTTGGAGTGCAAATTTGGAGAATGTTTGCAAATAGTTATGAGCAAACTAGACAACATATGCTAGCTCTTGGTCCTATATTGCAGGACCGCTTACTAACTGATCTTGCATTTATGGTAGAAGAATATGCCTATGAGCCTGAATTCAGAGCTGTGCACTATCTTGTACCAGGAATATTAAGCAGTGTGGGGCTAAAGTTAATATTTAAAATAAACAAACATGAAGGGAATAAACTCGATGGAAATAGTGATGATTCAATTGAGAATAAAATTGAGAATATGTCATTACCCAACAAACTTTATGCATATAGAGCCTATGAGTTTATAAACAGAACTGAACCGGAAAAAGTTAGCTTTGCTGACCAATTTGTTTCTGAATTCCATTTGCAGGTTTTAAAAGAAATAGGAAAAGTAGAGGAATCAATTCCTTTAATAGAGATGTTTAGTCCTATGGCAGACCAAGGCGACTTATATATCATGTTTTCGGCATACAAAGTTTTGAAGGGGACTCCTCAAGTGCTGAGGGCATTTGAATTTCAAGATCGTTGTCAGCTAATGACTCTGCGTATACTAGGAGTAGATAAGGTATCGGAAGCTTTGCAAATTGGGCAACAGTGTCTTACTAAAGGTATGCAATACCTTTGCTTTCATGATGTTGAATTTGATGCATTAAAACTTCTAAAAAATACCGACCATCCTTCAAGATGTTTTGAATTTAGCAATCAAGTGCAAATTGATATTCTAAAAATAGTTGGCCCTGAAAAAGTGTCTCTCGCCCTTGATTTGGGTAATCAGATTATTGATATGGGTTGGGTGCGACTTTATATTTTGAGTAGTAAGCAGCACTTCATTGATGGAGTTGCAAGATGTGAAGCAGATTATCGTTGTGAGGCATTATGTCTTTCCCCTGAGGTTGAAGATCAATGTGTAAATGTATTGGAATGTATATCTGATTTTTATTTTAATGGCCTTGAGAGTAATACTTTTTGTCATGCGCACGCTTAACTGTTATCTTTGAAAATTTACAAATATATATTGAAAATGTTTATTTATCAGCATGTTGCAAAATTAACCGATAAATAGGTAAAAAATTATTGTTGTTTAAAGAAGGGTAAGCTAATATTCGTTATCTAAATGACATTTAAAAAATTTATAACGGAGTTTTTATGTACCATCAATATTATGTGCCTCCTGCTTGTTATTTGCCAAACTTCTATAACAATATAAGTAAGTTGAAGGAGATATGTAGTAATGGTTTCCCGCCCCTTAAATTTTGTCAGGACTCGGATATGGCGATTTGTATGACAAGGAGCTCTACCTCCAATGAGAGGTGGGCATTCAACGCAGTTACTACTTATATCGCAAGGAATTTTTCTAAGCTAGATGAATTTAGCACAGAAATAGGTGCGCAGGGATTGCTGTCATTAAGTTGTTTAGCAAAACTGCATATGCATAAAGTTGAATGCAGCACGCTAAATGATTCAGCTATATCTTTGCCTATCAAGTATTATGAGGAACGGGCTCAAGAATTTATAAACCACACCGATCCGGAAAAAGCCCATTTGGCAGATCAATTTATTTCTGAATACCATGTAAGAATCTTGATAGAATTAACCGATGTTGATGCTGCGTTATCATTTGCAAATAGGCTTAATCCCATTGCAGATCCTATTGCCCTTAAATCTGTAGTGGGCGCACTTTCAGTTTTAAAATCCGATCCCAATATAGAGCGAGCATTGGAGTTCCAAAATCCCACTCAGGTAAAAGCACTCAAGGATCTCGGTGCAGGTCAAATTACTGCAGCATTAGAAACTGTTGAAGAGCTCGATTGTTCAAAACGGGCAAAACCTGATGCCAGGGAATTGCTTAAAAACAGCAATAATGTTGTAAGGTGCGTTGAGTTTGAAAACTATAGTCAAATCGATATTTTAGAAATAACTGGTTCTGAAAGAGTATCTTTAGCTCTTGGTCTAGGTGAGCTAATTGAAAAATTAAGCTGGGTATATGAATATCAGCAGATGATTGATGCCATTAAAAATTGCACAACAGAAAGTAATTGTAACACAACCTGCTTAAATTCATATGTAGTTGGCAAGGATATCGATGTATTAGCTTGTATCGCAGATATATGTCCAAACACGTCTGACTTCTTGATTCTTTAAAATTTCAATATTTAAAACTATTGAATTACCTGCTATTATAAGCTGAAGTAAATTCAAATGTGTGAAAAATAAAATGATTAGCGAGTATACTCGTGCTATTGATGAGAAGTGGCAGAAGATTTGGGAAGAAAAAAATGCATTTGCAAGTGTCAAAGACCCAACCCGCAAAAAATATTTTGTGCTGGAAATGTTCCCCTATCCTTCCGGGAAACTTCACGTGGGCCATTTGCGCAATTATGCAATCGGTGATCTGATAGCGCGGTTTAAGCGCGCACAAGGTTATAACGTTCTTCATCCTATGGGATGGGATGCCTTTGGGTTGCCTGCGGAGAATGCAGCTATCGCCAATAAAATTCATCCTAAAACCTGGACGTTGCAAAATATAGAAGCGATGAAAAGCCAATTTGCGCCGATTGGTCTTACCTATGACTGGAGCCGTGAGATCACCACTTGCTTGCCAGATTACTATAAGCACGAGCAAGCGATGTTTATCGACATGCTTAACGAAGGCCTTGCTTACCAGAAAGAGTCGATAGTAAATTGGGATCCAGTCGATAATACAGTGCTTGCTAATGAGCAAGTGGTTGATGGACGGGGTTGGCGTTCTGGCGCCCTCGTTGAACGCAAACGCCTGAAGCAATGGTTCTTGCGCATCACCGCTTTTGCCAAAGAGCTGCTTGCTGAGTTGCAAAATTTGCCGCACTGGCCTGAAAAAGTTAAAGTCATGCAGGAAAACTGGATTGGTCGTTCAGAAGGTGCACTGGTAAAATTTAAGGTGAAAGGGCAGGCAGAGGCCATAGAGGTTTTTACAACGCGCCCGGATACTTTATTTGGCGCGGCATTTCTGGGCATATCTCCCCAGCACCCTCTGCTTAAGAATATAGATGACCAAGCGGTACGCGACTTTGTTGCAGAGTGTGATCACATGGGTACTTCAGAAGCAGAGATCGAAACCAAAGAAAAGAAAGGATTGGCTACGGGGTTATATGCAATTCATCCCCTTGATGATCAGCTGACTATCCCCATTTATGTTGCCAATTTCGTGATTAGCGAATACGGAACCGGTGCAATTTTTGGTTGCCCCGCTCATGATGAACGCGATCATGAGTTCGCGCGTAACTATGGCTTGCCCATACGCCAAGTTGTAAAGCCGCTCGAAGGTGAGTGGGACATAAACCTAAAGCCTTATACCGGTGAAGGTACTTTGATAAATTCTGAATTTCTAAATGGTCTGAGTACTGCGGATGCGAAGCTCAGGGCTATTAAGGAACTTGAAGACCAGGCTCATGGTCGAAGAGAGACTCATTATAGACTGCGCGATTGGGGTGTGTCACGGCAACGCTACTGGGGCTGCCCAATCCCGATTATACATTGTGATGATTGCGGTGTGGTTCCCGTTCCTAAAGATCAGTTGCCGGTGACCTTGCCTGAAGATGTCGCTTTTGATCGGCCAGGCAATCCTTTAGACCGACATCCTACATGGAAGTATACCACCTGTCCAAAATGCAATAAGCCATCTCTAAGGGAAACCGATACCTTTGATACTTTTGTTGAATCCTCATGGTATTTTGCGCGCTTTTGCTCCCCTCAGTTTGCGGGCGGTATCGACAAAGAAGAAGCCAAGTACTGGCTGCCGGTTGATCAATATATCGGTGGGATTGAACACGCGGTGCTCCATCTGCTCTATTCACGATTTTTTACCAAAGTAATGAATAAACTTGGCTATCTTGATATTTCAGAACCCTTTACCAACCTCCTCACGCAAGGAATGGTAGGTCATATGAGCTACCAGGATAAAGCCGGCGACTGGTTATATCCAGAACAAGTTGAACTGAAGGAAGGCAAGGCTTTTAATACTGAATCCGGTGAGGAAGTTACTATTGGGCGCCTGGAAAAAATGAGTAAATCCAAAAAGAACGTGGTTGAGCCCGATTCGATTATTAACAAATATGGTGCTGATACCGCTCGCCTTTTTCTGCTTTCTGATTCCCCTCCCGAGAGGGACTTTGAGTGGACTTCATCTGGAGTTGATGGAGCTCACCGATATTTATGCCGCTTGATGAAAATGGTAGGTGAATTCACGGATGATGGCACCAATGGAGAAGATGCTGCTGCATTTAAAATCATCCATCAGACCATACATAACGTTAGCAATGACTATGAAAAGTTTCATTTCAACCGGGCAATCGCACGCATTAGAGAGCTTAATAATTTCATTGTTGAACACACCTTGCCAGCAAATCTAAAGAGAGAAGCTCTGGAAACCATAATTAAGCTTCTTAACCCGATAGCGCCGCATGTCACTGAAGAACTGTGGCAGCACCTTGGGCATGAGGATATATTGGCGAATATCACCTGGCCTGTTGCAAATATTAAGTATCTGATCAATGATGTAATTACGTTAGCTGTACAAATAAATGGCAAGATGCGTGGAACCATTTCTGTGCCTGCAGGTTCTGATCAGGAGCATGTCATGCAAGAAGCTTTACAACACCTTGCTAATGTTAAAAGCCAGCTTGATGGAAAAGAAATAAAAAAGGTCATTTTTGTACCGGATAAAATTATTAATATCATATGCTTATGAAATTTATTATTAATACTGCTATCGCACTGATCCTGCCAGCTCTTGCTGTCGCGCAGGAAGCGCAGGCTACTGCTCCATTAATTAACCCTGCCTACCATGACGATTCCCCCTCCAAAGTGGATAGGCTTGAAAGAAGCATGGCTGCCATGGAAAGGCAATTAAGCATAATGAATACAGTACCTAATACCCCGGGCAGTCCGGAACAAACTGCCCGTGCCAGCGCCCTCACATTTGCTCAGATTGAGGAATTGCGAGAGCAGGTAAGGGCTTTGCGCGGAGATGTTGAAAAATTGCAATTTGAGAATGCGCGTCTCAATGAGAAGATGACCAAACTATCTGCCGATAATGAGTTTCGTTTTAACGAGCTTTCCCAGGCTCATTCTGAGAAAAAAAAGGAACATACCCTTTTTGATGATTTGGATAAGTCTCTTGAAGACGATAAAAGCAAGAAGGATAAAAAGGATGAAAAGCCACTGATTGATGATGGCAAATCTAAAGATAATAAACCTCAGGATAAAAAAGACCCAAGCCTAGAGAAAAAGGAAAAAGTCTCAAACATTGAGCAGCAGTATCAGGATGCATATTCGCTTTTAAAAGCTCGGGATTATAAAGGCGCACGGACTTCTTTCCAGAAGTTTATCGACGATCATCCTAATACCGAGTTTACTGGTAACGCGTATTATTGGCTAGGTGAAACCTACTACATAAAAGGCGAGTACGATAAAGCCGGTGTGCAGTACCTCAAAGGTTACCAAAGCAGTGTTAATGGGCCGCGGGCAGCAGATAACCTGCTTAAGCTAGCAAAGGCTTTATCTAAACTTGGCAAAAACAAAGAGGCTTGCACGACCTACGCTAAGCTGCGCAAAGAATTCCCCTCAGCTAACAATAATATAAAAAAGCAGCTGGATGAGGATGTGAAGGAACTTAAATGTCCATCATAGTATGACCAAACTCCGCGAACTCGAGAAGAAAGTGGCTGCTGCCCGTAAGCAAATCGCTGATAAAGAAGGTGACGGCAGGCTAGCTAATACTGACTCTTCTAGCAAAATTATCATTGATATGATATCAGGGCTTGCAGTTGGAGCATTTTTCGGGTATTTTGTCGATAATGCATTGGACACATTACCTCTAATGTTAGTTGTACTCTCGATCTCTGGAGCGGGAGTAGGATTTTATAATTTTTATAAGGACCATTTAAAAGAAATAGACAAAGAAAATGGCAGACAAGATTCATAATCCGCTAGAGCAATTTCAAATCAAAGAAATAATCCCTATTGAGTTTCTTGGCTACAATATTTCATTCACCAACTCGTCGCTTTTTATGTGTCTTGCTGTATTTGTGGTGTTCTTATTGCTAGGATTAAGCGTGAAGAATCCTACCAAAATCCCTAGTAGAATCCAGGCATTTGGCGAAGTTCTTTATGGGTTTCTTATTGATATGATTGATAGTACTGCGGGCCCTGAGGCTAAGAAATTCGCTCCGGTTATATTCTCATTATTTATCTTTATTTTGGCATGCAATTTCCTTGGTCTTGTGCCCTATTCTTTTACGGTTACCAGCCATATTGTCGTCACTTTCGCCATGGCCATATTTGTTTTCCTGAGCGTAACGCTCATCGGCTTCATCAGGCATGGGTTTCATTTCTTCTCCCTGTTTTTACCCCAAGGCGTACCCCTGCTGATAGCTCCCTTTATCATACCCATAGAACTATTTGCCTATCTGGTCAGACCCGTTAGTCTTTCAGTGCGTCTTGCTGCCAATATGACTGCTGGCCACGTAGCGATGAAAGTGATCGCAGGATTTATTATAATGTTTCCTATGGTATCTATTTTCCCCTTTGCATTGCTGACATTGCTTGTGGGCTTTGAGATTTTTGTTGCAGTATTGCAGGCATACATTTTTACTATATTGTCATGTGTATACCTAAGCGACGCGATGAATTTGCATTAAAATTTTGTAATCATTAATAATTATAAGGAGTTAAAAAATGGAAAGTGAAGCTTTAGTACAGGGAATGAAGTTTATCGGAGCTGGATTGGCCACGATCGGTATGGTTGGAGCCGCGATCGGTATTGGTAACATCTTCTCTGGTCTGGTAAGTGGTATTGCCCGTAATCCATCAGTTGAGAAGCAACTATTTAAAAATGCATTTATCGGTGCTGCACTTGCTGAAGCGCTGGGTCTCTTTGCTTTTGTGATATCAATGCTCTTACTCTTCAAGTGATACATTAAACTAATGAGAACTATAAGCAGTGTTTTTAACGATTATACTGCTGTAGTTTTCTTGAACTATAGGATTTAAGATGCCGCAACTGGAACAAGTCAATTTATTCATATCGCAAATCTTTTGGTTAGCGTTAGTTTTTGCCTTCATATATATTTTTCTTTCCCGCTTTTTCATGCCTCGCATTTCAAAGGTCGTTGGAGAAAGGGAAACTCAGGTAAAGAATGATATTATGCGAGCTGATGAACTGCTTGCGCAGCATAAGGTAATTAAATCCGAAATCGAAAAGATTCTTGCTGAAGCGCGTGCGGAAGGTGCTGAGCTGCGACTAATGGCTCAGGAAAAGGCTGAAGACTTTCTGCAGGATCGAGTACATAAATTTGAAAGAGAGCTTTCAAAAAAACTAGCAATAGAAGAAGAGCGTCTGTCGCGGCTCAAGTCTCAGATGCAAGGCGAAGTTTCGTCACATTCAGTCACATTAAGTCAGGAAATATTCAAAGCTATTCTTCCTGCTAAAATTGAAACCAAAAAACAAAACGCCAGAGGCTTAGCATGATAATAATTAATGAAACTTTTCTTGTTGCAGTAGCAACAGTACTATTTGTGGGGCTTATCTTTAGACCCATTAGAAAATTAATAGTGGCCGCATTGGATAAGCATACCGCAGAAGCGATTAAGAACTTAAATGAAGCTAAGAAAATGTATGAAGATGCTTTGCAACTCTATAATGCTATTAAGCAGCAGCATCTGGAAGCCCAGCAAAATGTCAAAGATATTATTGCTAAAGCAAAAGAAGAGGCGGAAGTATTGATTTCAGAAGCTAATATGGAAGTTGAAAGGATCACCAAAAAGAAGTCTGAACTCGCTATGGCACGTATTGTCCAGCAGGAGAAGCATATAATGGAATTCCTCAAGGATGCTATTATTAATGATGCAATCCTCAGAGTGCAAAGCCTGGTCGCTCAAGAGCTAGACATGAATGCGCAATTATCCCTGCTCGAAAGCAACATTAAACAAGCTACAAAGAAATTAGTTAATTAAAAAAAGGGCATCTGATTTCAGGCGCCCTTCTAAATTAGAATGGATAGACTAAACGACTCCAACCTCTTCCTTGCCCAATTGCCCTTTGTTTGCAACATAATCAAGCCAACTTTGTTTCAGAGCAGGACTGTAATTACTACCCGCAACTATCTTATTTAGGTCTTGTAGGGTAATTTTCTGAGCTAGCCCAGATTCTGCCATCATATTAATCTTATCGATAGAGTACATCATATATTCATAAAGTGAGGGGCGAGAAAGGCTAGTTCCAGTTAAATTACTTAATGCAACCTGAATAGGATATTCGCCCTTGAATTTAATCCATGGACTATGCTCTGGTTCATAATTAAGGGTGTTTAATGAGCCATGATGAGTAGAATCTTTTGCATAGTTGAATGCATCAGCATCACACCTGGTCATTTGCATAGGTTTGTTTTCAGTAGCGGTTTCAGGCACTTTGTTTTCTCCTAAAGGTGGCTCAGCCTTATTAGGGTTGCTGCTTACATGTATCACCGTAGCTTCCATATAACTTTGTGCTCCGGCATATACTGGAGGATATGGTGATGTGGCCGCCGACTCATCGAATGCACCAGCCGGCGTATGCTCTTCAACATACTCTGCATAACATTCATCAAACTCCGGATAATTTTTCCACATGCTGTTAGTAGGTGATACAGGAGGTAGAGGCTTTTCGAAAGGTTTCGAAAGAGTTACTTTTACTGGAGAATTAGGTGCAGAATTACTCCGCTGCCTGCAGTCAGTAGAACCTAACTCAAGTGGCTTAGGTGGGAAAGCCATAGGCAATGACCCCGATCGTGCTCTTGGTTTAGCTTTGTTCAAAGCCTCTGTTAAAGCAGCGTTAACATCAGCTAACTGAAGCCTTTTAACCTTACTAGATATTTGGCTCATTAACGCTGATGCAATATTACCTGTCGTAAGAGAGTTTCCATTCATTGCCATAAGAGCTCTTGAAAGCTCCATATCGCTTTTTATTAATCCAGTATCAAAGCCCTTACTAGTAAGTTCATGGATAAATAGGTCATAAACCCTACTGCGCTTTGTTTTTAGTAGCGCTTTATTCGCCTCAGCTTCTGGAGAAGATACTAGAGTCATAGCGCCAGTCGTCGAACTAATGGATCCAGATCTTTGAGGGGGAATGGCATCTAAACTAGATCTACGCGTCTTGCTAAAATTTGGGGTAGGTATCATACTATCTGATCCAGTCCTTGGACGGTACGATGGGGGTGCTCCCTCCAAACTAGCTCTGCGAGAACGGATTTCAGGTGAAACTTTAACCTTGGGGGGAGGTAGTTTACTAGCTGTAGTCTCGTCTTTCGATCCCAACTCTGGACTAGTTGATGTTAAGCCTGCTTTAGAGAAAGGTCTGCGCTCAGGAGTAAAATCGTGAGATTGTGTCTTTTTAGGAAGAGCCCTAGCCCCACTCAATCTGCGAGCAGGAGATTGCGGCGCAGAGGGAGGGTCCTTCTGATCCGGAACAGGCTGATCTTTTTGTGGTGTAAGCATTGGCTGCTGAGTGGTGCTTATAGAAGGTTTTGAGTTAAATGCCAAAATTGCCGAAAAGTGATTAACATAAGCACACATTAAAGCCAACATAACCTTGCGTTGATTTGCTCCTGTAAAGCCGTCATTAATTATTAACTCTTTTGCAATATTGTCTAAAGTAGGTGGCACACTAGCTGGTAATTTACTATAAGCCTTATGGAGGGCTAAGTTATTAAATCCCTTAGGTGGAGTGATTTGATTTTTTTGAAGCTGTTCTACAAATTCAGTAAAAACCTTTTGGCGGATTTGTGCAGAATTTATAATAGCGTTCTTCCGCATATTTTCCAAAAGAAGTTCACTTGATTGCGGAATCCCGGTTGGAAGTTGATCAACTTGGGCTTTCTGGGAAGATGTTTCAGAATAGCTATCACAATACTCCTGCTCAGGATTCTTTGCCTGAGGGGCCTGTCCTTTTCCATTTTGCATTATTTTGCTCAGTTAAAGTTAATAAGCCAGTTAATATATCAGAAATGACGGGCTTTGGCAATATTATTCCATCATTGCAAGTTATTTATTTAGATTCCAGCTTAATGCTTTGAAAAACTCAAGTTATTGGTTATGAATAAGGTGAGTCATAAGGTCGTTGCCTAGGCATATATAGCTATTTGACAAATCTTACTTAAGAATGAATAATTGCCATATATCATTTGGCTTATATTATGAAAAAAATTTTAATGTTAATTATCCCGGCTCTGATGCTTATGAGCTGTGGAGATGAAACCCAATCTGAGATTAAAATGGACGCGTTAATTCCTCGAAAAATACTTTTCGGCAATCCTGAGAAGACAAGCGTCTCTCTTAGTTATGATGGGCAAAATATAGCGTACCTTGCTCCTAAAGATGGAGTGATGAATGTTCATATTGCACCGCTTGCCCAATTCAAATCTGCTCGGTCGGTAACTGATGACAAAAAACGGGGAATTGATTACTATTCCTGGGCATTTGATAACAAGCATATAATTTATGCACAGGATGTTGAAGGCAATGAGAACTTCATGCTTTTTAGCACCAACATTGAAACAAATAAGTCTACCCCATTAACCCCAAACAATGCCCGCGCGGTAATTTTTGATATAAGCCCTAGTTTTCCAGAGGAAATCCTAGTTGGAACCAATGCGCGTAAAAAGGAGTATTTTGATGCCTATAAGGTTAATGTCGTTACAGGTAAAAGCGAACTAGTTTATGAAAATAATGAGTATTTTGCTCTGATTGTTGATGACAACTACAAGCTGCGCTTTGGTAAGAAAAAACTGCCTGATGGTTCCGATCAGGTTTATCAGTTCGATAACTCAGGTAATGCAACTCTATTTGATACTATCGCCAGAGATGAGACAATGACTACCAGCATTATTGACTTTAATAAAAGCAATGATGTCATTTATATGATCGATTCTCGCGATCGCAATACTTCAGCGTTATTCTCATTAGACCTTAAAACCAAAGAGAAGCAACTGCTGGTTAAAGATGATAAAGCTGATATCAGGGGTGTGGTAATTCACCCTACAGAAAAAACCGTGCAAGCTGCAGTTGCTGAGTATACCCGGCGCAAATGGCATTTCCTGGATGAGGCTTACAAAAATGAGCTTGAGTATTTGCAAACGGTTCACAGCGGAGATGTGGTTGTAACCGGCCGGAGCCTTGATGATAACCACTGGATCGTTGCCTATTCTAATGATGTCAAACCCGTAGCCTACTATCATTTTGACCGAACTAAAAAGCATGCGGATTTTCTGTTTTTTAACCAACAGGAACTGGCAAACTACAAATTGCAACCCATGGAGCCTGTTGTCATTAAAACCAGAGATAATCTGGAGTTAGTTAGCTACCTTACAAAACCTCAGAACTCGCCAGCCCCTCTGGTATTAATGGTGCATGGTGGGCCTAATCTGCGAGACTCCTGGGGACTTAGTGGGCGCCACCAATGGTTGGCCAACCGTGGTTATGCTGTGCTCAGCGTTAACTACCGGGGCTCAGTTGGGTTTGGCAAAGACTTCATAAATGCTGGCAATGGTGAGTGGGGAAATAAAATGCATAACGATCTTATCGATGCAGTTAACTGGGCTATCGATAATAAGATCACCACTAAGGATAAAGTGGCAATAATGGGAGGTAGCTATGGTGGTTATGCGACACTGGTCGGGCTGACCTTTACTCCTGATCTATTCGCCTGTGGTGTTGATATATGTGGGATATCAAACCTTACTACTTTTCTGGATTCTATTCCTCCATACTGGAAGCCACTGAAAGCAGCCATAGTAAAGAACCTGGGTGCAGATTCTGATACTGAAGAAGGTAGGAATCTTTTAAGATCGCGCTCACCGCTCACGTTTGCGGATCGGATAAAGAAACCGCTGCTGATTGGGCAGGGGCAGAATGATCCACGTGTTAAAAAAGCTGAGTCAGATCAGATTGTAGATAAAATGAAGCAGCACAATATCCCTGTGACCTATGTTCTTTATCCGGATGAAGGCCATGGGTTTGTGCGGCCAGAGAATAGCATGTCATTTTTTGCTATCGCCGAGCACTTTTTAGCGAAAAATCTTGGCGGGCAGGCGGAGCCAATCGGCAGTGATTATAAAGGCTCATCTTACCAGATTGTTCACGGCGGAGATTATCTAGACATTAAGACTAGCAGCAAGTAAGACTTTATCGAGGGTGTACTTTGTGCTACAATGCAGGTTCTGCAGTTGTACCAATTCAAATCCCGGTTTAAACATCATGTCGAAAAAAAGTCTTATTGGCATCACGAAAGAGGAACTCAAAGCTGAGATACTGGCTTTGGGCGAGAAATCTTTCCGCGCCGATCAGATATGGTACTGGATTTACAACCAGGGGGTGCAGGACTTTGAGCTTATGACCAACCTCTCAAAAGATTTCCGCAGAGCCTTGCACGAAAATTACACGCTAGCCCGTGCTGAGATCTCCAAGGAACTGATTTCATTTGATGAGACGCGCAAATGGTTGCTTAAATTCCCCGATAATAATGAAGTCGAAGCGGTATTCATTCCCGGCGCTGAGCGTGGGACTTTATGCGTATCCTCGCAGGTCGGCTGCACACTCACCTGTAAATTCTGCCACACTGGCACGCAAAACTTAGTAAGAAACCTGGAAGTTCAGGAAATAGTTGCCCAGTTCATGCATGCCAAAGATAGCTTAGAAGACTGGCCTTCCACCAAAAAGAACCGGAAGCTCACCAATATTGTCATGATGGGTATGGGTGAGCCTTTGTTGAATTATGAAAATGTAGCCAAGGCGTTGAAGATTATAATGGATCCTGATGGACTTGCCTTATCTAAACGCAAAATAACCCTTTCAACTTCCGGCATCGTTCCCATGATTACGCGATGTGGCGAGGAGCTTGGTGTGAATATGGCGATATCCCTGCACGCAGTGAATGATACGCTTAGAGATGAAATTGTGCCCATAAACCGCAAATATAAAATTAAAGAGCTAATCGATGCATGCCGCAATTATCCTGCGCTTAAGCCAGGTCGTCGCATCACCTGGGAGTATGTTATGCTGCATAATGTCAATGACAGTGAAGCCGATGCTCGCGAGCTTTTGAAACTGATTCGGGGGATCCCTTCAAAGGTCAACCTGATCCCATTCAACCCATGGCCTGGAGCACCTTATGAATGTTCGACTCCGGAACAGATTCGTAAATTCGCGGCCATTGTTGAAAATGCAGGCTATATGTCGCCAGTGCGTACTCCACGTGGGCAGGATATAATGGCTGCCTGTGGCCAGCTGAAATCAGAAAGCATTCGCGCGCGTAGGGCAGCCGCAGCTTAAGCGAAGTTTTCTTAAGGATTAGAGCACCACTAGTAAAACCAGCGGCCTGAGTTACCATCAGCCCAGCAGCTATTATCAAGGCACAAGTCCGGGAAGGCCTGACCACATATTTCAGAGAAGAATTCTTCTTTGCTCAAGTCTTTGTTTTTGTAATCTGTAGGAACGCAAATGCCCTCCCTGTATTTACCTGGTACCCTGACTTGCCCTAGAGCATATATTTCGTCTCCGCCGAGCGAGGCCGGATAAGCGGTGCGGGAATAGCAGGCCACATAACAGCCAGGAGAACCCCGATATAAATTAACAGTAGGAGGTTTGACTGAGTCTACTTCGACGCTAGGGTCAGCAAAGCTCATCATTGGATAGCTTAAGCATAACAGTGAAAGGCAGATTGCAAGATAGTTCTTCATATTATATTCCGGAGTTATTAAGCTCCAGTTTAGTTGTAAAAAAAGGGCAGTCAATTTTATTTGACCACCCTAAATTGTTTTGACTTTAATTATAGATCCAAATGACCAGTAGCATCAGCTGTATTATCAACGAGTACACTATTGGTATTATTGATTTCAGCCTGCTCAGCTATTTGTGTAGTAGCTTCAACAACAGGAGCTGTTTCAGCAACAGGAGCTTGTGTCTCAGCAACAGGAGCTTGTGTCTCAGCAACCGCTTCTTTCTCAGCAGGAACTTGAGCCTCAATAGCAGCAGTTTCTTTCACATCAGCAGGAGCTTGAGACATTAAAGTTGTTTTACCAACCCCTCTTAAGCCTGGGATAATAACTAGCTTACTATTAGGTCGTCTATTTATAAAA